>Ga0184625_10000257_pt1 | contig 18302 bp, 15 predicted proteins | sample PLM3_30_b1_FD_133151 | JGI IMG/M metagenome (GOLD analysis project Ga0184625, IMG submission 133151) | Groundwater sediment microbial communities from an aquifer in East River, Colorado, USA - PLM3_30_b1 | ecosystem: Environmental > Terrestrial > Soil > Riparian zone | place: USA: East River... | reverse complement strand
TGGCGATGGATGTGGAGGGGCCGATTGTAACGCGCCGCCGCCAAAGCCCACGAGTCCCACCCCTCGCATTCGTCCTATCCGACCCATCCGCGCCGCGTCTGAACGACCTACACTTGCCCATGCCCCGCGCGCACTTGCTCATCCTCGTTGTGCTGTTGGCCGCCGGCCTCGCGCTCGGTTGGAACAAGGGCCGCTTGCCAGAGCGCCCCATCGAGCCAGCGACATCGGGCGAGGCGCGAACCGCGCCCGACCTGCGGCTGTACCGCGAGGTCGTGGACGAAGTCCGCCGCGGAAACGACTACTACCAGGTCGCCCGCCAGAAGATTCCTCAATTCGGCTTTCCGATCACCTCGCCGCTGAACTGGCGGCTGCCCACCTATGCCTGGGTGCTGGCCCTGCTGCCGGACCGCTGTTCGCGTCAGGCGGCGCTGCTCGGCCTGTCGCTAGTGTCCTTGGTTTTGGCGTTTTACGCTCAAAGAAGAACGAGTCCAACGAGCATCGCCGCGGCGAGTGTGTTTCTGTTGTTCGGCGTCGTGCGGTGGGCCTTCGACGGCGAAGCCTATCTTGCCCAGGAGCCGTGGGCGGCGACCTTGATCGTGATCTCCCTCAGCGCTCACGCGCTGGGCGGCCGTTGGCGGGCGTTAGCCGTGGCGTGCGGAACCGCCGCCCTGCTGTTCCGCGAGCTGGCGTTGCCGTATTGCGGCGTCGCCTGTCTGTGTGCCGCGTGGAACCGCCGCTGGTGGGAAAGCGCCGCCTGGGCAGCCGGGATCGCCCTGTTCTTCTGCTTCTTTGCTTGGCACGTAGGGCAAGTCCGCGGACAGTTGGCAGGCAGCGAGACAACCGCAGCGAGCGCGGGCCTCGCGCAATGGCTGCGGTTCGGCGGGCTGGACTTTGTGCTGCTAACCACGCGGATGAACGGCCTGCTCTTCGCCGCGCCGGCTGGGCTGCTCTGGCTGTACCTGTTGGCGGCACTCTGGGGTCTGGCGCAGCGCTGTGACGAGACGAGCCGCCTGGCGTGCCTGGCGGCGCTGGCGTACGTCAGCGCCTTCGCGATTGTCGGCCGGAGCGAGAACTTTTACTGGGGCCTCTTGCCAGCGCCGCTGCTGGCCTGGGGAGCGGCACACGCAGCGGAGCGGCTCATCACGAGCATCCGCCCGCCGCAACCACTGGTGGCCGTCGGGTAACCCGGCGGCTGTGCTAACCGTGGGCGGCGATCAGATCAGGTTGAAGCTCAGGAAGTTCGTCGAGCCGACGTTGCCACCCAGGTCGAGCAGCTCATCGGTCCCCACGCCGCCATTGGCCGAGGTGATCGCTGCAATCACACCGGCGAGGATGAGCGAATGGATCAGCGAGGCGACAAAACGGCGTGCTGCGACAGACACATGACGCCCCCGCGACACGTTGGCAGTCCAGACAAGGACGAACCCCACATCGTCTGGAAATGCCAGTCCGCGAGCGCCAGGCGCGCTATTTGCGGATCGGTGGGCGACCATTAGCTTTCTCCACGTACCGGGGAGGTGCTCTTTGGTGAAATTGACATCTGTTTAGTTCCTAGTTTAGCTTCTGTGTTTTCTTTCCTAGGAGATTGGCTATGAAGGGTCGCAAACTGTTTCGCAACCGGCGGCTGGGGGTTGGGTTTGAGGGGCTCGAGGAGCGGTCGCTGTTGGCCACCGTTTCATTCAGCGGCGGCATCTTGCGGATCACCGGTGACAACACAGCGGAGGCTGTGGCCGTGACCGAACCCACTCCCGGTAACTTTGTGGTCACTGGCGGCGTCGTGGATCCCTTCCTCGCCTCGGGCGTGGTCGGCATCGTGGCCGATATGAAGGCCGGCGACGACACCTTGGACATCGGCGAGTTGGGCCTCCCGGTCAATCTGCGGGGCTCCGTGAACATCAAGCTGGGCAACGACAGCGACACGACGAACCTGTTCATCAACACGCCCGCGGCCGTGACCGTCGATGGCGGGTCCCAAACGGGGACGGTTCTCCAGGATGAAACGATCAACGTGACCGAGTCCAACATTGGGGCCTTGGTCGTCAACGCCTATGCCGGCAACGACACCATGGTGGTCGATAACAGCTTCTTCAGGAGCTTAGTGGCCAACCTGGGAGCGGCCAGATTGACCACCGGCCAGGTGGACCTCGATAGTTTTACGATGACCGGGGGTGGGGCGATCGGAGCCACGGTTAACGTAGGTACGGCGGAGCTGGGTGCGACGAATACCGTGTCGATCAGCGGCGCGGATTTCACCGCGCTCGTAGTCAATGCTGCCGGCAACGGCCTGGACGAGGTGACGCTGGAGAACTTGGAGATCAGCGGTGTGCTCACCGTCAACACTTTTGGCGGCGACGACACCGTTGCCTTGACCGAGGTTGACGCGACCCGCATCAACATTTTCCTTGGCGCAGGTACCGACAGCGTCACCTTGGAACTCGTCAATGCCTCCAGCGGGATCATCGATGGTGGATTCCAATCGGGGTCGGCCGCCCAGGACGACACCATCGAAATAACCGACTCCGATCTCGGAGCCTTCGTCGTCAACACCTATGCCGGCGCCGATGCCGTGACCCTGACCGACAGCTTCTTCACCTCGTTGGTGGCCAACCTGGGCGTGGGCTCCCTGACTTCCGGGCAGGTCGATGATGATAACTTCCAGATGGAAGGCGGTGGTGCGACGACAGCCGTCATCAATGTGGGCACGGCGCAGGCGAATACAATGAATCTTGTAGGCATCAACGGTTCCAGCTTCACCACCCTGGTAGTCAACGGGGGCGCAGGTGCGGACAACGTGCTCCTGGCGAACTTGCAGGTCAGCAACGCGGTGGTGATCAACACGTTCGGTGGCATCGACACCATTGGTTTGATAACGGTCACCGCGACGAATCAAGTCAGCATTTTCGCCGGCGCGGGCGACGACGAAGTTGAGCTGATCGGGGTTGTCACCGCCCGCGCGATCCTGGATGGCGGCCCGGGGGCCAACGATACGCTGGCCGATGATGGCAGCCCAGACATCGGTACGCGGAAAAAGTCCGGCTTTGAAACCGACGATCCGGTGTTCTAGCCGAGACTGGCCGCAGGGGCCGTAAACAAAGGCCAAAGGCCCGCGACCATGCTCGCGGGCCTGGCTGTGGGCCATAGGCCGAATTCCCCGGCAGGCGGCACGATTCGATAGCCGCCCAGCCGATCTTGCCGGATCGTGTGCACTTTGGAATGTTGCCGCCGTGGAGCGGGCGTCACTTCGTCGGCTGCACTGTGCCGCTGGCTGCACTGTGCCGCCATGTTCGTTATGATGTGGCGAACCTCACCCACTCCGCCTCACGCGATGCTCACATGTCCCAGCCCACAACTCCCGCTCTGGCCCGCCGACCGTTTCTTCAGGCGGCCGCCGCATCGGCCGCGGCCGCAGTGTTCGGACCAACGATCCTTGGCGCTCAGGACAAGTCCGGCTCCAAGCTGCCGATCGTGGGCAGCGGCGAGCACACCTACGAGTGCGTCCACAACTGGGGCGAATTGCCGAGCCACGTGAAGTGGGGCGAAACCCACGGGGTGGCGGTTGATGCCGCGGGGCTGATCTATGTCAAGCACCGCAACAACGCGGCCGATCCGATGGACGCGATCGTGGTCTTCGATCCGGCCGGCAAGTTCGTCCGCAGCTTCGGCGACGAATACAACGGCGGCGGCCACGGCATCGACATCCGCAAGGAAGGCAATACTGAATTCCTCTACCTCTGTGACGTGAAGCACAACATCGTCACCAAGACCACGCTCAAGGGCGAATTCGTCTGGACCAAGGGCCGGCCGCAAGAGCCGGGCGTCTATAAAGACCCCGCCGTGAAGTACAGCCCGACCAACGTGGCGTTCGGTCCGGACGGTGGCTTCTACATCGGCGACGGCTACGGCTCGCACTACATCCATCAATACGACAAAGACGCCAACTGGGTCCGCACCTGGGGCGGCGCCGGCACGGAGCCCGGCAAGATGCGGACACCGCACGGCCTGTGGCTCGACAACCGCCCCGGCCGCGAGCCCACGCTCGTCGTCGCCGACCGGGCCAACGCCCGGCTGCAATACTTCACGCTCGACGGCAAGTATCTGAGCCTCGTGAACGAAGTCAGCTTCCCCGCCCACTTCGACATCCGCGGCGACGTGCTGCTGGTGCCCGACCTGCACGCCCGCGTCTCGCTGTTCGGCAAAGACAACAAGCTCATCGCCCACCTCGGCTACGACGAAGCCTGGACCAAAGAGGTCCTCGCCGAGAGCATGAAAATGCGCCGCGAGCCCGCCCGCTGGCAAGCCGGCCGCTTCATCCACCCGCACGACGCCTGCTTCGACGCGGACGGCAACATCTTCGTCGTCGAGTGGGTGCCCACAGGGCGGGTCACCAAGCTGCGGAAACTCTCTTAGCCGGGACCAAACTTGTCCCGGAGTCCCCATCGTGGGTCATCCCGCAATGTACGCCGGAGGCCGTTGGCCTCCGGCTAATGGGCCATCAGCTCTGTCGCGAACATCAATCCCATCGCGCCGCCCCGGTCGTCGCGGCCGTTGATAGCGGGGCGGTCGAAGTAGTCCTGCAGTGTCTTCTGCTTGCCCGTGCCGGAGCAGACGTTGACCAGCTTGCCGTCGGCGGCCGTTCGCTCCTGGATCGCCCGCCAGGCGCGATCGACCGAAGGCTGATAGTCGGCCTTCGCAAGCCAGCCGCGAGAAATGCCGCGCTGCATCGCGAAGCCGATCATGCAGGTGGCCGAGTATTCGTCATAGCTCTCGGGATGGTCGATGACCTGATGCCAGCAGCCGGTCTTGGCGTCCTGGTGCGGCTTCAAGGCCGCCAAATGCTTTTGCAGTTCGGCGATCAGTTCCTTCGTGGCCGGGTGATCGTCGGGCCATTCCGAGAGCGCCCATGCCAGGCCAAGCGCTGGAAATCCGTTGCCGCGGCCCCAGGCGGCCTCGCACAGCGGCGAGTGCCGGTAAATGCCGTCGGGCCGCAAGCACAGCTTACGCATCGACGCCAGGTGAATCGCCGCGGCGTCAAAGTACTTTCGTTCGCCAGTCAATTTGCCGGTTGCGGCCAGGATCGGCCCGGCCATGAACACGGCGTCGCTCATCTCGCTGTGAAACGGCATGAGCGATTGCGGCTGGCCGGTTTTGTCAAAGATCTGATCGGCAGCCGCCTTGCAGAGTGCCGTCCCCCGCTCGCGGTCTTTGCCGGTCGCTCGCGCGGCCAACTCGGCGAAGATCAGATGCCCGGCTTGCTCGCTGCCGGACTTGGGAACCGGCGACTTTTCGCCCGACAGGAATGGCTGCACGATCCTTGCTACTTCGTCGCGATGAGCAGCGTCGCCGGTCAACTCGCTCAGCCGCAGCTTGGCGACGAGCGGCAGCGCGGGGATGTAAGCAACCTGGTCGAGCTTGTGGCCATAGACCTTGGCCAGCTCCTCGGCGACCTGGCGCGGAGGACGTTCCTGAGCGGAAATCGTCGAGCCGAGCAATAGGACGCAGAGCGTTCCCAAGTGGGGCAGACATTCTTGTCTGCCGGGTCTGCCAAAAAAACGCGGCAGGCTGGAAAGCCTGCCCCACGTGAAGTTGGTCATCACTGCTCCTTCTTGAGCATCGCGAGGTATTCGACGATATCCACCAGGTCCTGCGCCTTGAGCTGTTTCTGCAAATCGGCAGGCATCAGCGAGAGGGGCGATTTCTTCATCTGGTCGATGTCGGCCTTCTTCAGCTTGTGGACGATCGACTCGACGGTCTTCAGCTCGACCTCGGCGTCGGTCTGGCTAACGAGGACGCCGCTCAAGATCGTGCCGTTGAAATCGCGGACGACCCAGGTCTCGTAGTTGAAGCTCACGCCGGCGCTGGGATCGAGGATCGACAGGTAGAGCGCCTCCTTGGAGAGCTTCGAGCCAATCTCCGAGAGGTCGGGGCCGACGTCTTTGCCTTCGCCCTTGGCCTTGTGGCATTTGGCACATTGAGCCGTCACGCCGAAGAACAGCTCCTTGCCACGGGCCGCATCGCCGCTTCGCTTCACCAGCTCCGCGATCGGCGGCAGCGGCTCGCCGCCGGCAGCCGCGGGCAGCGACAAGTGCTTTCCAGCCGCGGTGCGAATCGCATCATCGGCGCTCGACAGCAGCGCGTTCGCCGCGGCGAATTTGCAATCTTCGAGCAGCAGGCCCTGCTCGACGGTCGCCAGCAGCCACTTCTGCCCCGGCGCGTTGCGGCCCAGCGCCGTCACGGCAACCGTGCGAATTGCCGTTGAATTCTGCGAGTTGGTGACGAGCGGCGCCAGCAAGTCATTGGTCTTCGCATCGGCAAGCAGACCCAGCGCGGCGATGAACCGCGCCGCTTTCGCCGGATCTGGATCGGCCAGCGCCTTGGCGACCACGTCCTTCTCGCCCAACTTCACGAGCAAACCCGCCGCCTTCACGCCTAGCGAGCTGTCGCCATGCTCCACCGCCAGCTTCAGCAACTCGTCCTTCGTCTCTCGCAGTTGGAACTTGTCGGCGATGTCCAGGTATTGCTCGGTGCCCTTGAGCGTCTCCAAATGCCGTAACAGCGCCGCCTTCGCCTCGGGCTTGGCCGACAGGTCAATCCCTGGCAGCCGCAACAGCGTCCGCACGATCAGCGCGTCCTTAGCCTTCTGGGCGTCGTCCTGCGCAGCAGCAGGCAGGATGGCCACAAGAAACACGAGAAGGCAGTGAATCAAAAATCGAAATGTCATGAATTCTCAACGCGCAGTAGCCAGGGGAGGCCAGAGGCCCGCCCCCCGGCTTACTCCAATAGCGACTTCAGCGCTGCGTCCTTCTCCGGACCACTGAGGAAATCGAAGGCGCGGAAGTATCGCGGCTGGTCGGTCTCCTTTGTGGCGGGGTCTTTCATGATTTTGACGAGCAGATCGGGCGTTTTCTTGGCTCGGCTGCGCCAGAGGATGTCGCGGCCGGCGGGCGTTTTCCAGGGTTCGCTGGCTTTGGCGAGGAAGGCATCCAAGTAGGCATCCCACTGCTGGTCCGCGGCGATGCCGAGGGCTTCCAGATACCAGCGGTCCTTGCCGTCGTGTTGCAGGGCCAGATCGGCCCACAGCTCAGCGGCCTTCGGCGATTGGCTGTACCGCAGGGAGAGGGCCAGTTCGCGGCGGACCTCCGGGGCGCTGTCTTTTGCGGCCGAGGCATACTTGGCCAGATCGAGGTTGTAGAGCTTGGCGAGACGAATCGCCGTGATTCGCATGTCGGGATCGGCGTCCTTTAAGACTTCGCCGACCATGCCACCAATGGCCTCGGCCTGACCGGCCTTCGCCACAGCTGCCGCACCGCAATAGATCAGGCGGGCCTTCTGCCGCGAGTCGGCCGTCTTAAAATACGTGTCGTGCAGCGCCTGCATGGCAGGCTGGCCCTGGCCCAGCAGCGCGGTGAATGCCAGATAGCGGACGGAAAGCGCCGGGCTCTTGAGGGCCTCGATCGCAGCCGCCGGGGTCTTGAAGTCGTACTTGGGCGTCATGTACTTGCTGCCAGGCGGCGCGACGCGGAAGATGCGGCCGCGATCGACGTCTTGCTGGTTGTGGCCGCCGACGCCCGGATCGTACCAGTCGGCGATGAAGATCGAGCCGTCGGGAGCGACGCAAACGTCGCTCGGCCGGAACCAGTTGTCGCGGGCCACGCCGCTCAAAATATCCTTGCTCTCGGCCTTGTAGCCGGCCCCGTCCTTGGTCGTGATATAGGCCCGGCAGATGTTCGGACCGGCGTCGCAGTGCAGCGGCTGATTCCAATAGATCTTGGGCAGCAGCGTGCCTTCATAGACGCAGATGCCCGTCGGCGAGCCAGCGCCGGTTTGCAGCAGATTCGGCACGACTCCCGGATCGTTGAGGTGCCAGTGCTGCAGCGGAATTTCGGCCTCCATGTTCTCGCGCTTCGTCTTCCAGGCGGCGCCGGTGAATTCATCGACGTAGCCGTAGTTGCCGTACTGCATCACGTAGTTGATCCGCACGCCGCGATTGCCGTCGTCGTCGTTGTCGCTCTGCCAGAGCGTGCCGAAGGAGTCGATCGTCACCTCCCAGTTGTTGCGAAAATTCCAGCCCAGCGTTTCGACCTGGCTGCCGTCGAGATTGCAGCGAAAGACCATGCCCTGCTGGTAGGGCTTGCGGTTGGCGGCCACGGTGTTGCCGGCCAGATCGACCACCGGCTTGCCGTCCTTGTCCTTGAGCTGCTTGCCTTCGTTGCCAAAGTTGAAGTACAGCTTCCCATCGGGGCCGAATAGGAAAGCGTGGATGCCGTGGTCGTGCTGCACCCCGCTGATGCCGGTGAACAGCACGTCTTTCTTCTCGTCGGCCTTCAGGTCGCCGTTTTCATCGTAGAAAACCTGCACCTTGTCGAGGGCCGAGACGATCACGCGATTCCCGAGCACGCAGATGCCGTGGGCCGAGTCGATGTCGCGGCCCTGATAGAAGACGGTCGTCTGGTCGCACTTGCCGTCGCCGTCCTTGTCTTCAAGGACGAGAATCCGGTCGCCTTCGGGCCGCTCGCCGTTGTGCTTGCGATAGTTCCGCACCTCGCAGGCCCAGATGCGGCCTAGGTGGTCGATGTCGATATTCGTGATGTTCGCAATCTCCGGCTCGCTGGAAAACAGCGTCGCCTGCAAACCATCGGCGACGTCCAGATTGGCGACCGCCTGGGCCGCCTCGCGCTGCGCCGCGCTTTGCCCGCCGCCGCGCTGTCCCTGCGCTGGTTGCAGCCGGGCGATTGCCGCCAGCTTGTCTGGGGCGAGCGCCAACTCCTTCTGCACCGCATCAATTTGCAGCAGTCGCAGGCGCGTAGGCGGGCCGAAATTGCCGCCGAAGAAGGCGCCTGTCCCGCCGCGCTGCCCTTGCCCGCCGCGCTGCGGCTGCTGAGCCTGCTGAGCGACGACTGCCGGTCGAGCGGGCGAGGCCACTGCCCCACCGGCCGGTTCATCCGGCGGTAGCTTTATTTTCTGCCGAATGCCTTCGCGGTCGAAATTGGCCGGCTTGTTCTTGGGGTCCATGTTGGCTTCGAGAGCCTTGAGCGTAACGACCGGCGACTCGATGCCGGTGGCGGGCACCTCGCCCTTGGCACACCACACGATGGCGTTGAGCACCAGCTTGCGGAAATTCGGCTCGCCCCAATTCCAATGGTCGTGGCCGCCGGTGAAGCCGAAGCCCCGGCCGCCGCCTTCGCGCTCGGCGGCCCAGGCCATGTGCTGAGGCTCGCCTTTAGCAACGGCTTCACGCACGGCCGGATTGCCGCTGTGCGTGCCGTCCGTTCGGCTGAGCGTCGAGGCCGGCGGCAGCGCCGTGAGAATCGGCGTGACGCCCTTCATCCCCTCGCGAAACCGCATGTGATAGTACCACTCATCGTTGATCTCAAAGGGCTTCACTCCGCGGCAAATCGGATGGTCCGGAAACTTCTCATACTTGGCCGTCCAATGCGGGTTGACCGACCAGTTCATTTCAAAGTAGCCGCCGATCCAATCCAAGAACCGCTCGCCGCTCGGCCCCTTGGGCACTTCGACGCCGTAGTGCAGGCAAACGATTCCCACGCCCTTTTTGGCCAGCGCATCGACCTGGTCGAGATGCGCATTGACCATGTGCCCTCCGCCGCCATCGCAATACATGATGATGCAGTCGGCCTTGTCGAACGCCTTGGCGTCCTGCGGCCAGCCGTTGAGGTGCACATCGCACGTGTACTTCGGCAGCGCCGCCCGCAGCTCGTGCGCCAAGAGCGTGCAGCCCGCGTTGTGTTCGTGAGCGCCATAGCCGTGACTCGGCCGACCAGCGACAAAGACGATCGTCTTTTCGTCCTGCGCGTTGGCTGCGGCAGAAAGCGAGAGGGCGGCCAGCAGGGCCGACAAACCGACTAAACCGAATCTCATGGCGAGCTCCCGAGGAATTGGCCCACCGCGGAGAGCGTAGGACAGAGCACTGCTCTGTCCTACTTGCGGCGGGTAGCGAAATCAGATTAGCCGGGCACTGGGCGAGCGTCAAACGGCCAGTATGCTGCTCAACGAATTGCTCAAGAACACCGACGAAGGTGGCAATGTGGGTGGCGACATCCGCGGCTAAGGCCAACTTCATTTTCGACATGCAGGCCGACCGCAACTCGAGCGTCCCCGTGCTGGGGAATGCGCAGTGGATGGCGGATCGAGGCGAACAACCGCCGGCCGAGTTTTTGTGGCTGTTCCTGTCCGCGCAGGGAAATGAAGAACGATTAACGGCCCTGCGGTTGAAACTCGACCCGCGCTGGCTGGGGGAGGTGACGCGGCGGTGGTTCCGCGCTGGTGACATCGTCCAAGTTCTGAAGGGCTACTGGGAGGGATTGGAGTGCATCATTTTTGAAGTGGACGCGCGCGAAGCTCGCGCCGACGTCTGCCCCGTGGGCATCTTCTGCAGGCGAACCGGACCGACTCGGGTCAACTTCTCCGACTTGATCTTGCTGAACCACGCTAAGGAAAAATCGGATTGAGATGTCTCACTGCCTGGTGCCAAGTGCGGGGCTAAGGTCGTCTACATAAGGCTGGAGGGCTCACTTCTATTTGCCCCTCAAATTAGCGAGTCGCGGGCCGCGCCCGCGCCCAGCCCCGTCGGCCCCGAGTCGGCTACGGTCGCAAAGCCCCCGCTCAAATACTCCCCCTTCCACGGACCAGTCCCGAAAGAATCCGATTTGGAAATCAAATTCGGACAAAGTGACTTGACGATCGAGTTGGTGAAGGCGCCGCAATAGTCCAATGGTCGTAAGTTGCTTTTGGATAACCACTTGCGTCCAAGTGCTAGTTTGAGACTGCTTTCCACAGCACGACAATCACTTGCAGGCTTTCCACAATGCCGAACGGAACCTTTGTAACGGGCGCGGGTTAAAGACGGGGCAGCATTGTGCTTTCGCCGTTCTGACGTGCTGCGCGGGGGCCGGTTCATGACGCCGTTTCAATCGCGATTGCTGGCCAGTGCTGTTGGGCTCGGCTTGGTGCTGACGCTGCTGGCCGCTCTGCCCCAGGCTCAAGAGCCGAAGGCGGACAAGATCGGTCCGCCTGGCGCTGGGGCAGGCGGGGCGTTTGATGCCGAAGCAAGCCGCCGCCGATTGGCAACGAGCCAGTTCGTTCGTCGCTTCGAGAGCTTTTCCAACGGTATCGATCTGGAAAAAGAGCTGCGGATCACTGCCGAGCAAAAGTCGAAGCTCGATCAGGTTATCACGCGAGTGCGCACGGAATCGACCAGCTCGTTCGGCGCTCGCGGCGCGGCCCCCTTGCCTAGCGCTGCGGACCGTTCAAAGGCGCGCGATTTCAGTTACGAGCGCGCCGCTAAGGAAATCAGAACCATACTTACCAAAGAGCAGTTGGCGCGGATGGACCAGATCGAGTTGCAAGAAAAGTTGCAGATCAATGGCCTGGCGAGGGGATTGGTTTCGGGCGAGCTCGGTAAGGCGCTTAAGCTCACGGCAGAACAGGAGGCCAAACTTCAAGAGGCCGAGACCAAGGCGGACGAAGCGTTTCGCCTGGAGATGGAGAATCTGCGAGAGTTGCAGCTCAATTCACTGGTCGAGGCGCAGCGCAAGGTGTTGGGCGTGCTGACGCCGGAGCAGCGAGCGGAGTATGAAAAGTTGATCGGTACGCCCCTCAAGCCGGACGAGAGGGGATTGGGATATGGGGTTGCCGGTGTGCCAGGTCGGATGCGTGCAGAGGGCGGATTTGGCGGGCGCGGCGGATTTGGCACTTCCCCATTTTCACGCGGTGGTCGCGGCAATGCAGAAAACACACCGCCTGCGCCTACACCGCCCGCCGATCCGAAGCCGTAATACTGTTTACCGAGGACAATTCTCTTATACTGAGGTGGATCGCCGCCCGCCGAAAGAAAACTCGCCCAAGCATTTTGGGGTAGTGCCCAACGCGAGTTGTCCCGCCGCTCGAATTGCCCCGCCACGTACATCCCGCCAAGCCCGCCGCCCTGGCGCGGGCCTGCTAACACGAGTCAATCCGAATGGAAGCCGGCGAAATCCTAATTAGGCGCGGACTGATGAACCGCGGCCAGCTCGAGCAGACCCGCAGCATGGCCAACGGCCACGGCGACGGCACGCGGCTGATCGAGCAGGCGATTCAACTGGGCTTCGTCTCGGAAGAGGCGGCCCTGAAGGCGGTCGGCGAAGAGGTGGGCATCGAGTTCATCGACCTGGGCGAAGCCAATGTCGATCTGTCGCTGCTCAAGACCTTCCCGCAGAAGCTGATCCACCGCCAGACGCTGTTTCCCATCCGCAAGGATTACGGGCAGCTTATTGTCGCCACCTGCAACCCGTTCGACCTGTATCCGCTCGATGAAGTCAGCGCTGCGACGGGCATGTCGGTGATGCCGGTGCTGGCCGCCCGCAACGAGATCGCCAAGCTGATCAAGAAGCACCTGGGCGTCGGCAGCGAGACGGTCGATGGCCTGATGGCCCAGGCCGATGAAGACGACGCCGCGGTTGAGCTGCTCTCGGACATCGAGACCGACGGCTCCGAGCTGTCGGAAATGGCGCAGGAAGCGTCGGTCGTTCGCCTCGTGAACGAAATCCTGCTGGAAGCCATCGAGCTGCGGGCCAGCGACGTACACATCGAGTCGCAGAATTCCGGCATTGCCATCCGCTACCGCATCGACGGCCAGATGCAGGCCCAGCCCGTCCCGCCCGAGATCAACCGCTTCGAGTCGGCCATCATCAGCCGTCTCAAGATCATGTCGCGGCTGAACATCGCCGAGAAGCGGCTGCCGCAAGACGGCCGCATGAAGCTCAAGATCGCCGGCCGCGAGATCGATGTCCGCGTCTCCGTGATTCCGATGATTCACGGCGAAGGCATCGTGATGCGTATTCTCGACAAGGGGGCGATGAAGTTCGACCTCCAGGCAATCGGCATGGAGCCGGACACCTACAAGCTGTTCCGCGAGCTGATCGACATGCCGCACGGCATCGTCCTGGTCACCGGGCCGACCGGCTCCGGCAAAACGACCACGCTGTATAGCGCCCTGATCGAAATCAACCAGCCCGATGTCAAGATCATCACGACGGAAGACCCGGTCGAATATCAGCTCGAAGGCATCAACCAGATTCAGGTCCACGCGAAGATCGGCCTGACGTTCGGCCATTCGCTCCGCAGCATTCTGCGCCACGACCCCGACATCGTGCTGGTTGGCGAAATCCGCGATCTGGAGACGGCCGAGAACGCGATCCAGGCGTCGCTCACCGGCCACCTGGTGTTCAGCACGCTGCACACCAACGACGCGGCCAGCGCTTTTACGCGCATGACCGATATGGGCGTCGAGCCGTTCCTCGTCGCCAGCACGGTCGAGGGCGTGATGGCCCAGCGGCTCATCCGCCGCCTGTGCGTGCATTGCAAGCAGAAATACGAGCCGAAAAAGGACGAGATGCCCAGCGATTTCCCCTGGGATAAGAAGGAAGGCCCGCTCTATAAGGCCGTCGGCTGCCGGGAGTGCCGCAATACAGGTTATCGCGGCCGGATGGGCATTTACGAGCTGATGATCACCAACAACGACATCCGCCAGCTCGCCAATGACCGGGTGAGCAGTTGGAAGCTGCTGCAAATTGCGATGGAGCAGGGAATGCGGTCACTGCGGCAGGACGGATGGCTGAAGGTCTGCCACGGCCTCTCCACCGCCGACGAAGTCAAGACCAACGCCAAGAGCGACCACGGCCTCTTGATGAAGAAATGACCCTTTCTGGCGAGGCCGGGGTTAATCAGAATAGATGGCAATGGCCAATGACCAAGTCCCAATGACCAATGGGCGCTTGCTGGAATTGGTCATTGGTGCTTGGTCATTGGTCATTTGTCTAAGTCCCCATGCCTGATTTTGCTTACATCGCCCGCGACCTGACCGGACAGAAGATCTCTGGCACGCTGTCGGCTGCCACCGAGCGGGAAGCGATCAACATCCTTTCTGGACGCTCGCTGTTTCCGGTTCACGTCGCGGCCGACAAGGCCGCCGCCGCGCCGGGCGCCAATATCCGCGTCAAGCCGCAGACGATGGCCATCGTCTATGGCCAGCTGGCGGCCCTGCTGCGCAGCGGCGTGCCGCTGCTCAAGTCGCTGGCGGTGCTCCGCGAGCAGACTTCGCACAAGAAGCTGAAATCGGTGCTCAGCGAGGTCCACCACCGCGTGGAAGACGGCACCACGCTGGCCGACGCGATGCAGCGGTTCCCCCGCGCGTTCAGCGAGATGTCGGTCAACATGATCCGGGCCGGCGGCGAAGGCGGCTTTCTGGAGGACGCCCTCGACCGCGTCGCCACCTTCACCGAGCAGCAGGAAGACCTCAAGGGCCGCACGGTCAGCGCCATGGTATATCCCGTGCTGTTGGGATCGGCCGGTTTCATCGTGGTCACCGTGCTGATCGTATTCTTCGTTCCCAAATTCGCCGTGATGTTCGACCGGCTGCGCGAACGCGGCGAGCTGCCCTGGGCGACGGAGTTCCTCCTCTGGGTCAGCGAGACCGCCCGCGGGCCCTGGGCCATTCTGGGCGCGGCGACTGCGATCGTCGGCGGAGTGCTGCTTTTCTACCGGCTACAGACCGCCGCCGGTCGCCGCACGGCTGACATGCTGCGGATCAAAGTCCCTTTTGCCGGCCCGATCTTTCTGGCCTTTGCCGTGGCCCGTTTTTGCCGCGTCCTCGGAACTTTGCTGAAGAACGGGGTTCCAATATTAAAGGCCCTGGAGATCAGCCGGGAGGCTTCGGGCAACCGCGTGCTGTCGGAAGCAATCGCCAAAGCCTCGGAAAACATCTCCGCGGGCCATTCGCTGGCCGGTCCTTTGGCGTCCAGTGGTCACTTCCCCAAAATGGTGGTGGAGATGATCGCCGTCGCCGAAGAGTCGAATACGCTCGACCAGGTGCTGGTCGGACTGGCCGACGATTTGGAGAAACGCACCAGCCGGCAGCTCGACTTGTTGGTCCGGCTGCTGGAGCCGATCATGCTGATCATCATGGCCGGCGTGGTGCTGATGGTGGTGATCGCCCTGCTCGTCCCCGTGATCAAGATGAGCCAGGCGCTGTAACCGTGGGGCGGGCCTCTGGCCTGCCCTAAGAAACTGCCTGCAACAAATACGTAGAGCAGACATTCCCGTCTGCCATAATCAAAACCTTTCCCGGAGGCCCCGCCATGCTGTCCCGTCGTCCTCGCCGCCGCCGCGGTTTCACCCTGATGGAAGTGTTGCTCGTGCTCGCGATCCTGGTCATCCTGGGTTCGCTCGTGACGGTCTCGTTTGTCCGGATGCAGCAAAACGCTTACATCAACGCCGCCAAGAGCCAGGTTGAAATGCTCGGCGGGGCAGTCGATATGTACATGCTCGCGATCGGCTCGCCGCCCGAACAGCAGGCGGGCCTGGATGCGCTGCTCAACCCACCCGGCGAACTCAAGAACCCGGAGAAGTGGCAGGGCCCGTATCTCGACCATCAGCAGCTCCCGATGGATCCCTGGAACAACCCGTATCAATACGAGCTGCTACCGCCCGACAAATATCGCATTTTCTCCTGGGGCCCCGATCGCGCTCCCGGAACGAACGACGACATTTCGACGGATCAGTAGCAGCGGTCCAAGGTCCAAAGGTCCCATGTCCAAAGTCAGCGAACCAGCACGAATGCAGCGGAGAGGCATGACGCTGCATCAAATGATGGTCGGATTGGCGGTGGTCACGCTCGTATCCCACGCGGCGTACGCCCTTCGCCCAAGAATGTCTTGCTGCACACCTGCCAATGCCGCAAAGAGCCAAATCGAGATGCTCGAAGGTGCGGTCAACATGTACGAGCTGGAGATTGGCTCCTGCCCGACGACGCAGCAGGGGCTGGACGCACTACTGGTAGCTCCCACGGAATTGTCTGATAAGTCGAAATGGAAAGGTCCGTACCTCGATCATTTGCAGTTGCCCGTCGATCCCTGGAACAACCCCTATCAATACAAGGCCGTTTCAGCGACAGCGTTTCGCATTTGGTCCTATGGCCCGGATTGTGCGCCGGGCACCAAAGACGACATTTCGACGGAGCTGTAACGGCGGTCCAGGTCCCAAGTCCCATGTCTAAGGTCAGTCAACCAACACGACTAGGGCAGCAACGCGGCATAACTCGCGTTGAAATGGTGTTGATGATCGGCATTTTCACCGTAGGAACGGTGCTCGTGCTGTCCCAGGCTTTTCGGATCGATGGCCGCTATACGTATCGGAATTCTGCCAGGTCCCAGATTGAAATGTTGTCCGGCGCGGTGGAGTTGTTTGTCCTGGCCATCGGGGCTTGCCCAACCAACAAGCAAGGTCTGGATGCATTGATGACAGCTCCAGCGGATTTGGCTGACAAGGCTAAGTGGCAGGGGCCGTACCTCGACAAGCAACAGCTTCCTGTCGATCCCTGGAACAATCCTTATCAATACAAGGCCGTGAACCAGACTGAGTATCGCATCTGGTCGAACGGCCCGGACGGCGTCGCTGGTTCGACGGACGATATCACAATTTCGCTTTAGGGCATTTGAGGCTCAGATGTTCGGAACAGCCAGGCACAAGCGATGCAAGCAGCGGAGCGGGCTGACGCTCCATCAATTGCTCTGCGCCCTGGCGATTCCGCCACAGTTGTTGATCCTATTCTCGTTGCTGACTGTGCAGTTCATTCACCGCGGCACACCGTCCTATATCAATGTTGCCAAGGGTCATGTCGAGATGCTGGAGGATGCGATCAACATCTATGATGCGGACGTCGGGGTGTATCCTGCCGACGCCGAGTGGCCGAAGGTCTTGACTTCAAGACCTTCGAATCGTGCAGTGGCGGCGAAGTGGAAGGGTCCCTACTTGTTTTCCAAAAAGTTGCCGCTCGATCCCTGGAATAACGCCTATCACTACGAAGTCGTTTCAGAGACAGCGTTTCGCATTTGGTCCGATGGCCCAGATCGTGCGCCGGGCACGGACGACGACATCTCTACAGAGCTGTAAACCGCGGAGGATGGTTATGAAACGTCGCCGCGGTTATACGCTGATGGAGATGCTGTTGGTGCTGGCCGTTTTGGTGATGGTGGCGGCGCTGGCGGCGCCGGCGATGACGGGGATCATGCGGCGGGCGACGCTGACCGCGGCCGGCGATGCGGTGCGGACCGACTTCACGCGGGCGCACGTCAAGGCGATGAAGACCGGCCGCATTCAGGTCTTCCGCTACGAGCTGAACGGCCGCAAATATCGCGTGCAGCCCTGGATTGCCGGCGACGATTCGCTGGAAACCAATTCACAGTCGGGGGCCACCGAGGGCCTGGGAATGGACGTCGCGGGAGCGCCCGCGGCCGACACCGGCGAAGAGAAAGAGCTGCCCGAGGGCACGACGTTCGCCGGCGGCGAAGCGGCCGTCGAGAGCCGCGGCTCCGTCGTAGGCGAGGCGGTCTCGAACGATGCCTCGGCGGCCGAAGGCGATTGGTCGCAGCCGATCCTGTTCTATCCCGACGGCTCCAGCTCCGACGCCTTTGTGGTTGTCAGCGATGAGTTCGAGCGCGGCATGCGGATCGACCTCAGCGGCCTGACGGGCACGGCCAAAGTCGGACCGATCGCGACGCTGCAAACGCTGTTAGAATGAATCCGACCGCGGCCAATGGCCGCGGCTTTGGAAGGAACGAGCCATGAAGCCAAATAGTCGCCGCGGTTTATCGCTGCTGGAGGTGATCCTGTCGATCGCCATTTTGGGCACGGCCCTGGCGACGATCGGGCAGCTGATCCGGATCGGCGGGCGGAACGCGATCATGGCCCGCGACCTGGCGATGGCCCAGATCTATGCCGAAACCACGCTCAACGAAGTGGCCTGCGGCGCCATCGAGCCGACGGCCGGCGGCGGTCCGCTCGACGATCTGGGCGAATGGGTTTATGACCTGCAAGTCGATACCGGCGAGCAGGAAAACATGCTGACGGTGAAGGTCACGGTCAGCCAGGACCCCGAGCAATACGCGCGGCCGATCACCTTCAGCATGTCGCGGTGGATCATCGACCCGGTCTTCGTGGAAGAAGCCGCCGCCAAAGAAGTCGAAATGAAGGCCCTGTTTGCCGAGGCCCAAAAAGCTGCTACGGCGACTCCCATGGCTGAATCCACGGGCACCGACCCAGCCGCAGCCGCTGCCGCCCCCGGTTCGCTCGTTGGCGCCATCCCGACAACGACCGGCCAAGGTGGGCAGGGCGCTCCAGGTGGGAAGGGCGGTAAAGGCGGAAAAGGCGGCGACAAAGGTGGCAAGGGGAAAACAGACAATGGCCAAAAGGGCAAAGGAAATACAGACTTTGGCCAGAAGGGCACGGGCGGCAATCCGGGGGATCGTGAG
>Ga0184625_10000256_pt1 | contig 18326 bp, 6 predicted proteins | sample PLM3_30_b1_FD_133151 | JGI IMG/M metagenome (GOLD analysis project Ga0184625, IMG submission 133151) | Groundwater sediment microbial communities from an aquifer in East River, Colorado, USA - PLM3_30_b1 | ecosystem: Environmental > Terrestrial > Soil > Riparian zone | place: USA: East River... | reverse complement strand
GATCCGCTGGTCCGCCTGGCCCGCAAAACCGACTGGCAGGAAGCGGCGCCGGGCACCTATCTCGGTCAGGGACAGCGGATGCTGGCCACCGACGCCGGCGAGTATTCGCTCATGGACGTCCGGCAGATTCGCTTCGATGTTGTATTGACCGCTGGCGAAGGAGCGGCCGCGCCGCATGGCTGAGCTGACGCCTTCCGAACGCCTCCAGCCCTCGCTGCTCGACCGGCTCACCGACGAAGAGCCGGCCAAGAATCAGGAATCGCGCAAGAATCGCGTCCTGTCGGTGGGCCGGCTCCGCGAGGGCGTGCTCCGCGACATCGCCTGGCTGCTGAACAGCGGCAACCTGGCTGAGGACGACCTGGAGGCCAACTATCCGCACGTGGCCCACTCGGTCGTCAACTACGGCCTGCCCGATCTGGCCGGGCTGACGGCCAGCGGCGTCAACGTGGCCGAGTTGGAGCAGATCGTGAAGCAGGCCCTCTGGGACTTCGAGCCGCGGATCATCCGCGAAACGCTCCGGGTCCGGGCTCGCGCCGACGGTGAGATGAGTCACAACGCCCTGGTCTTTGAAATCGAAGGCGAGCTGTGGGCCCAGCCCATCCCGCTGGAGCTGCTCCTGAAAACCGAGATCGACTTGGAGACGGGTGACATCGCCGTAACGGAAGTAACGCGATAAGATAAGCGGCCATGGATCCCCGGCTCCTCAAATACTACAACCGCGAGCTATCGCACCTGCGTGAGATGGGCGGCGAGTTTGCCGCCGAGTTCCCCAAGATCGCCGGCCGCCTGGCCCTCGACAGCATCGAGTGCGCCGATCCGTACGTCGAGCGGCTGCTGGAAGGCTTTGCGTTCCTGGCGGCCAAGGTGCAGCTTCGCCTGGATTCGGAGTTTCCGCGGTTTACGCACCATCTCTTTGAGATGGTCTATCCGCACTGCGTCCGGCCGACGCCCTCGATGGCCGTGGTGCAGTTCAAGCCGGACCTCAAGGAAGGCTCGCTGGCCGATGGGTTCGTCGTGCCGCGGGACAGCTCGCTGCGGGGCCTGCTCGGCAAGGGCGAAGCGACCGCTTGCGAGTACCGCACCGCCCACGAAGTAACGCTGTTTCCGCTGGAGCTGATCGAGGCCCAGTACGTCAGCCGCGATTCGGCCGGCATGGAGCTGCCCGACGTGCCCAAGCTGAAAGCGGCCATCCGTCTGCGGCTGCGTTCGACCGCCGGGCTGTCGCTCAACAAGCTGAAGCTCGACCAGCTGCCGCTCTTTATCCACGGCGCGGGCGAATTGCCCGTGAGGGTTTACGAGCAGATCCTCGCCGGCTGCCTCGGCATCGCCGTGCGGCCCACGCAGCGGCCGGCCCCGTGGCAGGTCGTTCTGCCGCCGACCAACATCCGCCGCCTCGGCTACAGCGACGAAGAGGCCCTGCTGCCCTTCGGCCCGCGCTCGTTCCGCGGCTATCGCCTGTTGGCCGAGTATTTCGCCTGCCCGCAGCGGTTTTTGTTCGTCGAGCTGTCGGGGCTGTCGGCCGCGGTGCAGAAATCGACCGACAACATGCTCGATGTGATCCTGCTCTTGGATCGCTACGAGCCGCAGCTCGAAGCTTACGTCGGCGCGCCGAGCTTTGGCCTGTTTTGCTCGCCCGCGATCAATCTGTTTCCCAAGAGCTCCGACCGGATTCATCTCACCGACCAGATGCACGAACACCACGTCGTGCCCGATCGCACGCGGCCGATGGATTTCGAGGTGTTCAGCGTCACGAGCGTCGCCGGCTACGGCACGAATCTCGACGACGAACAGCCGTTTCTGCCGTTCTATTCGGCGACCGACGCGACGGCCGACGAGGGAACGCAGCGGGCGTATTACACGCTGCTCCGCGCGCCGCGGGTCTTTTCGACGAACCAGAAGAAGTTCGGTCCGCGGTCGAGCTACGTCGGCAGCGAGGTTTATTTGTCGCTGGTCGATTCGTCGGAGGCGCCTTATTCGCACGATTTGCGGCAGCTCGCCGTCGGCACGCTCTGCACCAACCGCGACCTGCCGCTGCACATGCCCGTCGGCAAGGCCCACACCGACCTGACGCTGGAGACCGGCGCGCCGGTCGAGTCGATCCGCTGCCTGGCCGGCCCGACCCGCCCGCGGCAAAGCCCCGTCTTCACCGACGGCGATTTCGTCTGGCGGCTGGTCAGCCATTTGACGCTCAACTACCTGTCGCTCGTCGATGCGGGCGACGGCCGCGGCGCCGCGGCGCTCCGCGATTTGCTCAAGCTCTATGGCGACGCGGGCGATCCCCCGACGCGGAAGCAGATCGAGGGCGTCCGGCAGGTCGCCGCCCAGACGATCACGCGGCGAATTCCCACGCCGGGTCCGATCACGTTCGGCCGCGGCCTGGAGATTGCCATCACCTGCGACGAGGCGGCCTTCGAGGGCACGGGCGTCTTCTTGCTGGGCGCGGTGCTGGAAGAGTTCTTCGCCCGCTACGCGTCGCTCAATTCGTTCACCGAAACGGTTCTCTACAGCGCAGGTCGCGGCGAGGTCATGCGATGGCCGGCACGGATCGGACGGCGGCAAATCGCGTGACGCTCCTGAGCGAGCTCGGCGAACGCCCCTACGAATTCAGTTTTTACCAGGCGCTCCGCAAGCTGGAGGCCGCCTATCCCGACCGTCCGCGCGTCGGCCGCTCCCTCCGCCCGGTCGAAGACGCCGTGCGGCTGTGCCAGTATCCGTCGCTGGCCTTCGCCCCCTCGACGGTCTCCGGCTTCACGCAGAGCGCGGACGGCCCGCCGCGGCTGTCGGTTTGGTTCGGCGGCCTGCTGGGCGCCAACGGCCCGCTGCCGCTGCACCTGACCGAGTACGCCCGCGACCGCATCCGCAACGGCAACGACTGGACGTTCGTGCGATTTCTCGACATGTTCCATCACCGGATGCTGTCGCTGTTCTACCGCGTCTGGGCCGACGCGCAGCCGACGGCCCAGTTCGACCGCCCGGAGACCGACCGCTTCGCCGCCTACATCGGCTCGATTGCGGGCGTCGGCATGCCGACGCTGCTGGGCCGCGATGCGATGCCCGACCTGGCCAAGCTCGGCTTTTCGGGCCGCTTCGTCTGCCAGTCGCGGCACGGCGAAGGCCTGCAGGCGCTGCTCGCCGCGTTCTTTCAGCTGCCGATGCAGATTGCCGAGTTCGTCGGCCAGTGGCTGCCGCTGCCGGACGACTGCCGGTGCGTCCTCGGCACTGTAGGGAACGCCCTCCGTGGCGCTGCGGCGCTCGGCGCCGATTCCCGCAGCGACGAAATGGCCCAGCTCGGCTTCTCCGCCACCATCGGCGACCGCGTTTGGAACTGCCAGACGAAATTCCGCATCGTGGCCGGGCCCGTGGACTTGTCCGACTACCAGCGGCTACTGCCCGGCGGCGACAGCCTCGAGCGACTGATGGCCGCCGTCAAGAATTACGTGGGTTTGGAGCTGGATTGGGACCTGCACCTCCTCCTCAAGCAGCCCGAAATCCCTCAAACTCAACTCGGCACGCTCGGCCAGCTCGGCTGGACGACGTGGCTCGTCAGCCAACCGCCGCCTGAAGACGCCGACGATCTTGTGCTGCGGCCCCAAGCCGCCTGACAGGTTGAATGACCAAGTCCCAATGACCAATGGGGACTGTTCGCGGCTCGCATTTTTGGTCATTGGTGCTTGGTCATTGGTCATTTGCCCGCAAAAATAGCGATCCACTCTCGGAGACTCAGAAATGGCAGAGATTAGCCGCGTCGCCTTGTTTGGCAAACTCAACAGCCTGGCCTACCGGGCAATCGAGGCGGCCACCGTGTTTTGCAAGATGCGGGGCAACCCCTACGTGGAGCTGGTCCACTGGTTCCACCAGATCCTGCAACTGCAGGATAGCGACCTGCACAAGGTCATCAAGCACTTTCAGCTCGACCCGGCCCGCCTGGTCAAGGACCTGACCGAAAACCTCGACAAGCTGCCGCGAGGGGCGTCGTCGATCACCGACCTCTCGTCGCACCTGGAAGAGGCGGTCGAGCGCGGCTGGGTCTATGGCTCGCTGGTCTTCAAGGATTCGCAGGTCCGCACCGGCTACCTGGTGATGGGAATCGTCAAGACCCGCGGCCTCAACCAGGCCCTGCTGGGTGTCAGCAAAGAGTTCGCCAAGATCAACGGCGACGGCCTGATGGACAAGTTCGGTGAAATCTGCGGTGGCTCGCCGGAAGACGCGCTGCGGGCGACCGACGGCAGCAACCTGGGCGGCGCGACGCCGGGCGAAGCCAGCGGCGCGATGCCGCCGGCCCAAATGGGCAAGCAAGAGGCCTTGAAGCAATTCACCATCGACTGGACCGACCGGGCCAGGAAGGGGGAGCTCGACCCGATCGTCGGCCGCGACGACGAAATCCGCCAATTGGTCGATATCTTGATGCGCAGGCGGCAGAACAACCCGATCCTCACCGGTGAGGCCGGCGTCGGCAAGACGGCCGTCGTCGAAGGCTTTGCCGCCCGCATCGCCCGCGGCGACGTGCCGCCGATGCTCAAAGACGTGCGGCTGCTCGCGCTCGACGTCGGCCTGCTCCAGGCCGGCGCGAGCATGAAGGGCGAGTTCGAGAACCGCCTGAAGCAAGTCATCGAAGAAGTGCAGGCGTCTCCGAAGCCGATCATCCTGTTCATCGATGAAGCCCACACCTTGGTCGGCGCCGGCGGCGCGGCCGGCACGGGCGACGCGGCGAATTTGCTCAAGCCGGCCCTGGCCCGCGGCAAGCTGCGAACGATCGCCGCCACGACTTGGGCCGAATACAAGAAGCACATCGAAAAGGACCCGGCCCTCACGCGGCGGTTTCAGGTGGTGCAGGTCGGCGAGCCGAGCGAGGAGAAGGCGATCCTGATGATGCGGGGGATGGCCTCGACGCTGGAGCAGCACCACCGCGTGCAGGTGCTCGACGAGGCGATCGAAGCCTGCGTCAAGCTCTCGCACCGCTACATCCCGGCCCGTCAACTGCCCGACAAGTCGGTCAGCCTGCTCGACACGTCGTGCGCGCGAGTGGCTGTCAGCCAACACGCGATGCCGGCCGAGGTCGAAGACTGCCTGCGGCGGATCGAGGCCCTGCAGACCGAAATGGAGATCATCGGCCGCGAGAAAGCCGTCGGCGTTGATGTGGCCAAGCGCGAGAAAGAGGCCTCCGGGAAGCTGGCCATCGACAAGGCCCAGCACGAACAACTCAACAAGCGCTGGCAGGACGAGAAAAAACTCGTCGATCGCATCCTCGAAATTCGGGCCAAACTCCGCGGCACGACCGGCAAGGTCGAAGGCACCAGCAGCAAGCTCGAAGCAGCCGCGGACAAAGCCGCGGCGGAAAAGGCGGCTGTTGAAAAGACGACAGCGAAACCGGCGGCTCCGGCTGCGCCTGCCGAGCCGCCCCTCTCGGAAGCCGACCGCGAGAAGCTGCTCGGCGAAATGAAGAAGCTGCAAAGCGAATTGGAGAAGCTGCAGGGTGAGTCGCCGCTGATCCTGCCCACCGTCGATGGCCAGGCGGTGGCCGCCGTCGTCGCCGATTGGACCGGCATTCCCGTGGGCCGGATGGTGAAGAACGAGGTCGAGTCGATCCTGAAGCTGGCCGACACGCTCAACCAGCGAATCATCGGCCAGAGGCACGCCCTGGAGATGATCGCCAAGCGGATTCAGACCTCGCGGGCCGGCTTGGAGAACCCCAACAAGCCGATCGGCGTGTTTTTGCTGGCGGGCACTTCCGGCGTGGGAAAGACCGAGACGGCGCTGGCCCTGGGCGAAGCGATGTACGGCGGCGAGCAGAACGTCATCACGATCAACATGAGCGAGTTCCAGGAGGCCCACACGGTCAGCACGCTCAAGGGCGCTCCGCCGGGATACGTCGGCTACGGCGAAGGCGGAATTCTGACCGAAGCCGTCCGCCGCAAGCCGTACAGCGTGGTGCTCCTGGACGAAGTCGAGAAAGCGCATCCCGATGTTCACGAGATCTTCTTCCAGGTCTTCGACAAAGGCTGGATGGAGGACGGCGAAGGCCGCACGATCGACTTCAAGAACACGCTCATCCTGCTGACGACGAATGCCGGCACGGACCTGATCACGGGCCTGTGCAAGGACCCCGAGCTGATGCCCGACGCCGAGGGCATCGCCAAGGCCCTCCGCGAGCCGCTGCTGAAGGTCTTCCCCGCGGCGCTGCTCGGCCGCCTGGTCACGATTCCCTATTACCCGCTCAGCGACGAGATGATCGCCGCGATCACGAAGCTGCAACTTGGCCGGATCGCCAAGCGGATCCAGCACAACCACAAGGTTCCGTTCACGTACGACGACGCGGTGATCAAGTCGATCGTCGGGCGCTGCACCGAGCTGGAGAGCGGCGGCCGCATGATCGATGCGATCTTGACCAACAACCTCTTGCCCAGCATCAGCAAGGAAATCCTGGAGCGGATGATGGCCGGCGGGGCCGTCTCCAGGATTCACGTCTCAGCCGAGGGCAGCGAATTCCGGTATGCTTTTGATTGATTGGGATGGAGCGTGATTCGGCGAGTTGGGCTGATTGAGAATGGAAAGCGATGCGACGGATGGGACGAATGGGACCAATGCATTGGGACTCATGGGTCGCATTGGTCCCATCCGTCCCATAACCCACGACTCACAACAAGGCAAACCACCCCATGGCCGCCAAATGGGACGTCGAATTCAGCAGCGAAAACGACGTCGTCGCCAACCATCCGAACCTCCTGGAGGACCTCCGCAAGGAGTACAAGGGGCTGCTAGTCATCAAGGTGTTTCAGGTCTATGTCGAAGTTGGCGTGGACAATCCGCCGCCCAAAACGAAGCATTTGACGGACGCGGCCAAGGGAGCAGGCGAGGTCTTAGGCAAGGCCGTCGTCGATGAGATGCACAAACTGGCCAAGGAAGTCAAGGATCTGCAGCAGGAGGAAAAGCTGGGCAACAAGAAAGCCGCCGAGACGGCCAAAAAGCTGGTGGAAAAAGTCGAGAAAAAGCTGAAGAACTTCGCGGATGATTTCGGCGCGGAAATCCGCAAGGCGGTGCAGAGGGAAATGATCGGCGCCAAGCAAAAGCTAATGTCTTCCAGCCGCACGATGTTCCGCGGCGTCGAGCTCGCCGAAGGCGCGTTCGACGAGGACGTGGCCTCCGAGGTCCCCGCATTCTTCGACGACACCGTCAAGCAGATCGCCACGTTCGGCAGCGAGGCCTACAAGCTGAGCGGCGAAGAAGCCGACAACCGCCTCTCCCTGGTCCAGTCGATCAAAAGCCAGATGGATGAGATCGACAAGTTGATCGAAGAAAAAGCCAAGAAGGGCGGCAAAGGCAACTTCGACATGGAGGCCTATGTCAAGGAGAACGGGAAGGAGCTGCACAAGCTCAGCCAGGCCAAGGACAAGTACCTCGATTTCCTCAAGGACTTCGACGACAAGCTCGAAAAGGCCATCAAGGAGCTCGACAAGCTGGAAAAACTCAGCGACAAGGACAAGGTCCTCAAGGAAAACAAAGCTGTGGGCCGCGAATACGACGATTTTCGCAAGGCAGCCGAGACCATCCGCAAGACGTTCGACGGCAAGCGCAAGGCCGCGGACCAGGTCGATGGCCTGTTCAAGTCGGAGTGGAAGAACGGCGCCGCGTTCATGCTCGCCCAGAAGAGCCTGGAGAATCAGCCCAGCACGATGAAGAGCGGCAAGACGATGCAGGATTCCGGCAAGGAGCTCGAGAAGCTGAATGAGGCGCTGAAGAAAGCCGCGAAGGGGTAGCCATCTCTCGCAGGATGCATGAGTCGTAGGGTGCCTGAGCGGAGCGAAATGCACCTTCCAGCAACCCAGGTGCAATGCGTTCCGCTTTTGCACCCTAAAACTACAGCTACTTCAAGGCGAATTCCGATGCTGCGGCTTGTTCGGCGGCGGAGTTGACGATGGTCTCGGCGACGAAGCTCGCCCGGCCCTCGGCATCCGTAATCTGCACGCGTACGGTCCAGTCAGCCGTCAGCGGCCCCGTAGAGCGGATCGCAATCGCTCTCAGCAGACTCTGGGCATCCGCGGCGTCGCCGCCCTCCAGGAACCGCAGCCGCAGGCCGCCCGGCAAATCGGCGGGCCGCTCGAGCAGGGCGACGCGGCGGCGTCCACCCGCGCCGGCGAGCCATACGTTCTGGTCGCCGTCGATCTCCCGCCCGCTCGCCGCCGGCAGTTCCAGCGCGGCCGCCGCGGAGCTCGCGGCGGGCCAGATGGCGAGCGTGCCGCCGGCCAAGGCGCTGGCGTCGGGGTCGAAGATGCGGGCCTGCTCGTCGAGCGGATAGGCGCCGGGCTCGCGCGAAATCTCGCGGCGGGCCAGAGAGAGCTTGACCGAGGGGCCCATCTTGACCGCCGGCCAGACGAGGGCCAGCCCATCGAGGCTGCTGGTCAGGATGCTGCCGCCGTCGGGCGAGAAATGAACGCTCGTCAACTCGGCTCCGTGCCGCTTGAGGCTCAGCACCTCCTTGGCCGTCTTCCCCGTCTCCAGGTCCCAGAGCTTAGCCATGCCGTCCTGGCTGCCCGTGATCGCCCGCAGGCCGTCGGGCGAGATGGCGGCGCTCGTCACGGCGGCGGTGTGGCCCGGTAGGGTCACGTCGGCAGGCGGGTCGTTCACGTTCCAGACGCTGCTCAATTTCCAGACGCGGGCCAGGTTGTCGTCGCAGCCGGTGATGACCCGCGTACCGTCGGGCGAGAATGCCGCGAACAGCACCGCCGCTTTGTGATTCAGGACGACCGGCAGCCCCGGCTGATCGCCCGAGACGTCCCACAAGCGGGCTTTCATGTCATCCGAAGCGGTCAGCACCAGTTTGCCGTCGGGCGAAAAGACCGCCGAGCGGACGCGCAAGTCGTGCCGCAATACGGCGCCTTCCGGCGTCGCCGCACCCGCGGCGTAGCGCCACAGGCGGGCCATGCTGTCGTTGCCGGCCGTAACAAACCGCAGCGTATTGCCCTCCACGATCGGCGAGAAAGCGATAAAGTTGATCGGGACCGGCTGCGGACCGGAGCCGTGCGCATGGGCCAGCTTGAAGGCCACGCGGCCGTATTGCGGATGCTGGGGATCGGCGTGCCAGAGCTTCACGTCGCCGTCGAGGCTGCTGGTGGCCAGCAGGCTCTCGTCGGGCGAGAAGTCGGCGGCGGTCACCGCGGCGTGGGGACTGAACGTTCGTTCGACCTGTCCTTGTGCTGCGGTCAAGAGGCGGGCCTGACTGCCGCCGCCGGCCAACACGCGCGAGCCGTCCTGCGAAAACGCCGCCGACCAGACCGCCCCCCGCAATTGATGCTGCTGCCAGTGGGGCGCGAGCGACGGCGAGCCGAATTCCCACCTCCAGAACCGGCTCATATTGCGGCTGGCATTCGAGGAAGTCACGATCGCGGCGGCTTCGCGGGGATGAAACACGACGCTGGTCAGCGGTTCGTCGGTCAAGTTCGAGTCCGCGAATTGCTCGGCCCCGCTCGTCAGGTCCCACAAGCTGACCCGCGACTGGCCTTTGGTGGGTGACGAGATCGTGAGTGCCCGCCGGCTGTCGGCGCTCACTTCCAGAGCCCGGACGCCGCCCTTGTGCCGCAGCGCGGGCTTCAGCGGTTCGCCGGTAATCGCGTCGTGGAGCAGCACGGTGCGGTCCTGCGAGGCGGTGAGCAGCTTGCGGCCATCGGGTGTGAAACGGATGGCGGAAATCGGGAAGCCGGGCGTGTGGCCGGTGACCGGGCTGGGACGCCACGATTGGCTGCTGGGCTCAAACTGCCATAGCCGCACCTGACCCAGCACGTCGCCGGTGGCGATGCGGAGCGTGGCCAGGTCGCGTCCGGGCGAGAACGCGGCCGCCGAGACTTCTCCCGGATGGGCGATGAGCTTGATCGGCTCGGAGTTGTCGTCTTCGGCAGCCCACAGGAGGGCGCCTTGCTGTTTTTGCGCGTTGTCGGCCCCGGAGCCGGTGACGATCCATTCGCCGCCGGGCGACAGGGCCAGCACGCTCAGGCTGCCGGTGTTGAGGAGGCGACGGACCTGCCCGCCCGTGCGGCGGTCCCAGATCCGCACCGTGCCGTCGCCGGCGCTGGTCAGCACGCGCTCTTCATCGGGAAAGAAGGCCACGCTGCTAACCAGGAACTCGTGCCCCTCCTTGAGACGGGCGGCGGGATTGGCGGCCGGGGCCGCGGCCGGATCCTCAGGATCCCCTTCGTCGAAGACTTTCAGCGGCTGTCGCTCGCCGACGCTCCAGACGAGGGCCTTGCGGTCGCGACCGGCCGTGACCATCCGCTGGCCGCTTCGCGAGAACGCCGCCCACAGGACGGCGTCCTCGTGGCCGCGGAGGGCCCGAACCTCTTCGTATTGCTGTGCGTCCCAGATCTTGACGAGGCCATCGAGGCTGCTCGAAACGGCATACCGCGGGTCGGCAGCCAACACGCAGCCGTGGACCCAGCCGCCGTGGCCGCGGAAGGTGGTGACGAAGTCGGCGGCTGCACGGTCCGCCGCGAAATGCCACAGTTTGACCGTATTGTCGTTGCCGCCGCTAAGCACTCTGGTTCCGTCCGCCGAGAACGACAGGGCCCGCACTTCGCCGGTGTGCCCAGTCAGGCGGTAACTCGGAGTGTGAAACGCTTGCCGCGGCTCGGCGACGAGCTTGCCTTCGAGCTCCTTCTTGACCTCCTTGGCGATTCCCAGGTAGTCGATGCCCAGGTCCATGCCGGCCGGCCAGACGTGCACCTCGCGGTCGCGGCCCGCCGAGGCGATCCAATTGCCTTTGGGGGCATAGGCGACGGCATAAACCGGCTCTTTGTGGCCGCGGTACGTGCGAGACTTGTTTTCGCCGACTTGCCACAGCCGCACGGTGCCGTCGTCGCCGCCGGTTACGACGACGTCGCCGGCGGGCGAAAAGGCCCCCGCGTGGACGGGGCCCGAATGGCCGATCAGCGGCTGCACGGTCTGCCGCGCAGCCACGTCCCACAGCCGGGCCGTCCCGTCGCGCGAGGTGGAAAGCATCAGCTTGCCGCTGGGTGAATAGGCCAGGCTCAGCACACCCGAGTTTTGGCCCACCAACGGCTCGCCTGCTTTCGCATAGCCTCCGGCCGGGTTGCGGGCGTAGAGCGCGATTGCGCCGCGGTCGGCATCGCCGATGGCGAGCTGCCCACCGTCGGGTGACAGCGCCACCGCCAGCACCGGCAGCGCCGGCCCATTTGGCTTCAGGGCCGGAACCGGTTTCACCGTGCGGGTGTCCCAATCGATCTCGAAAACCAGCACCTCCCCGGTTACCGTTCCGGCGGCATACAGCCGACCGTCCGCCGAGCGGGCAAGCGACTCGATTCGCGGGCCAATATTGTATTGACCGGCCTGGCGGTTGCAGAGGTGGTTGAGATAGCCCCACTCCCAGTGCCGGAAGTAGGACCAGCGGGCGGTCGAGCCCTCGTAGTCGTCGAGCAGCCGCTTGGCGTCGAGGAAGGAGTTGTTGGCGATCCGCTCGGCGGCGACGCCGATCTGGGCGCGGTACGAGGCGGCGGCGGCGTTCTGCTCTTCCTGGCGGGCGGTCTGGGCCTCGTTAATCGCTTGCTGCCGCGTCGTTTTCAGATTGACGTTGGTGCTGGCCAGCTCATCGGTCTTGACGCGGAGGCTGTCGGCGCTATCCGTCGCCTTCTTGGTCTGTCGCTTGAGGTCGTCCTGCGTTTTCAGCAGGGCTTCGTTCTTCAGGTTCAGCTCGCCGTATTGCTTCGAGATCGTGCGGTTTTGACCGCTGATGAAATACATGCCGATCGAGAGTGTGAGCATGACCAGCGCCGCCAGGCCGATGGCCAGGCGGCGGAGGCCCTTGATGCGGGCCTGGCGGGCCTCGCGTTCGTGGCGGGCTGCGGTCAGCTTGCGGTGCAGGCTCACCTGGTTGGGTTGCCGCTCGTCGAGCAGCGACAGGCCGAGGTCGAAGTCGCCCTTGGAGAGCGCCCGATCGGCGTAGGCCAGGCGAGCCTCGACCTCGCCGGTTTTGGCCCGCTCATTTCCGCTCCACAGCGTGCGGGCTTCCTGGAAGCCGAACAAGGCCCGCGAATAGTCCTGATAGTCCTTGGTCCGCTCGGCTTCCTTCAATTCCTCGTCGGCTCGCGTCGAGAGGACAATGCTCTCAGAGTGCGACTGATATTCGCGGATTGCGACCTGAAAATCCTGCACGCTGGCATGGCGCTCCGCAGGCTTCGTCGCCATCGCCCGATACGCAATGTCGAGCAGCTCGCCCTTCTTGTCGGTCGGCTGAATCTCGTTGCGGGCTGCGGCATACAGGCAGCTCATCACGTCCTTGCCGGTGTGCGGCGTGCGGCCGGTGATGATCTCGTACAGCATCGCTCCGAGCAGATAGACGTCGCTCAGCTGGCCGATCGCGGTCAGGGGGCCGGTGGCCATCTCGGGGGCCATATAGGCCGGCGTGCCGCCCATGCTCGTCGATTGGCCGATCTTGTTCGACTTGACGAACATCGTCGTCGAAAGGGCGATGCCCCAGTCCATCACCAGAACTTCGCCGAAGTCGCCGAGCATCACGTTCTCGGGCTTCAGGTCGCGGTGGATCACGCCGCGGGAGTGGGCGAAGGCAATCGCGTCGGCCACGCTCATCAGAATCCGCAGGTTCTCGGCCAGCGTTTGCTGCCGCACGACCTCCGACCAGGGCGTGCCGCGGACCCGCTTCATCGCATAGAACAGGTTGCCCAGGTCGCTCGTGCCCAGGTCGTAGATCGGCACGATGTTGGGATGGTCCAGTTCGCCAGTGACAACCGCTTCGCTGAGGAATTTGTTGCGGTGGTCGCGCTTGTGGGCGAACTCGTCCCGCAGCATCTTGATCGCCACGGTGCGGTCGATCGAAGCTTGCCGGGCGGCATAGACCACGCCCACGCCGCCTTCGCCGATCACCTCTTGCAGCTCGAACTCGTTGGTAGCCTGTGTGATTTCGCCGGGCTGAGCGATCTTGAACGGGCGAATGAACAGGTCGCTGATCGCCTCGTCCGGCTCGTTTGACGAAGCCTTGATCGTCATCGAGGGCTTGGTCGCCACGGACGTCAGCGACTTGGACCAGACGCGGTCCACCTGGTCGGCGCCGGCTGCACCGCCATCTGGCGGAGGTGGAGACTCGGCGCCCATTTTGCGGAATCCACCGCGGGCTGCGGGTGGCCCGCCGGCCGATTCGACGGTCTTACCAATGGGGCCGGCCGGCTTGCTGCCGCTCGCCGGTTTGTTGCTGCTTGGGGGTTTGTTTTCCGGCGGCGGGTCGTCGAAGGCGCTGCGGCCGACGAGCGTGCGGACGATGTCCTTCATCGACATCGCGTCTTCATCGACCGCCTCCGGCGGCGGCTGAGGCGGCTTGAATTCGCTGGCTGGCGCGTCGTCGTCGCCCCCGGCCCAATTCAAAATGCTCCCGCAGCTTGGGCAGCGCCCGCCGCGCAGCCGCGAGCTGCCGGCGCTTAAGTCGGTGTCACAATAGGGGCAACGCAACATTCCGTTTCTCCTGCGCGCCGGCGCTCCTCAGTTTCAGTTGTGCGAGCTCTTGTTCGCCGCGGCGCCCTTTCGCCACCACCGCCAGAACGGTTGCGGCTTGTTGCCGATTTGCTCGGCCGCGTCATCGACCTGTTCGCGCCACCGCGCCGTGGAACGGCCGGCAACGAGCGCAGCCGCGGCCAGCCCCATGCCGGCGTACAGGCGTCCGCCCGCCGGCGAAGGGCTGCGCTCTATGTTCCAGGCGCCTTGCTGCGGCGCAGGCGTCATCGGCAGGTTGGGAGCGGCAGGCGGCAAGTCGGGAAGCGCTGCGGGGCCTTCCGCGCCGGAGGGATGGTTGTCCGGCGGCGGAGCGATCGGCAGCGCCGTACCAGCAGCATCGCCAGCGACATCGGTCGGCTCCATCGGCCGGCCGTCGCGGACCAGCACGTCGATGACCAATCGCTCTTCGGCCGAACCTTCCAGGATCAGGTAGATGCGGTAGCGGTCGTCGGGCAAACGGCGGAGCAAGGCGGGCAGGTCGGTGAGCATTTCGACGGGCAGCTTCATCGCGAATTCCTCGCGGACGTTGCCGGCCTCGTCGGGCACGACAATGCGAACCACCAGCTCGCGGCGGGCGATCTTTTCGGCCTCGACCTCCAGCGGCGCGGGCGGCGTGGGAGGGGTGGGCGGCGGCGGCGGCGGATTGGGCGGCAGCGGGCGAATGACCGTCGTGAAGACCGGCAGGCGAATCGGCGGCGGGCGGAACGTCGTCCGCTGCAGCGGCGGCACCAGCGACAGCTCGCCGAGGACGATGCCGGGGCCTTGCGGCCCGTTGAGGATCAAATTGCCGCTGAAGTTGCCGACCTTGGCCTTGATTTTGTCGCCGTCTTGCGAGAGCGAGCCGATGATTTCGAACATCCCCTGCACCGGCGCGGTGGTCGTGATCAGCGAGATGCCGTTGATCGACGTCTGCAGGTCGGTCGCCCCGCGGAGAATCAACTCGGGCCGCAGCAGCGTGAGGGTGCCCATCACGACCAGTTGATCGTAATCGACGCCTGGCGTTTGATAGGGCGCATTGATGTCGAAGATGAGCGCGCCGGTGTCGGCGACGGTCATGTTGCCGTCGATGACGAGCAAATTGGCGTCGCCGGGGACCGTGCCATCGCGGGAGGGGTCGAGAATGCCGGGCGAGAGAATGCCATTCACTTGCACCAGGTTGGCCGCGACCGTGCCGTGACCACCGAACGTGACGCCCTCGGCGATTGTCACCACGCCAGTGGAGTCGATCCGGCTCTGCAAATAAAAGTTGCCGTCCAAGAGCCAGATGTCTTTCCCCGCCGCGGTGAAGATCCGAGTCGAACCGCTCGCTTCCAGGAATTGGTCCCCGCCGGACTTGGTCTTGATCTGCACGGCGGAGAACGTTAACCGGTTGTCCGCCGCGCCGATGTCGCCGGCGGTGGCCTCCAAATCGAGCGGAAACGGCCCATCCTGCACGACTGGTCCGGTCACCACAGCATCCACCGCGCCGCCGGAGACGATCGAATCAGCGGCGACCAGCTTCAGCGTGACGGCCGTGATCGGCCCGCCGCCGAAGGTAATGTCGCTGCCCGTCCCGCCGGCGCGAATTTCCAGGTGATCATCGGCGGTGTTGAGGTCGAACGATATGGGATCGAGATCGAACGACCCATTGGCGGCCGCCAGCGAAACAAGCCGGTTCGTGCCGCCGGCGCTAACGTGCAGCTGGCTGGCCGCGACGCTGTCCCCCAGGATCTCCACAAAAATGTCGCCGGTATCGGCAGTCAGGTTCAGGTCGCCCCTCTTCGGCTGCACACGGAGCGGCAGGCCCTCTAGCCCGAGGTTGTTGGTGGCTGAGAGCGTGATCGGCCCGTCGTAGTCGGCCGTCTTGATGTTGGCCGTCGTCGCATCGGGAGAGAAGTTGAGGATGTTGGTCGCCTCCAGCACGGCCGAGCGGCCGATGAGCGACCCATTGTTGAAGAATACGATGTCGCCCGCGGCCGACAGCTCATAGTGGTCGTTGGTGTCCAAGGTCCGGTCGATGCCCAGTGAGGCGTCAGGCACGTTCAAGTCGAGCGTCGCCCCGTCGGCCTGCAGGTCGAGCAGAGCGAATTGGCTGAAGAAGAAATTGCCGCCCAGGATGTCGAGGTGGGCGTCGCCCGTCCGGGCCGTCACCGACAAGGGACTGCCCGGAGCGAGCTTCAGCGAGCTATTCGCCGTCCCGATTGACGCCGCGTTCAGCGTGATCAGCCCGCCGGCGGTGCCGAGGTTCACACCCCCGGTCGCACTGGTGATCGCCCCGCCGGCAAACAGATTGACGCTGTTGGCGTTCAACCGTCCGTCATCCGTGAAGTCGATGTTGCCGTTGGCGCGGAGCTCCCAGTCGTCGTTCGTGAAACTGGGGTCGCTGATATTGAACCCGCCGCCCGTCGTTTCCAAGGACACCGTCTGAGTGGTGTTCGTGTTCGTGGTGAACGAGCCGAGATTCAGCGGGCCGGCCGACGTGATGCGAATGTTGCCGTTATCGGCGGTGGTCGCGGCGGTGATCAGGCCGCCGGCGCTGACGCTGATAGGATTGATGCTGTTGTCGATCGGATTTTCGCCGATCGGGCCGACCGCGACCAGCGCGATATTGCCCGTAGCGATCAGGTCCACCGGCGCCGCATTCGTGCTCACGATCGCGCCAGAGGAATTCAGCCGCAAATTGGCCGCGCTCAAGGGCACGCCGAGCGTGATGTCCTTGGCCGTGCCTTGGGTGACGATTTCGAGCGAGTCGTCGTCCAGCGTCCAGCCCGTGGTGCTGTCCACGTTCACAGCGCCGTCGGTGGTGCCGATGACGACGACCCCGCCCATCTTTGTCGAGGTGAGCGTGGTAATACTGCTCGTGAACAGGTCGCCGCCGACCTGCTGGAGGTAAATGTTGCCGTCGGCAGACGCGCTGACGCTTCCCGCCAGCTCGTAACGGAAGGCGTTGCCATCGGCGCCGATGTCACCAGTGCCGGCGCCCGCGCCGCTGACGAGCGTGAGCGTGCCGTTCATCGTGCTGTGGATGTCCGCGTTCGCCGTGCCGCTGGTGATGCTGCCCGTGGCGGTGAGGGAAACATCGTTCGCGACGAGCGTCACGTTGCCTTCGAAGTCGATATTCTTATTCGTCCCCTGGGTTACGATTACGAAATCGTCGTCCTGCGTGTTGAAATCGAATCCCGACGTGCCGTCGAAGACGATCGACCCGGAAGAGGTGGAGAGCGAGATCATCTGGTCGCTGCCCACAACGTTGAGTCGTACGCGGCTGGTCCGCAGCTCGCCGCCCTCATAGGTGGCAAACACGCCGCCGGAAGTCGCCGTGAAGTCGAGCAGGCCCGTGCCGCTGTTGAGCTGCAGCCGGTTGTTGGCTCCAAGGCTGGTGGCATTGAGCGTGATCGCACCATTGAACGCACTTGTGTCGATGTCGGTCGTGGCGGCCGGGTTGCCATTAATTTGGCCGCTGGCCTTGAGGGTCGCCGATTTCGCCGTCAAACGGCCGCTGCCATCAAAGGAGATGTCGCCGCCCACGGTTTCCAGGAACCAGTCGTCGTTGGCCGACACGAACGGCAACACGCTGTTGTCTTGGGTGATCGTCAGGCTCGCACCGTCCACGAGAATATCGACGGTCTGGCTCGTGGCCGCATCGGTCGCCACGGACCCCAGCTGCAGCTGGCCGACGGAGCGGAGGTAAATGTTGCCCGCGGGACTCGCGCCCAGCGTCGTGACGTTGACGGTCCCGCCGTCGGCCTGCACCGAGACCAGCGACGAGCTACTGCCGCCGATGCTGCCGCCCGCGATCAAATCGACGCCGCCCGCGGCGACCACAACGACGTCCAGACTCGACGCGTTGATGTTGCCGCCGGCGTCCAGCGTTATGTGCTGCGCGGTGAGCGTGGTACCCAAGCTGATATTGCCGGCGCCACCCGCCACAACCTCCAGCCGATCGTTGGCCACATCGAAGCCCGGCTGGAGGAGGTCCACGAAGACATTGCTGCTCGTCGTGCCGATCGAGACGAAGCCGCCGGTTTGCGTGGAGGTGAGCGTGGTAAAACTGCCCGTGAACAGGTCGCCGCCGACCTGGCGGAGATAGATATTGCCGTTGGCGGTAGCGCTGATGCTGCCCGCCGGCTCGTAGCGGAACTCGTGGCCGCTGGCGCCGATGTCGCTGACGCTGCCCCTGCCGCCTCCGCTGCCACTGACGAGCGTGATCGTGCCTGTGTTGTTCAGGTCCGCAGTGGCGTTGCCGCTGGTGATGCTGCCGGTGGCGGTCAGCGAGACGTTCCGCGCCACAAGCGTCGTCAGGCCGGTGAAGTCGATGTTCTGGCCCGTGCCCTGCGTCCGGATGACGAAATCGTCGGTGTCCGTGTTCATGAAGCCGGCCACGCCGTCGAATACGAACCGGCCATTGGCGGTGGCCAGCGAGATCGTCTGATTGGCGGCCTGCACGTCGAGCGTCAGCCGGCTCGTCAAAAAGTCTCCGCCTTCCACCACGAGCGCGACGCCGCCGGTCGTGGCCGTCGCGCTCACCGCGCCGCTGCCGGGATTGATCTGAATCGGGTCAGTCGCGCCGATGCTCGTGCCGCTGAGCGTGATCGAGCCATTGGCGTTGCCCGTGCCGCTGGCGCCGCTGGTGTCGATATCGGTGGCCGTGCCGGCATTGCCCACGATCGCTCCCGTTGCCAGCAGCCGGACTGCCCCGGCGGTCAACTTGTCATTGAGCGTGATGTCGCCCTGGGAGACGATCTCGAGCAGGCTGCCGTTGAGCGACCAGCCAGCAGTGTCGTCCACATCGACAGCGCCGCTCGCCGCGCCGATCGAAACGGTGCCGCCCGCCTTGGTCG
>Ga0184625_10000255_pt1 | contig 18336 bp, 22 predicted proteins | sample PLM3_30_b1_FD_133151 | JGI IMG/M metagenome (GOLD analysis project Ga0184625, IMG submission 133151) | Groundwater sediment microbial communities from an aquifer in East River, Colorado, USA - PLM3_30_b1 | ecosystem: Environmental > Terrestrial > Soil > Riparian zone | place: USA: East River... | reverse complement strand
GACCAACTTTGGGAGCAACTAAAAGATAAGACGAAAATTTGCTATTCTATTGATAACTTTGAATATGGTATGCGAGAATTTGCCATTTACGACAACAATGATTACTTACTCCAATTTGGGCAAGAAATAAATGAAACTACCGACTAAACCGGAAAAAAAAGCAGTTGCTCTCGATATACCCGAACGTTAGTGGCAATGTTATACGACAGACACGTATTTACAAATGACCTTTAAATGCCAAAAACCCTCTTCAATGTGACAATACACATGGTTTCAAGTCTTGACGGCATTATTGCCAAAAAAGACAATAGCGTTTCGTGGTTTGAGACATCCGACTACTACGAGAAAGGAGTTACTGAACAAAACACAGAGGAATTTCTTAAAACAATAGATTGCTATGTAATGGGTGCGCGGACATACGAACACGCCCTGGAACTTTCAAAGTCTTATGGGTGGGCTTATGGCGACGTGCCAACAATTGTAATAACTCACAGAAACCTGCCGATTGACAGACAGAACATTGAAATTTATACGGGCGACCTGAACAAACTTGTAAATGAGCGACTAAAACCAAACTACAAGAATGTTGGGTTGTAGGCGGAGCAATGGTTGTCAAAGAATTCCTTCGTTTAGGATTAGCAGACGATTTAAGGTTATCGGTTCTGCCTATTATTCTGGGTGATGGAACCATGTTTTTTGACCATATCGGGCAAGAACAACTATTACACTTAAAAGAAGTGACAACGTACAAAACCGGAATGGTGGAACTATGGTATGAAATAAAAAAAGATTAGAAACTTTCCCACAGAAAGAAACACATTTCACTAACATTGGCGCTAAACGTTGTATGCCATTTTAAAGCGTAGCTTCAATTTAAAATTGAGGGTTATGAAAGTCACTTCCCTTATAAGAGTAAACATGATCATTGCCATGTCGCTTTTCGCGACGATTGCACTTTCTCAAAATAAATTGGACACTACAGCCATTCAAAATATTCTACAAGGGGAGGTCATTGCATGGAATAATGGCGATGCTACTGCTTATTCAAAACATTTTGCAGAGGAAGGCACCTTAGGTTCTAATGTTGCAATAGTGGAGACACTTACGTGGCTTTCAGGATTCTCTAAGGAAGGCCCTCCTCCTGGAACACATCTTGATGATAAGGGCCGTCTTTATACACGATTATTACAGATAATGGCAAAAAATGGAACCGACTGGGAAATCATGACATACCACAACGTCGATTTGAAACCAGGTACAATTGTGCCTAAATGAAGTGAATAGTTCTTCTACTCACAATTTTTATTTCCATCGAACAAAGTAAAAATTAGTTCAAAACAACTACAGGCATCATGAACATAGGAATTATCGGTTCAGGCCAGGTGGGAACCTGCCTGGCATCTAAATTTAGTAAGCTGGGCCATGATGTTTCAATTGCTAATTCGCGGGGACCAGCTTCTTTACAACAACTTGCTGGGGAAATTGGAGCCAAGGCTGCTTCTGTAGAAGAAGTGACGAAAAATAAAGAAGTGATCATTGTCTCGATCCCCCAAAAAAATGTGCAGGTTCTTCCAAAAAAACTATTTGAACAACTGAAAGAAGATGTGGTTGTCATTGACACGGGTAATTATTATCCTAACCTCCGCGACGGAGCAATACCGGCACTTGTTCAAAGCGGGATAGATAGCTTATGGGTTCAGGAGCAGTTGGGCATTCCTGTTGTTAAAGTATTTAATTCCATTCTGGCAACAAGCCTGAAAGACCTGGGAAGGCGTAAGGGCGAAGAAAATCGTATCGCTTTAGCTGTTTCAGGCGACAATATCAAAGCAAAGCAAGTTGTTTTTAAATTGGTAGATGAATTGGGTTTCGACTCTTTTGATATTGGTACGATCGCTCAATCATGGAAGCAGCAACCGGGCAGTCCTATATATTGCAGGGATATCAATCTTGAGAAACTCAAAAAGAGGGTTGATACCATGGGGAAAGCGTGGTCTGAAATGCGTAACATTATAATAGGAAACCGGAATGCGGACGAAGTACTCATGAAGGCAGACTACCCAACCTATCTGAAGGGCCTGCAAGAGCAAATACAATGAAACCAAATTCTGCAAGTAGGACAGCACAATACATGGCGTTGTTTAGAGCAGTTGAAACGGTTCAATCTAAATCAAAAAGGTTGTTCGCAGACCCGTATTCTATCAAGTTTTTGGATACTGGGCTTCAGCTTGTAACAAAAATCGCGTCCATTCCTGTCGTTGGAAACCTTATTCCTAAACTAATTCATCAGAAAGGAATTGGCGCTATCTCTTCAGGCATTGCACGAACAAAATACATTGATGATTTGCTTGAGACTGAGGTTAATGCAGGATGCAAACAGCTCATTATATTAGGGGCAGGCTTTGACACACGTTCCATTCGTCTTGACTTTCTACAAAATATAGCAATCATTGAAATCGACCATCCCGATACTTCAAATTTCAAAAAGAAGATTTATAGAGATGCAATTGGTGATTTGCCGGGCAATGTTTCTTTTCAACAGGCAGATTTCAATAAACAAACCCTAAACGAAATAGCTGAAATCACAAATATTAACTATTCCATTCAAACAACAATTATTTGGGAAGGTGTAACCAACTATCTAACCCAAGTAGCTATTGACACGACCTTTGATTTTACAAAAGAGTTCAATTCACCTTTCAACATAATTTTTACTTACATTGAAAAGGAAGTATTAGATAATCCGCAAAATTTCAAAGGAACAAAGCAACTTTTTGAAAACTTAAAGCGAAATGAAGAACAGTGGACATTTGGTTTTAATCCAAACGAGCTTTCATCTTATTTAAAACGTTTTGGCCTCATGCTCATTGAAGATCTAAATGCAACTGAATATAGAAATCGTTATATGCCGCACAGGCAAGGCATTTTAGAAGGCTATGAATTTTATCACGTCGCAATAGCAAAGCGATAAAAAGCGAGCAACTAATCGTTGCAAATAATTCATGAAATCAATACAGACCTTAATATTTATGGTGAGTATGATGATGACTTTTTCTGGCTTTGCCCTGCAAAATCCGGGTGGAGACAGTATTCTGAACGTGAAGCTTCATTCAAAAATACTTGGCCAGGATCGTGACCTGATCATTCACCTTCCCCGCAACTATGATCCAGACAAGAAATACCCGGTAATCTATGTTTTGGACGGAAGTTCTCAGGACCAGCACATAGCAGATAAATTCGACAGCCTATCGAGTCTAGCTCGCGTGCCACAGACTATAGTCGTGGGCATTCCTAATATGTCCGGTGCAAACCGAACACTCCAACTGGTTCCACCTTTTATGCTTACTGATCCGGCCAAGCCTGAAAGCCCACCGGGAACAGCAGATACCTTTCTGGATTTTATGGAACTGGAACTGATACCCTTTATCGCAGAAAAGTATGGAGCGTCTGGACTACGTTCATTTGCTGGCAATTCAAGAGGAGGGCTGCTGGTCATGTATTCCCTTATTCATAAACCCGACTTATTTACAGGGCGATTCTGTTTCAGCACTCCGCTCTGGAGGCAAAATAATTTATTGGTTTCAAAGGTTAGTGAGTTTCTCACTACAAAGAAGCGAATGAATTCATTCCTATATGCGAGCGCTGGAGCCAACGAAACTGAAAATATAAAAAGCGGACTTGATACGTTGACACAGGTTCTTAAACAGAAAGCGCCCACCGGATTTGTTTGGTATACCTATTATACAGCCGGTGTGGATCACCAGCTAAACGCCAATGTGTCCGCAACAGATGGCATATTGCAATGGGGAAAGTTTCTTAAAAAACAGAAACTGTGACTTTGAGGAACGTAGCAGGAATTGAAGTCGTATTCTTTTCAGTACTCTTGTTTTGATTATTAAACAAAACTTCTAATTCTTGCTGCAATTCGGCAGCTTTGCCATTCTTTTCAGCTGCCTCAAAAGCGTTCATGGTAGGACCATAATAATTTTTGAAAATATCAACCAAGTCCGAAGGTGTAAAAGGAGCGTCAAATGAAAAAGTCTCCCTGGAAAAGGATATGTTTCCCTGTGGTATACCAGCGTTACCAAAACGTTCAATTACATTGCTCTCCACACCCCATAACATTGGACTTATGAAACCTTCCGGCGGTGGAGGTGTGTATGCTGAGCTGATTTTTAATATCTGAGCTACCAAGGTGGGATCACCCGGTATCCAGTTTCCCATAATTATTTTACCACCCAAGCGGGTCACGCGTACCATTTCCTTAGCCACATCATCTGGTTTCGGTGCGAACATTGCGCCAAAAATGCTAACTACCAGGTCAAAATCCTGGTCTTTCAACTCATGCAAATCGGTTGCATCACCTTCCTGGAACTTAATGTTTGAAAGTCCTTCTTTTTTTACACGGATGTTTCCCGCCTCAACCAGGTTCCTTGCGATATCAACACCCAAAACAGTTGCGCCGAGTCTCGCTTCGGGTATAGCCGTTGTGCCATCACCGCAACCAAGATCGAGGACTTTCATGCCCTTTCTGATCCCAAGACTGGCAACAAATACCTCTCCGCTTTCCCGCATCGTGTCTGCAATTCTTGTGAAGTCGCCCTTTTCCCATAATGCTTTGTTCGGATTCGTCGTACTTATGACTGGATTCATCGTGTTTATTATTAAGGCGTGCAAGTTAAGATTTAAACATGCTGGTTGCCAAAAGGAGGACTCCCCAATATAGGTTAGACTTTATCACCAAAATCAACATTGCAGTGTGGATGTGAAGATCTCGACTCCGCTCGATCTTCTACACGGGCCCCTCGACTCCGCTCGGGGCCGACGGCGCTACCAGTTTTCAAGAGTGAGGCTTAACTGATCAAGCATTTTATTCCAGCTTGGCTCCGTGACATCTTTCGAAACCCCAGTTTGAACCAGGCTAAGCACACTCCCGCCCGTAGTTGCAATAATTTCTATTGAAACATTTGTCTCACCAGGAAAATGCTTTGGAACAGATAGAGTAAACGCAAGTTTTGCAGGTCTCACAATTTCAGTATACTTTCCATAATGATCGATCTGTTCATTGGTACTTTTCTCATATTCAAGTATTGAGAATTTTCCTTGAATTTTTAAATCCAACTTTACGTCGATAATTTCACTTGTAGGGCCAACAAACAGCCATTTTCGTATTAATTCAGGTCTTACCCACGCATCAAACACCACTTCGGGCGGAGCAAGTATGAAACGGCTGATTTCTACCGGATCAAGAATTTTTACTGGCATCACCATTAATTTTAAACTCTTGCTCGCAACAAGCGTGCCTGCGGCTACCTTTGAATTGACATTTCAAGAGGATGGACTAATAATAAGGGAATGATAGCATCTTCACGAAGAAGATTCATTATTTGCTTAGATACAGCTCTTCTAGTCATTTTTATTTTGCTGCTGTCGCCAAGAATGACTGGATTACCCTTGCATGAAGTATTGGGGATTATTTTCTTCATTCCAATAATAATACATCTTCTTTTGGCCTGGTCATGGATTCAAAACGCCACAGGGAGATTCTTCAAAACTGCCAGTAGACGTACCCGATTCAATTTCTTTCTTAATACTATTTTATTCATACTTGTGATTACAGAATTGGTTTCAGGCTTTATTATTTCTCAGGTGGTGCTGCCAGGTCTTGGAATAAAAACTATTAATGATAGGTCATGGCGTGCAGTGCATAATGTACCTTTAAATTTTGTGGTACTTTTTGCCGGACTTCATATTGCAGTAAATTGGGGATGGATTGCTTCTGTTTTCAAAAAACGATTAAGAATTCCAATGCAAAGCAATATATCTTCATTTAAAATCCAGGCAATATTTGGGCGCATCATCATCTTAATTTTAGCTACCGGTTTTGTTTCACTAGTGTGGTATAGTATAATTGGTAAACCCTCAATTGCGAGATTGTACAATCATGATGAGATTGCCCGATTTCATCCAAGTGTAGGTCATGGTCTAGTACAATTTTTGGGAGAAGCATTTTTAATTACCATAGTTGCATTTATAGCAAGAAAATGGCTACGTATTAGGCTTTGAGAATAAAAACTGTAAGACCCATTTTACCATGTTATGGAAACCTTAGAAGAAATTATTGAGATCGCTGACAGATTAGTAGAGACTAATATGTTAGAAGAGGCAATTGATTACCTCGACGCAAGCATCGAAGAACATCCTGATAATCCGGATCTATTGGACTTGAGGGGTATTGCCTGGTTTAGGTCGCTGGAAATTGATCATGCAATTAAAGACTGGAGAACTGCAATTTCTGCAGATACCTCGTACCAACTAGCTTATTTACATTTGGCACAGGTTTATATAGAAAAGCAGGAATTCAAAGAGGCAGAATCAAATATTAATGAAGCCTTGAAGATTGAACCAGAAAATCTAGTTTACCAATACACTTATGCCTTTATAAAGCTTCAGCTAAAAGAAATTGAAAACTGCATGAGGGTATGTAACAATATACTTGGCAAATATTCAACAGATCTGACTGCACTTGAATACAGGGCAAACTGCTATCTAGAGATGAAGAATTATGCATTAGCAGCAGCAGATTTTGAAACAGTATGTATGAATTCTCCAGAAAGCCCCCTGCTTTGTAATAATACCGGGTATAGTTATAGCAAAGCAGGAAATATAGAGAAGGCCAAACAATATCTATCGATGGCAATACAATTTGACCCTGATTTTTCATATCCCTACAGCAACCTGGGCTATGTATACCTTCTGGAAGGAAACTTCACAAAGGCTCACCAGCTTATTGACAAATCAATTGAGCTTGATCCATCGAATTCCTATGCCTACAAAAACAAGGCGCTTGTTTTCATGGCTGAAAACGATAACTGGAACGCAAGAAAAAGTTTGGAAAAGGCCAGGTCGCTAAGGTTTGATTTATACTATGGGGACGAAGTTGATAATCTTCTAAGAAATCTGTAAGGAGAACAGGGCAAACTTCATTTTGGAACATTTATTAAAACAGCCTCATGATCACAAATTTTGGAATTGAAGAGACGATCTCCTTACGCCTTGAAGGAAAAAATCTTGACTTACACAACTGTTACCATTTCATAGGCTATCACCACCACATTGAGGGGAGGCAATTCGTCCTTACGTTTACAAAGTCAGATGGCGATTGGGTCAAGGCGAGCGATCCGGAAAAATTAATGCTGATTCATCATGATGTCACTTATCTTGATATTAACTACTTGAACGAGGACAATGAATTTCCGAACGACTATAAATGCGTAGCTGACATCACGTTCTTTCCCGCCGAAGATAGAAAAACCAATGATCAAATCTTGCTTCAAAACAAGCCGACAAGCAATGATGATATCATTTACTCGTTTCAGCCCGGTTGGCATATCCGAATCGGGTGCAAACAAATTGAACTATCAACAAATACCTAAGACTGAGCGACGTTGCTAGGCCTACTGCTTTTGACACCCCTCAATAATTCAACGAAACCGCTAACTTTAATCACTTATTTTAATGCTATCCAAGTGAAGTCTGACTATGCTAGATCAGTTCCAGAAGATTTTTACCGAATTAACGACAATCATTGAAAAAGGGGAATGGGGTAAATTGTCTGAGTGTTCCATGGAGGTTCCCGATAAGTTCAACTGGGTTCGTGATGTATTTGAACCTTTAATTGTGCATGCACATGCCGATCGAAATATGCTTGAGTTAGTGGGTGATGATTTATCAGAAACTGCGACAGTTACATATGGGGAGGGAATAGAAAAGTGTAATCAGCTATTAATGTTTTTGCGAAAGCATGACGTGCAGCAGGGAGATAGTGTATTTATCATGTGCGGGTTGAGTGAGGGCTTATGGATAACCTATTTATCCGCTATCAAGGGAGGATTTGTGTTGATTCCCGCCGCCAGCATCCTTATGACAGATGATATTGTTTATCGTTTTCAAAAGGCAGCACCTCGGGTAATTGTTGCCGACCAGGAGAATGTGGAGAAGATGGAGCAAGCTCTTTTGCAATATAACCATCCCGTTAAAGTAAAGTTGCTGTTAGATGGAGAACGGAATGGGTGGATGTCATTCAGCAGGATTGATGCAGAAGAAAAAGAGGCAAGCTCGGCTGATACACACAAAGAAGAGGACTTGTTCTGGTTTTTTACATCTGGTACCACTGGAATGCCAAAAGTGGTTGCACATTCCCATGCCAGTTATCCATTGGGGCATTTAACCACTGCAGCATGGATCGGCTTGAGACCTGGGGATAAGCATTACAACATTTCTCAACCGGGATGGGCAAAGTTTGCATGGAGCTGCGTGTTTGCACCGCTAAATTTCGGTGCTACAGTTTTTGTTTACATATCTAAAGGGCGATTTGTTGCTAGCAAACAATTAAAAACTATCCAGGATAATCAGATCACTACTCTTTGTGCACCTCCAACAGCGCTGAGGTTATTGATACAGGAGAATTTAAATGATTACCGTTTTTCCTTGCGTGAATGTGTAAGTGCGGGAGAGCCCCTTAATGCAGAGGTCATAAAGACCTGGAAGGATGGCACAGGACTTGAACTGCGTGATGGATACGGACAAACAGAAAGTACTTGCATGATATGTAATGTGCCCGGTAGTAAGATCAAGTTTGGCTCTATGGGGAGTCCAACTTTTCTTTACGATATGATCATTGCTGACACAGAAGGAAATGAATTACCTGTTCATGAAACCGGGCAGATAGCTGTTCGCATGTATACGGATCGTTTCAATGGGATATTCAAATCCTATATTGGGGATGCGGAAAAGCAGAGAGAGGTCTTTAAGCACGGACTTTATTATACCGGCGATAAAGCCTATAAAGATGGAGATGGCTATTACTGGTTTGTAGGACGAGATGATGATGTGATCAAATCATCTGATTATCGTATTGGCCCTTTTGAAATAGAAAGCATTTTGCTGGAGCTTGATGAGATATTAGAATCTGCTATCGTAGGCAGCCCGCATCCGATCAAAGGCCAGGTTGTAAAGGCTTTTGTTGTCTTGATCCCGAATGTTACTGCAACTAAAGAGCTAGCCGACAACATTTTCAATTACTGCAAAGGTCATCTGGCACCGTACAAAGTTCCAAGGATTATCGAATTTGTTACAGAGCTTCCAAAAACAATCAGCGGCAAAATAAGACGAGTTGAACTGAGAGCAGCAGAGGAACAGCGAAAAGTAATGAAAGAAAATAGGGATAATGAGTACTTTGACAGAGTGAGGTGAGAAATGCAAAATGAATATAATGTCATTACTTTACCAAATGACACAATTAAGGCCAGGGGAGAATGTATTCTGAGCCTCTTGGCCCGGCCATATGCTAACGTTTAGTTTTAGATACTTCTTATTCGCCGTAATTCTATTTATAATCGAACTACTTATCGCATTGTTTGTACGTGACCGTTTCATTAGGCCATACTTTGGCGATTATTTAGTCGTCATCTTGATTTACTGCACTGTAAGAACATTTGTCAAAGCATCTCCATGGAAGATAGCAATAGGTGTATTGTTGTTTTCCTACACCATAGAGGTGTTACAGTATTATAATATTGTTGACAGGGTTGGTCTGTCTCACAATGTAATTGTTAAAACAGTCATTGGTTACGGTTTTGAATGGTGGGATCTATTGGCCTATACTCTTGGAATAGTAACTGTACTAATCCTGGAGCGAGACAAAGTAACCGCATGATACGAAACCGCTACCTTTAATAACAAGTTTCGGTACCATTAAGAGGGAAGTCTGCCAAAATGAAACGCAAAGACTTCATAAAAACATCTTCACTATTGCTCGCCGGAGGGGCGATGGCGCCTTATATGTCTTGTACTTCTCCAAATAAGGAAACCATACGAATGAACTGGGCAGGAAACTATACTTACAAAGCTGGTAATTACTATGAGCCCGCATCGGCAGAGGAGCTGCAGCAACTCTTAAAAAGGCCCGGCAAACAAAAAGCATTAGGATCACGGCATTGCTTTAACGACATCGCGGACAGCCCGGAAAGCCAAATCTCTACGCGGCAGCTCAACAAAATCGTGCGCCTGGACACAGACAAGAACACCCTGACAATAGAAAGCGGTGCACGATATGGTGATTTTGCAATGGATTTAGATGCGAAGGGATATGCATTACACAACCTTGCTTCTCTTCCTCACATTACCGTGGCAGGAGCCTGCGCAACCGCTACGCACGGTTCAGGCGTAACACTTGGTAATCTCGCCACACGGGTAGTGGCAATGGAAATAGTTACGCCCGGAGGAGAAATGATAAACATCGACCGGAGCAACCCCGATTTTTATGGATTGGTAGTGGGATTAGGCGCAATCGGTATTGTAACCAAAATAACACTGGAAGTAGAGAAGACTTTCCAGCTGAGACAGGATGTGTTCCAGGAACTTCCACTTTCGTCTATGGAAAAGAATTTCGAGGAAATTATGTCGAGCGGTTACAGTGTGAGTTTATTCATGAACTGGCTCCATCAGAAGATCAGCCAGGTTTGGATCAAGCGCCGCACAGATAATAACCTGGCAGCATTAGGAAATGATTTTTTTGGCGCGACAGCAGCAACGAAAAATCTTCACCCCATTGTTGAGATGTCTGCTGAGAATTGCACGGACCAAATGGGCGTACCGGGACCCTGGTATAACCGATTGCCCCATTTTAAGATGGGATTTACGCCGAGCGGAGGGAAAGAACTTCAGTCAGAATTCTTCGTGTCGCGGGCTAACGCGGTAGATGCAATGCTCGCTTTAGAAAAAAAGAAAGAACTGATTAATCCGCATTTATTAATTTCTGAAATACGCACGATAGCAGCTGATAACCTCTGGATGAGCCCATGCTATCACCAGGACTCTGTTGCCATTCACTTTACCTGGAAACAGGAACCGGATGAAGTAGGGAAACTGATTCCCATGATCGAATCTGAATTGGCTCCCTTCAAGGTAAAACCGCATTGGGGGAAACTATTTAGTGTAAGCCCTGCCACTCTTCATGAACGATATGAGCGGTTTCCGGACTTCCTGGCGCTCGTAAAAAAATACGATCCGGATGGAAAATTCCGAAATCATTATCTTGATGTAAACATTTATTGAAGGTCAAATAATCCATATGAACACTATTACCCATTCGACGATTAAGAAAATGAGCCCGCAACTTCTTGCGGACGACATTGAACATTCCATTGAATTTTATACAAAAAAACTTGACTTTGAAGTGGAATTTCGATATGAAGACTTTTACGCAGGCATTGTTAAAGACGGCTTCTCCATCCATCTAAAATCGGGAAACCCTTCAACTGAAGAAAGAAAAAACAAAAAACAAAACGAAGATCTTGATATTGTCTTTTCGGTTGAAAACGTTGAGTATTTATACAATGAATTTTTGAATAAGGGTGTTGAAATTCTGCAACCATTGTGTGTGAGACCATACGGGAAAGAGTTTTATATCGCTGACCCGGATGGATATATTCTTGCTTTCCTGGAAGAGTAAATCATCAAAAAATACTAGGCGACAAGTCACCATTAAATGCTTTCCCTCAAAGAGGTTGAAATATACCTTCTCTCTTCGAGAGAAGTTGAACACGAAGGGCACGAGGGACCACAATGGCCACAAGGAAATTTTTGAGAAGAAGAAAAGGCAGGCCTTACCTGAATTCGTTATCTCTATCAATTCGAGAGACCAAAGCACACGAAGAGTATACGGCCGCCTCCGGCGGCCTCTTAGTGCCCTCTTGTATTTTTATGAGAGGAACATACGTAGTTTTAAAGAATATTCTCAAATTCCAATTAGGTGAGTTAGGGTAAGTATAAGCGCAAGCTTCATTAAACGCAATTTCAGATGAACACCAAGGAAATTATCATTGGCGGGAAAAGCAAGAACCCGTTAAAAGTTAAACGTTTCGGTTATGGTACCATGCGACTTACAGGCGAAGGTATCTGGGGAGAACCTGCAAACCGCTCCGAAGCATTGCAGATATTAAAGCAATGTATCAAAAGTGGCATCAATTTTCTGGATACAGCCGACTATTATGGAGATGACGTGACTAACCGATTAATAGCAGAAGCGCTGTATCCGTATCCTTCGGATCTGGTAATCTGCACCAAGGTGGGTGGGGCAAGGAAACCTGATAAAAGTTGGATTCCGTTCAATCGTCCAGAGAATTTGCGCACTAGTATTAATAAAAACCTTCGTACGCTAAAATTGGAGCAAATCACACTTGTTCATTTTAGATCGATAGGCGATGGCGATGTTCCATTTGAAGAATCAATAGGTGCGATGCTTGAACTCCAAAAAGAGGGAAAGCTATTACACCTTGGGGTTAGTAATGTTGGTCATCTCGAGCTGGAAACGGCCATGTCCATGGGACAGATTGCTACAGTTGAGAATATGTATGGTCATGGTCAACGCGCTTCTACTAAGATCTACGGAGCAGAAAACAAAGGAGGAGCAGAGGTATTGGCCATCTGTGAGAAAAATGGAATACCACTCATCCCCTACTTTTCTTTAGTTCAATCATTACCAAAAAAGGATGACAGGGTTTCCACCATTGCAAAAAAATATGACGCAACCATAGCCCAGATTAATTTAGCCTGGTTATTACATCGTTCACCATGGATATTGCCGATACCCGGAACCTCCTCCCTGGAGCACTTTGAAGAAAACTTAAAATCGACCAATATAAAGCTGACCGAGGAAGACATGAAGTTTCTCGAATAGGAAGCGATTAAACAATAGGACTATTATACGCACAAAAATGGGCTTCATTGTCTGGGATATGGAATCAGAATGTCGAAAGATCCCGAAATCACAAGTCCTGATAATTTGATTGAATACAAAACAACATGCATGTAAATCTTAAAATATTTTGACAATGAAATTTGATAAAGCAATACCAATTCTCTACTCAACTGATGTTTCAAAAAGCATCGCATATTTTACAGAACAGTTGAAATTTGAAAACAAATGGGAGTGGGACAGTCCAGCTACATTTGGAGGTGTTTACAGAGATGCCGTTGAAATATTTTTTTGCAAAGGAGACCAGGGAAATCCTTCTACCTGGCTTAGTTTGGTTGTTAACAATGTTGACGAGTATTACGAACTGATCAAAGATAGCGGAGCCAAAATTCTTTCCAAACCTGACAGCAAAGAATGGAATGTGAGAGAGATGTTAGTTGAATGCCCTGACGGACATATTATGAGAATTGGGCACAGTATTGATTGCGATTAAATAAACTGCCGCTAAAATTGCATGGGTAACGTGAGACCCAAATTTCAATCAAGACAATCTGTAACAATAAATGCTCGGCTTGAAAAAGTATGGGAGTTTGGTCAAATGATTTCAGGAAAAACATTTATAGCAATGGCACTTTCATTTCCCGGGACGGAGCAACAACCACATTTCGAAAGGATAGGCTTTAAAATAATTGGGAAGCGAATGTTTGCCAGTTATTTGGAAGAGAACAACACGACTAATATCTTCTTGACACCGAAAGAACAGGCTGTCTTTTGTGAAATGGATGCTGCAAATATTTATCCTGTCCCCAACAAGTGGGGTGAAAAAGGCGCAACAACTTTTGAGTTGGACAAGGTCTCAAAAGAAGTGATTATGGAAGCCCTGCTCTCGGCATATAACGGGGTATTAAAGTCAAACAAATAGGTGGTTGCAGCGTTGGATTCGGAAGGCTAAATTGGCTAACATAATAAATCTGCAACTGAAAAAATCTTAGTAATTTCAGAAGACCCACCCACCAACTCCATCTAACATGAAAATCATCACTTCTATCTTCATGCTATTTTTTGGATGCTATCCTTTGTATTTTTTTGGTCAAGGAGCTACGAATTCAAAACCCTGTATTCCTTGTGAGCAACTGAAGGATCTTCGGTTGCCAGATGTAAAGATTTTGAAAGCCGAATCGTTTACAAAGGATAGCATCAAGAGCGCTGCACCCTGGATGCCTCCCTTTGTAGTTAGCGTACCATTCTGTAAAGTATCAGGAAGAATAAGTAAGGAAATTGATTTTGAATTGCTGCTGCCGCAAAACTGGAATGGAAGGTTCCTGATGTCGGGAGGAGGAGGGTTTGTAGGAAGCATCCAGAATGATTTGATTAGTTATGTCAACACGGGATACGTAACAGTTGGCACTAACACCGGGCATGTGGGAACTCCACTCACGGCAGAATGGGCCCTGGATAACATGGAGCGGCAGATTAATTTCGGACGCTTAGCCGTTCACCGGACAGCGGCTGTATCCAAATCTATTATTAATACCTTCTATTGTGCCGAGGCTAGGTATTCCTATTTTTTAGGATGTTCGCGGGGAGGTGGCCAGGCGATGGTGGAAGCGCAATTATATCCTGAAGACTTTAACGGTATTGTTGCCGGGGCCCCGGCATTTAATTGGCCGGCTATCGGCGCCAAGTTTATTCAAGGCTGCCAGCTTATTTATCCCGATCCAAAAGATTTGAGCAAGCCCGTCATTACTAAAGACAATTTAAAGTTGTTACAGGAGCATGTATTAAGGCAATGTGATAACGCAGATGGACTGAGTGATAAGATCATTAATGATCCGCGGGATTGCAAATTTGACTTTTCAAAATTACCCCTTTGCCAGGATGATAAAGCAGGACCGAATTGCTTCACAAAGCAACAATTGACAGCTATTAAAGCTGTTTATAGTCCACTGTCGGTTGAGGGAAAAATAGTTTACCCCCCATTCCCCTACGGCCTGGAAGCGGAAACCGGATCCTGGGACACCTGGATCACAGGTTCAAAAGAATTCCCAAGCCTGCATTATTTCTTTGGGACCAACATGTTCAAATATTTAGTATACAATGACTCCTCGTGGGATTATACCAAATACGATTTTCATAAATTTTTCGAAGAAACCCGTTACGCTTCATCGTACCTGGATGCCACACAAAGCGACTATAGTGATTTTAAGAAATTCAAGGGTAAGATGATCATGTACCATGGCTGGAATGACCCCGCACTTTCAGCATTTGCGACTAGTCAGCATTATGAGGAGGCGATGAAAAAGGACAAGGATTTACAGTCTTATATTCGGCTGTTCTTATTACCCGGAGTGCTGCATTGTGGCGGAGGAACCGGGGCTGATAGTGTTGATTGGGTTAAACTGATACAAGACTGGACGGAAAGTGATAAAACACCTGATCGCGTTATTTTTTCGAAAACGAAAAATGGGAAGACATTAATGACACGACCTGTTTACCCATATCCTAAGGTGGCAATTTATAGCGGCAAAGGGGAATCCACCGATGAGAAAAGCTTTGGAGTCAAAGGAAACTGAAAATAGTATTTTCATAAATGAGATGCAGGAACCAGCATGAATAGATACACGATAAATGCAGTCAATATTTAAGCCCGGTTTTCCGACCAAATTACATGAAGATTTGGCTGAGTTAACAAGAGATTACTTTCATGCAATTCCTGCCATAGACACTGTTTTGGTTGTAAATTCTTGCGCCAGAGTGCAAGCAGTACCTGAAAGCGATCTTGACCTGGCAATATTAGTAAAGCCTGATACAACAGCGGTTGAAATGAAAAACATAGAGGGCTCCTGGAAAACCTACATTGAAAATCAATCGACTTTTATAAAGTATAAGCAATCAAGTCCATTTGCACATCTGCATTTGGATATTATAAACGGAATTTTCACACCGGCGAAAATAGAGAGAGGCGAACCGATTGACTATTTTGAAATTGAAATCGGTAACCAGATTCGCTACTCTGCACCAATGGAAAAGGCAGGATTCTATTTTCAAACACTACAAAGCAAATGGCTTCCATACTACAATGAAGAATTGCGCCTGCAGCGACTAGAAATGATAAACGATGCTTGCCATTATGATTTAGACCATATTCCCTTTTTTATCAAAAGAGAACTGTATTTTCAAGCGTTCGAAATTCTATACAAAGCCTTTCAGGAATATTTACAGGCGCTGTTTATTACCAACAAAACTTACCCCATAGCTTATAATAAATGGATTAGGGAACAGATCATAAAATGGTTGAATAAGCCAGATTTATATCCAAAACTTTCGCCAATTCTATCAATCAGTAATATTGAAAGTAACGAGATTAATCACAAGGCGAAAGACCTCCGTAATCTTTTAAATAACCTGGCTTCAGAAAAATAGCACCTCTACCTGTCTTTAAAGGATTAAGCGAGCGGTTCATTGGGTGATTACGGGGAGGATTGATATAAGAAATGTATGCAAGTGAGAAATGAGTTTTTCCGGTTTATTTGGTTGCTTCCGATTTATCCGGTTGTCTTCCGAAATATTCGGAAGTATGCGATTAAGTCGATTATGAATGGATATATTGCGCATATAAACTAGTTGTGTGCAACCCTATAGCGACAGTTCACTTTAAATTAGCAGACATGAACTATACAGGAATTGACCATCTCCAAGACAAAGAGCCAATTGTTTCCGAGATATACCACAAGCTAATTAAGAAGCTCCAAAAATTCGGACAACTCAAAATAGACCCAAAGAAAACAAGCATTCATTTAGGAAACCGTTTTGGATTTGCAGGAGTTTATACCCGGAAAGACTACATAAACCTTGAAGTTCACCTAAACCACAAACTGATTAGCGACAGAGTTACAAAAGGGGAACAAGCCTCTGCAAACCGTTTTCACCATACAATCAAGCTTACAAAACCGCAGGACATTGACAAAGAACTTTTGTTATGGCTCAAAGAAGCTTACGAACTAAAAAAATAATTCTTTTAAACTAATCATGAATATAGCAGAACTCTTAAACGACAAAACTATTAAAGCAAAAGAGAAAGTTGAAACAATTAGTAAATGGTTGTTAGACGGTTCTTTGCCGACGGACGAACTATTAGTTTTTGCAGAAAAAGCAAAAGACCCGGAGAAAGCAACTTGTATTGAGGCAATTGAATTTGCTACAAGACAAAATGCAAAAATTGCAGACGAAAGCGTATTTGCTTATGTGACAAAAACTCTTACAGAGAATGCACCAAGAGTAAAATGGGAAAGTGCTAAAGTGGTTGGAAACATTGCACATTTATTTCCAACGAAACTTAATAAAGCAATTACCAACTTGCTGACAAACTCTGAACATGATGGCACAGTAGTTCGTTGGGCTGCTGCATTTGCACTTGGTGAAATACTTAAACTAAAGACAAAACATAATAAAGACTTGTTGCGAGCTATTGAAGCAATTTGCGACAGAGAGCAAGACAACGGCATAAAGAAAAAATATCTTGACGCAATAAAGAAAACAAAGAAGTAAACGTATCAAGGGCAGCACACAACATGGGGTTTTCTGCTATGCTGGCTGAAGAATATATTCTCATCGCCCCCTTCGCTTATCAGCTGTAGTCTGGGCTGGACGAATAATGCCGAGCAAGAGAATATAACATCGACTGCATTAACTTTACTCAGCAGCGGTTCGGGCTGAAGAATCACAGAATATCAGCACAGCAGAAAGCCCTGGCCGTTGGTTGCAATTAAGACAACCGACGAAACTAAAAAATCATTTTTAAATTATCTGACATGATGACTCACATTAGATACTACTCTTCTATATTAGCGCTTATTGTATTGACAAGTTGCAAAACCAACAAACTTATTCAATCCACCACTCCGGAGACTGGGATGTTCAAAGTGGCAATACTTTATCCGAATGGTAAAGAAAAGATGTTTGACATGGACTATTATGAAAAAATACACATGCCTATGATGGCTGGATTTCTAGGAAAGAATTTAAAGTTTTATGAAATTGATAAGGGTGTAGCCGGTAGAACACCAAATGATGAAATACCGTTTATAGCTATTGGCTATTTCTACTGTTATGATACAACTGAGTATAACAAAGCCGTAGCAAAAAATATAGAAGCTATTCTCAATGACATAAAGAAATACACAAATATTCAACCTACGATACAAATAAGTGAAATTAGGCAGGTGAGATACAATAAAACAAATTGATGAACATAAAAATAATTAGCGTATTAGAAGAGTCGAAAAAAGCGATGGGAAAAACTGCCACCAACATCGCTTTTGCGCAATCGCCTGTCTAACGCAATATTTTTGATTATTTAAAATTTCCTTAATGAAAAAAATATTCAGTATTCTCCTGCTACAATTCGTTGTATTTTCTTATAGTTTTTGTCAAACTAAAACAACCCCCAACGCTAAAAGTGAAATTATCAATGGTCATGCATTTGCAAAACATCTTGACCGTTTGAAAGAGATGGGGGTACAAACAGTTTGGTTTATGCCAATTAACCCTATTAGTAAGGTAGACAGGAAAGGTTCGTT
>Ga0184625_10000254_pt1 | contig 18394 bp, 16 predicted proteins | sample PLM3_30_b1_FD_133151 | JGI IMG/M metagenome (GOLD analysis project Ga0184625, IMG submission 133151) | Groundwater sediment microbial communities from an aquifer in East River, Colorado, USA - PLM3_30_b1 | ecosystem: Environmental > Terrestrial > Soil > Riparian zone | place: USA: East River... | reverse complement strand
GCATCCGCAAAGTGCGGCTCGGCCTGATCGACGCGGCCAAAGCCACCGTCGATATCGCCATCCGGGACAACCTGGGGCCGGAAGAGATCGCCCGCCGACAGAAGATCGTTGATAACCTCATGGGCCACGCGGGCGATGCGTAGCAGGGCCGCGAAACGTTCGCAGCCCATAACGAGGTGTATCAAACTATCTCCGGCTCGCGCAAGAACCTGGACCGCATCACCAAATCGCTGACGGCTGCCGATGAGGCCGCGAAAAAGAAATACGACGACAGCCTGGCGGAGGTCGAGCGGCTGAAGAAGCAAGCGGAAGACCAGGAAGAGACCTATTTTCAATTCTCCTGGCAATATCCGTTCATTTTGGGAAAGAAGTGGACGACGCTGCCGATTCTCGACGCCTTCAACTCGCGGCGGAAGATTGAGAACTTGTGGGCCGACGGGCTGATGCAGGACTACAGCCACGCCAGGGTCCGCCGTTTCGACCGCTGCACGACTTGCCACCAGTCGCTCATCAAGACGCTGCCGAATCAGCCGACGACGCCGGCCTATATTCGCGAAGAGCTGGTCGAGATGCTCGTGATCCCGCCGGCCAAAGACGCGCCGCCCAAGCCGCGCGTGAACGACACTGGCGAGTCGCTGGCCCTGAATCTTGAGGATTGGCTGGGCATCCGGCTGGCAAGCGAGGGCCTGCTCGTCGCCGACGACGTGACCGTGGCCCTCGTCCTGCCCAAGACGCCGGCCGCCAAAGCCCTGATTATTAGCGGCCATCGACCTGCGAGCTTGGAAACTGGGCTCGACGTGCGCACCTCGTTCGCCCAGCAAGTTTCACCGCCCGGCGAGGGCGAGAATCTCTACCCGACATTGCCGGGCTTGTTCGTGGGCGACGTGCTGGTTGGGATCAACGGCCAGGAATTCAAAACGGCCGGCGGCGACCGCAGCCCACGGGCCATCGCTGCTCGGCTCATGCTCCTCGCGGAAGACGGCGAGCCGATTCGCCTGAGCGTCCGCCGCGGCCTGCCCAATCCGTACATTTCGCACCCGCGGCTGGACCTGTATCTCAGCGACGCCAGCCCGCACAAAATGCAGACGTTTGCCTGCACGATCTGCCACGAAGGTCAGGGCACGGCCACCGAGTTCAAGTGGGCCTCGCACACTCCCAGCACCACGCTCGACATGGACCGTTGGACCACCGAGCACGGCTGGTTCGACAACGGGCACTGGATCTTTCCGATGTTCCCCAAGCGCTTTGCCCAAAGCGCTTGCCTGAAGTGCCACCATGAGGTCGTTGATCTGGAGCCGAGCGAGCGATTTCCAGAGGCGCCTGCGCCGAAGGTCACGCACGGCTATCACTTGATCCGCAAGTACGGCTGCTACGGTTGCCACGAGGTAAATGGCTTCGACGGACCCACGCGGCGGGTCGGCCCCGACCTGCGTTCGGAACCGAATTACTTCGCGGTCGCGCAGCAGATTCAGGCCGAGCTGCATATCGCCGCGCGGCGGCTGACGGCTGCCGGAAGCACGGCAGCCGACAACTCCAAGGCTGCCGAGCGTCTGACCGCTTGGAAGGAACAGCTGGAAAAACCTGCGGCCGAGTTGACAGCCCATCCCGAAGACAACCTGGCCCGCAGCACGATCCGCACGCGGATCGAAGAGGGCGTGGCGGCCGCCGGCAAGGACGCGGGCGCTCTGGATCGCACGCTCACGAGCCTGGCCAACATGCTCAAGGACGTGGAAGCGCCCGGCGATCAGCGGCGGCCTGGACCAAGCCTGCGGTTTGTCAACGACAAGGTCGATCCGATCTTTTTGTTCGACTGGATCAACAACCCGCGGCACTTCCGCGACACCACCCGCATGCCGCGGTTCTTCGGCCTGTGGGACCATCTCAAGGATGCCCACGGCGAGACCGACGGCAAGGCCCTGCGGCTGGAGCCGATCGAAATTCGCGGCATGATCGCCTACCTCCAGACCTATGCCGCCGATCAGCGGTTCGAGCCGGTGCCCCACGCGAAGGACATCTCCAACTGGACCGACGAAGAGAAGGTCGCCCGCGGCAAGATTCAGTTTCAGACGCGGGGCTGTCTGGCCTGCCACAACCATCGGGATTTTCCGGAAGTCGCCAGCTATCGGCCGCACGACGAGATCGTGCAGGGACCGGACCTTTCGGGTGTCGGCAGCAAATTTGATCCGCAGCGAAATCCCAAAGGCCCCGAGTGGCTCTATAGCTGGATCAGAAACCCGACCAGGTACCACGCCCGAACGGTCATGCCGAATCTGTTCCTCGAGCGGGACATGATTCCTGGTCCCGATCCAATCGATCCGCTCAAGGACGCCAAGTACTTCGATCCGGCCGATGACATTGTGACCTACCTGCTCGCTTCGTCGCGCAGCGATTGGCAGCCGATTCCGGCCGCCGAGGCCGTGACGCAGCCGCTCGATGCCGCCGGCCAGCAAGCCCTTAAGGACTTGATGCTGGAGCATTTGAACGACGCCTTTTATAAGGACGCCGCCGAAGAGTATTACGTCGTCGGCATTCCGCCGCATTTGGAAAATGAGCTAAAGGGCGCCGAGAAGGACCTGATCGTTCAGCCGGGTAAGAAGCTGGAGGACTCGCAGCGGCTGAAATACATCGGCCGCAAGACGATTGCCAAGTACGGCTGTTTTGGCTGCCACGACATTCCCGGCTTTGAAGACGCCAAGCCGATCGGCACGGGCCTGGCCGACTGGGGCCGCAAGGACCCGGCCAAGCTGGCGTTCGAGCACATCGCTCACTATGTCGAAGGGCACGGCGCGGCTCATGGCAAGACCGCAGCGCACGCCGGCGCGAAGGGCGCGAAGACAACTCCTGCAAAAGCTGAAGACTCGCACACTCCCGCTGCCCCGGCGGCAGCAAGTCCGGCTCCTGCCGCTACCGCGGCGCACAATCCGGCCGAGGAGTTGACCGTCAAGTTTTTCGAGCATGCCCTGGAAGCCCAGAACCGCATCGGCTTCATCTATCAGAAGCTGCAGGAGCCGCGGAGCTACGACTTCGAGAAGATCGAGAACAAGCGCTACAACGAACGGCTGCGAATGCCGCAGTTCCCGTTCACGGTGGAAGAGCGCGAGGCGGTGATCACGTTCGTGCTAGGCCTGGTCGCCGATCCGCCGCAGCCGAAGTACGTCTATCAGCCGCAGCCGCGGAATGCGGCCTTGATTGCCGGCCGCGAAGTGCTGGAGAAGTACAACTGCGGCGGCTGCCACATTCTCGGCGCCGAGAAGTGGCAGGTCAGCTTCGCGGCGGGCCAATTGAAGCCGCCGCCGGAACCCGCGGATTACCCGTTCTTGAAGTCGCGGTTCACCGCCAAGGAGCTGGAGGCGTCGGCCAAGGCGGATCGGCGCGGCGAAATGCACGCTACGCTGTCCGGCATCGTCCCGATGGAAAGCAAGGACGGCTATCCGCAAATTCGACTGGCCGCGGACGGCGATTTTCTGATCGACGATCAGCCGTACGCTCCGAATGAGCTGACGTTCGGCCTGTCCCTGCTGCGGCCGTCGGCGGTCGGCGGCACGGTGGCGGCGACCGGCAAAAGCCCGATCTACATTCCCACGGGGCAGCTGGATTCCCGTTCGCCGGCGTGGGGCGGCGCGCTGACAAAGTACTTGCTGCCGGTCGCCACGGCGCTCGAGCGCCGCACGAACTCCAATGCGTCGGGCACCGAAGCGTATGGCTGGGTCCCGCCGCCGCTGATCGGTGAAGGCCGCAAGGTGCAGTCGGCCTGGCTGCACGACTTCTTATTGGAGCCCTACGCGATCCGTCCGGCCGTGTTCTTGCGGATGCCCAAGTTCAACATGTCCAGTCACGAGGCGACGGTGCTGGCCAACTATTTCGCCGCCGCGGATGACGCCGAGTTCCCGTACTCCTATGCCAGCAGCCGCGACGTGCAGCGTTTGGCCGCGCTGGAAGTGGAGTATATCCAGCGTCCCGCGCCGCCGCCCTTGCCGGCAGCGCCGCCGACGCCGGCCACGCCGGGTAACGCGGAAGCCGCGCCCGCTGCGGCTCAGCCCACGCCGGCGGTCAGTGCGGCCGCGCCGGCCGGAATGCAGCGGCTGGACGACGCGATGAAGATCGTGGTCAATGGCAATTACTGCGTGAAATGCCACTCCGTCGCGGACTACACGCCGCCAGGCAGCAAGCGGGCCCAGGCGCCGAGTCTGGCCGACGTGTACCGCCGGCTGCGACCGGAATTCGTCCGCGACTGGATCGCCAACCCACCGCGGATTCTGCCTTACACGGCAATGCCAGTAAACATCCCGTTCGAAAACCCCCCACCGGTCTTACAACAGCTCTATCACGGCACGAATGTCGAGCAAGTGGAAGCGCTGACGGACTTGCTCATGAATTTCGATCAATACGCGCGGCAGAGCACGCGGATTGCCGACCGCGTTGTGCAGCCGCCGCCGATGCCGGGCACTCCGCCCGCCACGCCCACACCCGCAGCGCCGGCGGCGGGAAGCGGAACCAACTAAAGGAGACAACGAGTCAGTTCGCATAGCATTCGCCGTCATGGTCGGGTCGGGAATCGATTCCTATACTGAAAGAGTCGGTTCCCACCTTGGGCGCTGCAGGGCCGCGGCGTTTTGCCTTCCCGCGGCGCAAAAGCGGCAACGCCCCTCCGGGCAGCACCTTCCACCAGGAGACCCACTCATGTGCAACAGGTTTTTTGTTTCGAGCGCCGCTTGCCTGCTGAGCTGCGCCCTCGCCAGCCTGGCTGGCGGTCAGCAGTGGGGCGACCTGGAGGGAACGATCGTCTATAAGGGCGCGGCCCCAGCGCCGGCCAAGATCGTGGCCGACAAAGATCCCGCTTACTGCGGCAAGCACATGCTGGTCGATGAGCAGATCCAGGTGGACAAGGCCACGGGAGGCCTGGCGAACGTGGTGGTCTATCTGTCCGATCCCCCCGGCTCCAAGCCCATGATTCACCCCGACTATGAAAAGCTCGCGGCGGAACCGGTCAAGATCGACAACGACAAGTGCCGTTTCGAGCCGCACGTGGCGACGCTCTGGACGAAGCAGAAGCTCGTAATCGGCAACAAGGACCCGCTCGGGCACAACACCAAGGCCGACTTCTTCAACAACCAGACGGCGTCGTTCAACACCACGATTCCGCAGGGCGCCACGCTGGAGAAGGTCTTCGCGACGGCCGAGGCCTCGCCCGCCAAGCTGGAGTGCAGCATTCACCCCTGGATGAACTGCCACCTGCTGATTCGCGAAGACCCCTATGGCGCCGTAACGGACAAGACCGGCAAGTTCACGATCAAGAATCTGCCCGTCGGCGAGCACACGTTCAAGGTCTGGCACCAGAACGGCTTTTTGAGCAACGTGACCGTCGATGGCAAGGCGACGATGTGGGCCCGCGGTGCCGTCAAGCTAACGATCAAGCCGGGCAAGAACTCGCTGGGCAAGGTCGAAGTCACGCCCCAACTGCGATAGGACGCAACTGACAGGAAATGCCGATGACCAAGCATGACTGGCGATGGGTGGCCGGCCTGGCGCTGCTCGCCGCCCTGGCGGGATGTGCCCGCCGGCGACAGCCGACCGAGCGGTTCGATGCGAGCAGCGTGGACGTGCTCCGCACGGCGTTCGGGAGCGCGGTCAAAGGCCCGGCGGGACCGAAGGCGGCGATTCCCGATCCCGACGGCTGGGCGACTCTGAAGGGCACGTTCAAGCTCGTCGGCCAGCCGCCGGCCCGCAAGCCGCTGGACGTAAATCGCGACCACAGTGTCTGCGCTCCCGGCGGCAAGCCCGTGCTGGGCGAGGACTTGGTGATTGACACAGCGACGAACGGCATTAAGGACGTGGCCATTTATCTGATCGGCCCGCACCCGAAGTTTCCGGTCGGCGATTCGAAATGGGAGCACGAGTCGTATGGCAAGACGGCCGGCGACGAGTTGCTCTTCGATCAAAAGCAGTGCGTCTTTCTGACGCACCTGCTGGCGATACGGTCGAGCCAGAAGGTCCGGGTAACGAACAGCGACCCCGTGGGGCACAACACCAACATCAACGGCATCGGCGGCGCGAAGAGCGAGAGCATCACGGTACCCGAACATGGCTACTCGATGTACCAGCCCGGCGGGCAATCGCCGCGGCCGTTCAAGGTGATTTGCAACATTCACCCCTGGATGGGCGCCATGATGCTCGTCCGCGACAGCCCGTTCTTCGCAGTGAGCAAGGCCGACGGTTCGTTTGAAATCCCGAACTTGCCCTCCGGTGTCGAGCTGGAGTTTCAAGTGTTTCAGGAGGCCGCCAAGAACTACAAGGAGCTGACGGTCAACGGCAAGGCGGCCACCTGGGAACAAGGCAAGTTCAAAATCAAGCTCCCCAAAGACCAGACGGAAACGCTCAACGTGGAAATCAAGTCGGCCGCGTTCGGCGCGTGATCGCCTTTCTTCGTTTGGATGGAATGGAAATGTCAGTCATGAATGTTCGGTTCGCTTCGCTGGCCCTCCTGGCCGCGGCACTGGCTGTCGGCTGCGGGCCGCCGAAAGTGTCGTTCGTCCGCTACACGACCGTGGCCCACAAGATCGCCCAGGACCAGATGGGCCAGCCCGAATTCTCGTCCGAGCAGTGGCGGGACATCGACCTGACGATGGCGATGCTGTTCGGCACGCCCGACAATCCGGAGATTCCCGCGCTCGAGGGCGGCGAAGTCGGCCAGATGATGAGCTTGTCGCGGCTGAAGATGGCGGCCGGCCCGGTCGGCAGCGACGAGCAGGGCAATCCACGTGGTCTATATCGCGAGCACTGTGCCCATTGCCACGGAATTACCGGCGATGGCGCGGGGCCAACCGCCGTATTTCTCAATCCCTATCCGCGCGATTACCGCCTGGGCCTGTTCAAGTTCAAATCGACGCCCGACAAGCTGCGGCCGACGCACGAGGATCTGAAAAAGACCGTGCTGGAAGGGATTCCCGGCACGGCGATGCCCTCGTTCAAGCTGCTGCCCGACGTCGAGGTCGAAGCGCTGGTGGATTACGTGAAGTACCTCAGCCTGCGCGGCGAGGTCGAGCGCGAGCTGCTGATGCGGACCTCCCAGTTGACGGAGGGGCGATTGATGACGGTCGTGGCCAAGGCGCCGGCAAGCGGGGAGAAAGCCGCCGGCAAGGCGGCCACTCCGGAAGAAGCGGCCCAGCAGGCTCAGCTGGATGCCGTGCGCGAAGCGGTGAAAGACATCGCCGGGCGCTGGAAGTCGGCCAAGTCGGCGGAAGTGCCCGCCCGCCCGGAAATGGATGAGCAAAAGCTGGCCGCGTCGGTGGCGCGGGGCCGCGATTTGTTCTATGGCACGATCGCCAATTGCATCAAGTGCCACGGCGATTCGGCCCTCGGCGACGGCGTGACCAACGACTACGAGGATTGGGTCAAGGATCTGTACGACCCCTCTAAGGAGCCCAAAGCAGCGCGCGAGTATCTCGCGCGGGGCATGCTGCCGCCGCGAAATGCCCGGCCGCGCAACCTGCGGCTGGGCGTGTTCCGCGGCGGCCACCGACCGCTCGACATTTATTGGCGTTTGACCAACGGCATCGCCGGCACGCCGATGCCCAAGGTTTTGATGAAGCCTGAGGGCGATCCCAACGCCAAGGGGCTGGTGCCCAGCGATGTGTGGGACCTGGTGAATTACGTGCAGTCGCTCGCCTATGAGCCGATCAACAACCCGCTCGCGGCGGCCAGTGAGGCCGAAAACCTGCGGATCACGCCCTAATCACAGAAGCCGCTTGCCGCCGGCAAGCTGAGCTTGGAGATAAACCGTGGGACGTTTTTGGAGCATCCTATTCCTGATGGTGCCGGTCTTCGGCGTGGGAGTCTTCGTGTGGGCCATGGCGGACTGGTGGCCCATGCGGGGGCATTGGCTCCCCGAGAATATCAACGCCCACGGCGGCGTCATCGACAGCCTGTTCCTGTTCATCCTGATCCTGACGGGCGTGATCTTCGTCATCACCAGCCTGGCGCTGTTCTGGTTCCTCTGGAAATACGACGCCGCGAAGAACGCCCAGCCGGTGACATTCACGCACGGCAGCCACACGCTGGAAGTCGTCTGGTCGATCCTGCCGGCGGCGACGCTGGTGTTTATCGCCATCTATCAGATGGACGCCTGGGCCGACGCCAAGATGCGGCGGCCGACGCTGCCCAGCGGCGAGCTGAAGCCGCCGCTGGCCGAGATCACCGGCCGCCAGTTCGAGTGGCGGATCCGCTATGCCGGCCCCGATGGCAAGATTCACACGCCCGACGACATCGAGTTGGGCAACGACCTGCACGTTCCGGTTCACGAGGAAATTGTGCTGTCGATCAAGAGCCAGGATGTGCTGCACAGCTTTTTCCTGCCCAACCTGCGCGTGAAGCAAGACGTCGTGCCGGGCATGAAGCAATACGTTTGGTTTCAGCCGAACAAGACCGGCGTCTATGACATCGTCTGCGCCGAACTGTGCGGCTGGGGACACTACAAGATGCGCGGCCGCTTGACGGTGGAGCCGCGAGCGAAATTCGAAGTGTGGCTGGCCGAGCAGGCCAAGGCTCAGGACCAATCGGAGTATCCGCCGAAGGCCCCCGGAGCGGGCACGGCCAACACGACAGCAGGTGCTGCTGCCGGATTGCAAGGCACGGTTGCCGCAGCGCCCTAACAAACCATGGAACGCGGCGGCCCATGCCGCTGATTGAGGAGTCACGGAATGAGTGCGATCAGCCTGCCCGCCCCCGGCGCTCACGAGGCGCACGGCGATCACAGCGGCCATACGATGTCGGTCGGCGAGTTCGTCAACACCTATGTGTTCTCGCGCGACCACAAGATCATCGGCCTGCAGTTTCTGTTTTCGACGCTGCTCTGGTTTCTGGTCGGCGGCCTGTTGGCGCTCGGCATCCGTTGGCAGCTGGCGTGGCCCTGGTCGAACATGCCGGTGATCGGCCGGATGCTGTTCTCGGCGGAAGGCGGCCAGATTTCGCCCGAGTTCTATACGACGCTGTTCACCATGCACGCCACAGTGATGATCTTTTTCGTGATCATCCCGATCCTGGCGGGAGCGTTCGGCAACTACTTGATTCCGCTGATGATCGGCGCCGACGACATGGCCTTTCCGACGCTGAACATGCTCAGCTACTGGTTCATGTGGCCGGCGTTCCTCTTGATCGGCATCAGCTTTTTGTGGCCGCCCTACGGCGCGGGCGCGGGCTGGACCAGCTATCCACCCCTCTCCGCCGTGCCCGAAGCCGCCCCGGGTAGCGCCTTCGCCCAGACGCTATGGCTGCTGGGCGTCACGTGCGTGGGCGTATCGTCGATGCTCGGCTCGGTCAATTACATGACCACCATCATCCAGATGCGGGCGCCCGGCATGACGATGTTCCGCCTGCCGCTCACGATCTGGGCCATGTTCATCACGGCGATTCTGCAGGCCTTCGCGTTGCCCGTGCTCACGGCGGCGGGCTTCATGCAACTCATGGACCGATTGCTGGGCACCGGCTTCTTCCTGCCGGAAGGCCTGGTCGTGAACAACGGCCTGGCGGCCAGCGGCGGCGGACAGCCCCTCTTGTGGCAGCACTTGTTCTGGTTTTACTCGCACCCGGCCGTGTACATCATGATCCTGCCGGCGATGGGCATGGTCAGCGATATCATTTCGTGCTTCGCCCGCAAGCCGATCTTCGGCTACAAGCCGATGGTCTATTCGATCAGCGGCATCGCCGGCCTGGGATTCATCGTGTGGGGCCACCACATGTTCATGTCGGGCATGAACCCGCTCTTGGGCATGACGTTCATGGTCAGCACGATGATGATCGCCTTGCCCAGCGCGGTGAAGGTTTTCAATTGGCTGGGCACGGTCTGGGGCGGCAAGATTCAGTTCACCACGCCGATGTTGTTCGCCCTGGCGTTCGTGTCGATGTTTATCATCGGCGGCTTGTCGGGCATTTTCATGGCTGCCACGCCGGTCGATATCTTCATCCACGACACCTACTTCATCGTGGCCCATTTCCACTACGTGCTCTTCGCGGGCACCGCAATGGCCGTGATGGGTGCGATCTATTTCTGGTTTCCCAAGATGTTTGGCCGGATGATGGATGAGAACCTGGGCAAGATTCACTTCTTTCTGACGTTCATCTTCCTCAACGGCACGTTCTACACGATGCACATCCTGGGGGCGGTCGGCTTCCCGCGGCGGCTGGCCGATCCGTACGACTATGAAACCTTCCGGCACCTGTTGCCCATGAACCAGTTCATGAGCATCTGCGCGATCCTGATGGTCGCCTCACAAGTGATCTTTGCTTACAACTTCATCCGCAGCATGTTCCTGGGCACTCCGGTGGGCCGCAATCCGTGGGGCGCCAACAGTTTGGAGTGGTTCGCCCCCAGCCCGCCCGGCCACGGCAACTTCGACAAGCAGCCGATCGTCTATCGCGGTCCCTACGAATACGGCAGCCCCGAAGTCGATACCGACAATTACCCCCAGTGGCAGCCCCCGCCCGCCGATCCCAAGCGCCGCTACAAGCCCGAACACTAATGCTCCTAGCCGTGACCAAACCTGGTCACGGAGTGCTGCCCACGACGTCGATCGCCGATCAGTCGATGACCAAGCCTGCTGCAGAACGACCCTCGCCCTGGCCTCACCGCCTGGCGGTCGCCCTTGCGCTGGTCACCTTCCCGCTGATCTGGGTCGGCGGCCTCGTCACCACCTACGACGCCGGCATGGCCGTCCCCGATTGGCCCGGTACCTACGGCTACAACCTGCTGCTCTATCCCTGGCAGTCGTGGCTCGCCGCACCGTGGGACCTGTTCATCGAACACGGACATCGGCTGCTGGGAGCGACCGCGGGCTTGCTGGCCATCAGCCTGGTGGCAGCGACGATGTTGACCGACCGCCGCCGCTGGCTGATCGCCGGCGCCTGGGGCGCTTTGCTATTAGTCATTGTTCAAGGAGCGCTGGGCGGCGCACGCGTGCTGCTCGACCAGCGGCTGGTTGCCCTGATCCACGGCTGTGTGGGTCCGCTGTTCTTCGCCTACGTCGGCGCTCTCATCGTTCTTACGTCACAATCACGATCGACCGCGGCGCAGTTGCCTGGCGGCGGTGGGCTGTTACGTGCTGCTGGATTGACCGTGGCCCTGGCGTATGCGCAGCTCGTGTTGGGCGCGCTGGTCCGCCACGTTCCACTCACCGCCACACCACAGGTTTTTCGCGCGGCGCTGCTCATGCACCTGCTGGTGGCGGCCGCCCTGGCTGTGCAGATTGGCCTGACTGCCTGGCAAGCCTGGCGGCTGCGCAATTCCGGTGGCTTCGCTCTTCCGGGACTGCTGTTGCCGCTCCTCGTTGTGTGCCAAATCGGTTTGGGCCTGGCGACCTATGTTGCGAAGTACTCCTGGCCCGCCTGGTTCAGCGACTATGCGTTCGCGGCCTCCTATGTCGTCCAAGAAAAAGGCCTGACTCAGTCGTTGATCACCACGGCGCACGTCGCCGGCGGCTCGCTGATCCTGTTTACCGCAGTGATACTTGCCACACGAAGCGCGTTCCAAAGTGGGACAGACTTTCTTTTCTGCCTGGGTGTACGGCAGACAAGAATGTCTGTCCCAATGGGGAGGGCCGCATGAGCACCTCTCCGCTCACCATTGCCGCGCCGCGCCAGACCGCCCTGGCAAAAGCGCTCGACTATCTGGAGCTGACCAAGCCGAAGATCGCCGTGCTGGAGCTGGTGGTCGTGCTGGCCGCCGGATTTGTGGCGACTTGGGGACAGCCGCACGATCCGGCCCTGCTGCTGCACGCGCTAGTTGGCACGCTCCTCATTGCGGCCAGTGCCAGCGCCGCTAACCAGTGGCTGGAGCGGCGGCTGGATGCCCGCATGCCGCGGACCGCCGACCGGCCGCTGCCTGCTTGCCGGCTCTCGCCAGCCGAGGCAATCGCTTTTTCTGGGCTGACGCTGATCGCCGGCGCGATTTATCTCGGATGGCTTGTGAATGCCGCTTGCCTGGCCTGGGCGCTCCTCACTTGGGCGCTATACGTGCTGGCTTACACGCCGCTAAAGACGGTTTCAACGGCAAACACCGCCGTAGGCGCCGTGGCGGGTTCGCTGCCGGTGATGATCGGCTGGTCCGCCGCGGGCGGCGCTCTGGGCGCGCGGGCCGCCGCACTGGTGCTCGTGCTGTTCCTGTGGCAATTCCCGCACTTCATGGCGATTGCCTGGCTGTACCGCAAAGATTATGCGGGCGCCGGCTACCGCATGTTGACCGTCGTCGATCCCTCCGGAAGGCGTGCCGGCTGGCAGTCGGTGGTGGCCGCCCTGGCGCTCGTCCCGGTGAGCCTGATTCCCATGCTGGGAACTGCCGGCGTCGGCGGGGCCCTGTATGCCGCAGGCGCCAGCCTGCTCGGAATCGGCTACCTGGCGCTGGCCGCGCGATTCTGGCGGCAGGCGGATGATCGATCCGCGCGGCTCTTGCTGCGCGGCTCGCTCGTTTACCTGCCGACACTGCTGGTGATGCTCCTGCTGGCCCCCTGGATTTAGCTCCCGTTCGGTTCTTTGGTTTTTGGGACTTGTTGAAGATGTCACACGATCATGGACACGCGGCGATCAAGCTGGAATATCAGCCGGCGCTGCCGATCGGCCGCGGCAAGCTCTGCTTGTGGCTATTCCTTTCGACGGAAATCATGTTCTTCGCCGGCCTGATCGCCACGTACATCGTGCTGCGGTTCGGCTCGCCGCCGGAAAGCTGGCCGCTGCCTCACGACGTGCACCTGCAGGAATACGTCGGCGCGTTCAACACGTTTGTGCTGATCTGCTCCAGCGTGACGATCGTGCTGGCTCTCGAAGCGGCGCGGTCCAACCACGCCGGCCTGGCCAAGGGCTGGATGATGTTGACCTTCGTCCTGGGCAGCGTGTTTCTCGGCGTGAAGGCCTACGAGTACAACGAGAAATTCAAGCACGGCATCTTCCCCTCCAAGCCGCACAGCCTGCTCTATGAAAAGGCGGACCTGTATTACGTGCAGGCCGTGCGGCTGAACCTGGCTCCGCGGAGCACTGCCTTAAGCGCGGAAGTCGGCGACCTGACCGCCAAGCGCGAGCCGCTGGTCGCCAAGATTGAGCGCGGCCAGGCGCTCTCCGACCAGGAGCGGCAGGAATTGGAGAACGTCAACCGCCGGCTCCTGCCTTACGATCTGCTTACTGACCTGGTGCAGTGGACCGAGCTGAAAGCGGCCAAGGCCCCGGACACGGTCGAGCGCCGCAAGGCACTGGAAATGATGGCTGTGGCGATCTATCCCCGCCGTCCAATCGGCAAAGAGGGCGAGGAATTGGAGCACGAGTACGTGGCGGCGCTCCACCGAGATGCCGACGCCGTGAAACGCGACCTCGCCGCGCTCGAAAAGCAACGCTCGGTCGTCGAGGCTGAGCGGGCGGAGCCCCAGCGGATGCAGGCCGAGCTGCAAATGAAAATCGACCTGCTGAATGCGGAGCTGAAGAAGCTCGAAGCCCCGCCGATGACGACCGCCCAGTCGGCGCCGCCGGGCGTGAATTTCATTTCGCTGCAGCATCCGGCGGAAAACCCGGCCCAGCCGACCGCCAACCCGCGGATTGAAGCCATTAAGATGGAGGTCGCAGCGCTGGAAGCCCAGGTCCTGCCGATTCAAGCTTCCCTGAACCTGATCAACGAACGGGTCGCGCCGATCACGAACGAGATCAAACGGCATCAGGGCCGCCTGCGGCTCTTGCCCACGCTCGAGCAGGCCAAGCACGGCCTGAACCATGAGTTTCCCGAATTGCGACTGCCGATGGTGATTCCCAGCGGCAACATGTGGGCCAGCACCTATTTCCTGCTGACCGGCTTCCACGCCATCCACGTGTTGGTCGGACTGATCGCGTTCGTGCTGGTGCTGCTCTACAAGCTCGACCGTACGAAGGCCCACATATTGGAAAACACCGGGCTGTATTGGCACTTTGTCGATCTGGTGTGGATCTTCTTGTTTCCGCTGTTGTATCTGTTCTAGCTGGCAACTTCACGCTCGCTGACAACTGAACACTGACGACTGGCAATCATGGCAGACCCCAAATCACCGCTCGACCCACGCTTTCCCGGCCACGGCTACGATCCGCTTGAGCCGGTCGATGGGCATGGGGACGACGCACACGGCCACGGCGATAGCCACGGCCACGGCGGCGTGGGCAAATATGTGCTCGTCTTCATCGCCCTGTGCGTGCTGACGGCGATCTCCTTCGCGGTCGGCAACAGCCAGACGCTGCGCGAGAACTCGCCCGGCGCGATGTGGGCCATGATGATGGCCGTTTCCTGCGCCAAGGCGATGCTCGTCATCCTGTTCTTCATGCACATGCTGTGGGAAGCCAACTGGAAGTATGTGCTCACAATTCCCGCCAGCATGATGAGTATCTTCCTGCTCCTGATGCTCGTTCCCGATATCGGCCGCCGCACCAATCGCTATGCCGAGGAGCGCTGGCTGTACGCCGCCGAGCCGTATTCCAACAGTCACGCCATCGCTGCCGAGGCGGCGAAAACTCATGACCACAACCATGCCGGCCCCACCGACAAAGCCGGCCACGAGCCCGCCGCCGGCCATAAGTAACGAGCGGCTTGCGCCTGCCATTCGCGTGACTGGCGTCAGCCATTCGTATGGTCAGCGCGTCGCGCTGGCCGACCTGACGCTGGAAGTCGCAGCCGGGGAGTTGGTGGCGGTGCTCGGCCCCAACGGCGGCGGCAAGACGACGCTGTTTCGCTTGCTCTCGACGTTGCTGCCATTGCAGCGCGGCTCGGCGAGCATCTTGGGCTACGACCTGGCCACGCAGGCCCCTGCCATACGGAGTGCGATCGGCGTTGTCTTTCAGTCACCCAGCCTCGACCGCAAACTGACGGTTAGCGAGAACATCCGCCTGCAAGCCGCCCTGTATGGCATTTCCGGCCGAGAGCTGAATCGACGCCTCGCCGAGCTGCTGGAACAGTTCGCTTTGCAGGACCGGGCAGGGGATTTGACCGAGCGGCTCTCGGGCGGCCTGCGGCGCCGCGTGGAATTGGCCAAAGGACTGATCCACCGGCCGGCCTTGCTGTTGCTCGACGAGCCGAGCACCGGCCTCGACCCGGCGGCCCGCAGCGACCTGTGGCGCTACTTGCGGCTGCTGAAGGAGCAGCAGGGAACGACGATTTTGCTCACGACGCACTACCTCGACGAGGCCGACGGGGCCGACCGGATTGCGATCCTGAATGAAGGCCGGCTGGTCGCTTTGGGTCCGCCGGACGAATTGCGGGCCGGCGTGGGCGGAGACACGATCACGCTGGAAACGAGTTCGCCACAAGAGCTGGCGGCGGAGATCTCCGCGCGATTCAACTTGCCGGCCCGCGTGGTCGATGAGACTGTCCGCCTGGAAACCCCGGACGGCCACCAGTGGATCTCCAAGCTGGTCGAAGCTTTTCCCGACCGCATCCAGGCGATTCGCTTCGGCAAGCCGGCGCTCGAGGACGTGTTCGTCGCCCGCACCGGGCATCGCTTCTGGCGAGAAGGAAAGGGCGAGCGATGAACCGTGCGAATCCGCTCGCTGCTGCTCGTGCTTTGGCCTGGCGCGAAATCGTGCGGTTCTTCCGGCAGCGCAGTCGCATCGTTGGCTCGATCGGCACGCCGCTGGTGTTTTGGCTGTTGTTTGGCGCGGGCCTGTCGCGTTCGTTCCGCGTGGGCGACGGAGCGGGCGAGCAGGACTTCCTGACCTACTTTTTTCCGGGCAGCCTGCTGCTCATCGTGCTGTTCACCGCAATTTTCTCCTCGATCTCGATCATCGAGGACCGCCGCGAAGGGTTTTTGCAGGGCGTGCTCGTCGCGCCGGTTCCGCGCTGGGCGATGATCCTGGGCAAGGTGCTGGGCGGCACGTTCGTCGCGGTGGCTCAGGGGTTGATCTTCCTGCTGCTGGGTCTAACGTTACCTATAGACCTGTCGCTGTCGGGCGCGGCGCAGTTGGTGTTCCTGCTGGTTGTCGCCGCGGCGGCGCTGACGAGCCTGGGAACGTTTTTTGCCTGGAAAACCGACAGCACGCAGGGCTTTCATTCCGTGATGAACCTGGTACTGATGCCGTTGTGGCTGCTTTCGGGCGGGTTCTTTCCAGCGCCCGCGGTGGCGGAGCGGGCCAGTTGGGGCGAGTGGCTGCTGCACGCGGCCATGCGGATCAATCCGCTCAGCTACGCCGTCGGCGGCGTGCGCCGGCTCCTGGCGCCGGCGGCCACATATTCGGATGCCTGGGTACCGAGCTTGACGGCCAGCTGGTTGGTGACGATCGGCTTTGCGATTAGTGCGTTTCTGCTGGCCGTCTGGATCAGCCGCGAGCCGGCGGCAGGAGACTTGCAATGAACAAGACGATTTTTTACACGCTGCTGGCCGCGTTTCTGGCGAGCGGACTGCTGGCGAGCGTGATGGGCTATCGCGTGATCGCGGGCCTGCGCGAGAGCGGTTCGGCGAGCGAGCGCGACCTGGAATATCAAAAGCTGCCGGCCGACGCGCCGACTGATTTAACGACTGACTTTACGCTCATCGAGCGGAGCGGCAAGCCGGTGCGGTGGAGCGATCTGGAAGGCCAGGTCCGTGTGACGAATTTTTTCTTCGCTTCTTGCCCGGGAACCTGCCTGTCGCAGAACCGCAACGTGCAGAACATTCAGCAAAGCTACGCCGGCAAGAGCGTCGTCTTTTTGAGCATCACCTGCGATCCCGATAACGACGATCCCCAGCGGCTGCGCGAATATGCCGATCGCCTGCACGCCGATCACCGCCAGTGGCTGTTCCTGACCGGCCGCTTCAGCTACATCGAGCAGCTGGCGAAAGAGATGTTCGACGTGGGCTTGGCTCGTACGAAGGAGGGGCCGACTCATTCCGAGCGGCTGATCGTCGCCGACAAGTGGGGCCACGTCCGCGGCTACTTCGAGTGGAATAACCACGCGAAGATGACGCAGTTGCGGCAACTTGTCGATAAGCTGCTCCTCGAAACCGAGCCGCCCGCGGACGTCGCGCAGCAGGATTCCAGCCCACCGGCCGAGGTCCAGCCTTGATCGAAGCCCTGCCCCACATCAATGCCGCGCTCAACGCGACGGCTACCGTGCTGCTGCTGACGGGCTTCGTGCTCATCAAGCAACGCCGCGAGGCGGCCCACAAATGGACGATGCTCGCCTGCTTCTGCGTCTCCGTTCTTTTTTTGGCCTGCTACCTGACGCACCATTGGTACTTGAAGTACGTGCTCAAGCTGCCCTATGGCAGCCACCTCTTCCCTGCGGAATATCCCATCGCCAGAACAATTTACCTGGTGGTGCTGATCCCGCATGTGATCCTGGCAGCAGCCGTGCCGTTTCTCGCGATCGCGACCATTTATGGCGGACTGGCCGATAAGAGAGCCGCTCACCGCAGGCTGGCGAAATGGACGTTTCCGATCTGGCTGTACGTTTCGATTACCGGCGTCATCGTGTACGTCATGCGCTATCAACTCTATCCGCCGACGTAACGAGCCGATAGAATTCAGGGACGGTGGAAGATAGTCAGTAGAGGCAGCAGGGAATATGAAACAGGCAGCAATTCTTCGATCGCTGGTGCTGTGCTGCCTGGTGGTGCTGGCCGTGGGCAGCGAGACGGCCTGGGCTTGCCCGACTTGCAAGGACAGCCTCGCTCACGATCCGGCGGGAATGTATCTGGCCCGCGGATACGCCTACAGCATCCTGTTCATGCTCTCGATGCCGCCGCTGATTCTCGGTAGCTTGCTGGCCTATTTCTATTGGGAAGTCCGCAAGGCCAAGGCCCAGCAAGCGCCGCGTATTGAAGCCTGAGGCATCAAGTTGGCTTTCCCGTCCCCTTCTCACCAGGACGTGGATCGCGCCATTGATCGAACCCCAGCCAGAGGCTCCGCGCCCACGGGAAGACCAGCACCGGAAACACGAGCGTGAACGCCAGAGAGCCGACGAGCAATGTGTTCTTGCCGAGGATTCCGTTGAATAAGAGCGACGGGTACACGATCGTCACGATTAAGGCGGTGATCCCGTAGTTGATATAGATCGACCCCAGATAGAATCCCGGCTCGCGCTCGAATGGTGCGCCGCAATGCGGGCACTGCTTGTGCATCGCAAACCAGCCGCGAAACAGCTGGCCCGCGCCGCACAGCGGGCAGCGCAGCCGCAATGCACGGCCCAGCAGGATGAAAAACCGCATCGCGTTACAGTAGCCGCGGCGGCGGCTGCCGCCAATCGGCAATTGGTCGGCGGCAGCCGGGAGCGTACAATGAGTCAATGCGCACGATCGGCAAGCTGCTGCAAGTCGCCGGGCTGGTGATTCTGCCGTTCTCGATGGTCATGCAAGTGACCGGTGGGCTCCGCGCGCCGACCGGCCACGTGAGCGTCAGCGTGATGCTGCTGTTGATGGTCTTCGGCGTC
>Ga0184625_10000253_pt1 | contig 18405 bp, 23 predicted proteins | sample PLM3_30_b1_FD_133151 | JGI IMG/M metagenome (GOLD analysis project Ga0184625, IMG submission 133151) | Groundwater sediment microbial communities from an aquifer in East River, Colorado, USA - PLM3_30_b1 | ecosystem: Environmental > Terrestrial > Soil > Riparian zone | place: USA: East River... | reverse complement strand
CCTTAGCAGACCTCTAAGCCGGATTCTGTCGGGGGTGACCATCTCTCTAGGCCGCCGGTTGCCCGACGGCTCGAGCAGCGCACCCGGCTCCTCGGCGGGCCGCGTCGACGGAGCCTGCTTCGCCTTGCACCGGACGGGGTTTGGAAGCCGCCGCGTCACCGCGGCGCTGGTGGGCTCTTACCCCACCTTTTCACCCTTACCACCGGCGTCTCCGGAGAGTCGTTCGCCGCTGGCGGTCTCCTTTCTGTGCCACTTTCCGTCGGCTTTCGCCGCCTGGGATTTCCCCAGCGTCCTGCCCTTTGGTGTCCGGACTTTCCTCGGACCGGCTGGCGCCGGCCCGCAGTCACCCGGCCTGCAAACCCAATTGTAGCCCGGCTTTTCCGGCGTCGCGAAGCGCAAAACCGCACTCGGGACACTCGATCTCGCCGTGCCGCGCGAGCACGAACTCGCCGCAAACGAGGCATTCCATACTCACGCCTCGCATCAGCGCCAGGAGCTCCTGGTCGAGCGTCCGGTTGAGGGGTTTGACGTCGCTCATCGCACCTGCCGGAAGACTCCGATCACCTTGCCCAGCACCTGGACGTGGTCTGCGTAGATCGGCTGGAGCGTTTCGTTTTCGGGCTGGAGCCGGATCCGTCCGTCCTCGCGGAAGAAACGTTTCACCGTGGCCTCGTCGGCCGTTTCGTCTTCGCCGGGGAGCGCGACGACGATCTGGCCGTTCTCGGCGTCCTGCCGGCGCTGAACCACCACGAAGTCGCCGTCGAGGATGCCGGCGTCGACCATCGAGTCGCCTTTGACACGCAGCACGAACTCTTCACCACCGGCGGAGAGTGGCTCGGGAACGGCGAGGTAGTCCTCGATGTTCTGCTCGGCGAGCAAGGGGCCGCCCGCTGCGATCTCGCCGACGAGTGGAAGCCGGTGGACGTCCGGCGGAGCATCGGCTTCGCGCCTCCGATCGGTCAGCTCGATCGCGCGTGGCTTCGTCGGGTCGCGGCGGAGGAAGCCGGCCCGCTCGAGCTGCGCGAGGTGGGCGTGGACGGTCGAGGGCGACCGGAGCCCGACGGCCTCGCCGATCTCACGCACCGTCGGTGGGTAGCCGTGCTCGTCGACGAATGCCCTCAGGTAGTCCAGGATCGCACGCTGCCGCTCGGTCACCATCTGGCCTCCTTCCGCGAACATGTGTTCGATCACGGTAGCGAGGGCGCCGGACGGCGTCAAATGAAGAAGGCCCCTTGAGGGGGCCCCTATGCGCTGGAGAGGACTTGAACCTCCACGGGCCGCAAAGCCCACAAGGCCCTCAACCTTGCGCGTCTACCAATTCCGCCACCAGCGCGCGCGGTCCAGTGTAGCGCCGGTTGAAACGCCTACTGGAGGAGCCGGAACAGGATGACCGTGTTCGCGCCGAAGATCAGCGCGACGACGATCGTGAGCCGCGTCAGGTTCCGCTCGACGATGTGCGTACCGCCCTGGGAGGCCGGCACGAACCCCATCCCGCCGAGCCCCGCCTCGCGTCCGGAGTGCATCAGGACGAGCGTGATCAACGCCAGCGAGACGATGAAGTGGAAGAAGACCATGACCCCGAGCAGCATGGGCCGCCCAGGGTAGCAACGCTCAGCGGGAGCCCAGGTGGAGGATCTCGCCCGCGAGCTCTTCGATTCGGTCCTTGGTCAGCAGCACGTCCGCACCGGCCAGTCTGGCCTCGTCGATCTCGACCGAGTTCGCGCCGCCGGTCAGGATGAGGATGCGAGTACCCGAGTCGGCGCCCCTGATTTCGCGCGTCGCGTCGATGCCGTTCATGACCGGCATGCTGATGTCCATGACGATTACGTCAGGGTCGAGCTTGTCGGCAAGCCGGACGGCGTCTCTCCCGTCGGACGCCGTCGCGACGATCTCGATGTCGGCCTCGGAGCCGAGCATGGCCTGGACCATCTCCAGGAACGGACGCTCGTCGTCGACGATCAGCACGCGGATCGTACGGGTGAGAGGAACGGCGGCGGGGCAGGCGCAAGAATTCATCGGATTCATCATGCATTCTGACTGATTTAACGCAAGCTTTGACAGGATAAGTGGAAGCGCACGAACGAATTCAGAAACTGCTCGTGACCGGCGACAACCGGCTGAAGCAGGGCGTGGCGCCCGAGAAGGTTCGCGCGTCGTACGAGCAGGCGCTCGAGGTAGCCCGAACGGCCGGCCTGGAGGACACGGTTAGGCCGCTGGTCGAGCGTCGTCTCGCCGACCTCGAGCGGCTCGCAGAAGAATCTCCTCCACCCGCTCCGCCTGGCGCCTGAGGTCGTGTTCATCTGCCGCTGCCCGCGCCGCAGGGTTCGGGCAGGGGAGCTTCGCGGCCTCCGCAAGTCCACGCGCGAGGTCGTTGACGTCCGTTGGGTCGACGAGCACGCCGGCCTCCGGCGTGACGAATTCAGGCGGGCCGCCGATTCGCGTCGCGACAACAGAGCGTCCGCACGCCATCGCCTCGAGCAGGGAGAGCCCGAAGGGCTCGATCAGGCTGGGCTGGCAGACGACATGTGACCGGGCAATCCAGGCCGGCACCTCCTCGTGCGGCACCTTCCCGACGACGGTGACTCCGGGCCGGCCTTCGAGGTCCGCGCGCAGCGGGCCGTCGCCCACGAACGTCAGCGTTCCCTCGCCCAACCGCCCGAAGGCTTCGGCCAGGCGGACGACGTTCTTCCGCTCCGTGAGCGAACCGACGCACAGGAACGCGGTCGGGCCCTCAGGCGCGGGCCCGACGCGAAAGCGCTCGAGATCGACGCCGCAGTCCACGACCTCCACTTTTCCGCGGGCCTCCGGTACCTTCGTCTCGAGCTCGGCCCGCAGGTAGTCGGAAACGGCGACGACGGCAGCCGCTCGCCGGACAACGAAGCGTGTCGCGGGACGGATTCCCGGGAACGCGCCGATGTTGCGAACGTCGCGGCCGTGTGCGGTGACGACGAGCGGCGCACGGCTCGACAGCGCCGCCACGAGCCCTGTCGGCACGAGGAAGTGGGCATAGACGACGTCCGGACGAAAGCGTCGCGCGGCCGACGCAGTGCGCCGCACGAGCTCGGCGTAGCGGCGCTTTCCGCCCGCGCGGCTTTCGAGGACCGCCCGCTCGAGGTCGTGCCCGCGGCGCCGCAGCTCTTCCTCGAGCTGCTGCACGAACACTCCGAGATCCGGATCGTCTGGCCCCGGATACATCTGCGAGACGAGGAGGATGCGCATACGCCTCGATCGTCGCAGACGTCCGCCGTCAGAGGGCGCGGTTGTCCGCACCCTCTGACAGCCAATGTCGGGTCCTACTGGACCTTCAGGTTTCCGTTGGTGAGCGTTCCGCCGACGTGAAAGCCGCTTGGGGTCGTGAAGTCGAAGACGTCTCCCGCCCCTGACTTCGAGACGTCCACGACGCGGATACGGTAGAGCGTGTCTACTCCGTTCACCGTTGCTTGGCCGTAGAACGTGGCGCTGTTGCCGCTCTGAACGTAGGCCGTGACATCGAGGCACTTCGCCGTCACCGTCGATGTAGCGACCTTGCAGGTGCCGATGAGCTTGCCGTCGCTCTTGGCAGCGAACGCGATTTTGACCACCCCGATCCGCCCGTCGCCGCTCGCCGCGCCCGCCGTGGAGACCGGGAACACGTACGTCTTGGTTGCTGCTCCGACGGCAGAATCGGCCTCGCAGGCGCCGTCGCCGAAGGCATCGGAGCAAGCGGTGATCGTCACCTCTCCGGGGAAATCTGGAGCGGCGAACGTGTAGCTGCACTGGCCGAGCACGTCCGTGACGCAGCTACCGGTTCCGCTGGCGGCGCCGCCCAGCGTGAAGATGACCGAAAAGTCGCGGATCGCCTCTCCGTATTGGTCGGTGAGGGTGACGGTGACCGTATGCGGCTCGCCGAGCTGGTTCTCAGCTGTCGCGGGTGAAAGCGTCAGCGTTGTCGGGAGGGGCGGTGCGACGTCCGTCGCCAGAAAGTCCTCTTCGAAGACGCCCTGTGTATCCCCTCCGCACTGCTCCTGGGACGCGGAGAGGCTGAAGATCACGCCCGTGCCCCGCTCCGTGCCCTCGGCGTACGTCACCTCGTACGTGAACGGGGCGCCCTGTGTCCAAGCCGAGCAGGAGCCAGGCGGGTCGGTAACGCAGGCGCCGGCCGCGATCGCGGCGTCCGGCCTAGTGTCCAGCGTCTTCGTTCCCGTGAAGACCCTGCCGTCGTCTGCGGTAATCGTGAACGATGCGTCGAACCCCGTCAGGTGGCCGGCGCTGTCGAAGGCGATCGCCCCGCTCTCCCCGAATCCGCCTTCAAAAGCATTGATCGCTCGGCCTGTGATGCTGTAGCTGACCGTCCCCGAGCCGTCGTCGTTGCAGTTGAACTGAAAGTCGAAGGTGTCGCCGACGGCCGAGTCAGAGATGAGGATCGTTCCGGGAAGCTGATCCTCCGGCTGCGCCGTGGCAACCGAAACCCATGAGCCCGCGATCGCGAAGGCGAGCGCGAGCAGCAGAAAATGCCGCAACAAAAGACCTCCTCATGTGTGCGCCTTCAGACCCCACGTCCTCAGCGTCGGACGATCGTAGCCCAGAAAAACGCTAACTGCGGACGGCGCGATGGAGCCGAACGGCCTTGGAGACGCCCCGGAGCGGGACGTCGCCGACGGGCTCGAAGGTCACATCGATGACACCGGCGGTTCTCTTCGCCTCGTCGCTCACGAGCACCTCGTGCGGACGGGCGTAGTCCGCGATCCGGGCGGCGACGTTGACCGTCCGACCGAAGTAGTCGCCCTCCTGGACGATGACCGCCCCGGCATTGATCCCGATCCGGGCCGGCATCGACGTCGCCCGCTCGGTGTTCTCGACGAGCTCGATGCCGCTGCGGATCGCTCCCGCAGGGTCGTCGAAATGGAACATGACCCCGTCGCCGAGCCATTTGACCGGTCGTCCGCCGTGCGTCGTTGCGGTGTCCCGAACGACGGTGGCGAGATCGGACGCAACCTCGGCCGCGGCTTCGTCGCCTCGCTCTTCGGCGAGCCGCGTGTAGCCCGTGAGATCGAGGAAGGCGATCGCGGGAGGCTGTTTCGGCGGGCGTGGACTGATCCCTCGCTCCTCCATCGAGTCTTCCGCGACGCCGACCAGATACTCGAGGACGGCGCGCTCTCGGTGCCGGCGCTGGAGCCAGGAGACCAGGCCCTGGACGAGCACCGTGTAACTCCCGGCCCTCTCATAGGTGAGGGCGTCCTTTTCCGCGTCGGAGACGTCAAACATCGCGACATGCTGGCGGACCGCCCGGTCGAAGAACTGAAGCCCCGAGGTGACGAGCCGCTGGATGCTGCCGCCGTACAGCCGGGCGAAGCGGGACAGCTCTTCGTCCTCAGCGAGGTCAAGCGTCGTCAGGATCAGCGCGAGGTGCTCCGCGTCCTCGGCGCGAAGGCGATCGTCGGCGGGCGGCGGCAAGCCCATTTCCCTGCTGAGGCGGCGAACGAGCTCGGGCTCTTGGCCGAGACTGGCGGCGAGCCGCTCGTAGGTCTCCGGCTGCCCCACTGGCTCGGGCATGAAGAGGCCCATCGGAAACGAGAGCTCTCCGGCGTTGACGCCGCGCGCGACGTCCTCGAGCGAAATCCCGGCCTGCTCGAACGCGGCCATGAGGCGCACGACGTGAACATCGGACGACGGATGGAGACCGTCCTCCTGCTCCAGAAGGCCTAACTCTTCCAGCCGCCGCACCTCCTCGAGCGAGCACGGGACGAGGTCGGCGACCTCCTGCGCTGAGAGCTTGGCCACCCCGGCTAGGCGTGCTGCGCGTCGAACGTTCCGAACTCGTCGCGCAGCACGTTGCAGATCTCTCCGACGGTGCACCGAACGCGAAGCGCCTCTCGCATCGGCGGCAGGAGGTTCTCGTCGCCACGGGCGACGCGGCGAACCTCCTCGAGCGCCGCCTCCGCCGCGCCGCCGTCTCGCTCGGCCCGGACGCGCGCGGTGCGCTCCAGCTGGCGCTTCTCGGCCTCGGGGTCGAGCTCGTGGAGCTCGATCGGCTCCTCCTCGTGCTCCTGGTAACGGTTGACGCCGACGATCACGCGCTCGCCGCTCTCGACGCTTCCCTGATACCGGAAGGCGGCGTCCTCGATCTCGCGCTGGACGAATCCCTGCTCGATTGCCTCGACCGCGCCGCCGAGCTCGTCGATCCGCTCGATGAGCTCCCACGCACGGTTCTCGAGCTCCTCCGTCAGCGCCTCGATGAAGTAGGAGCCGCCGAAGGGATCGGCGGTGTCGGTTCCTCCGGCCTCGTGGGCCAGGATCTGCTGCGTGCGTAGCGCGATCTTGGCCGAGCGCTCTGTCGGAAGCGCGAGCGCCTCGTCGAAGGCGTTCGTGTGGATCGACTGCGCGCCGCCCACGACCGCCGAGAGCGCCTGGATCGCGACGCGGACGATGTTGTTCTCGGGCTGCTGGGCAGTGAGCGTCGAGCCGCCGGTCTGGGCGTGGAACCGCAGTGCCTGGGCACGCGGGTTCGTGGCGCCGAAGCGTTCGCGCATGATCCGCGCCCAGAGCCTCCGCGCCGCGCGGAACTTCGCGATCTCCTGGAAGAGGTGGTTGTGAGCGTTGAAGAAGAACGAGAGCCGTTCGCCGAACTCGTCCGGCGATAGACCAGCCGCGACCGCGGCCTCGGCGTAGGCGATCCCGTTCGCGAGCGTGAAGGCCAGCTCCTGGACGGCGGTCGCGCCGGCCTCGCGGATGTGGTAGCCGGAGATCGAGATCGTGTTGAAGCGCGGGAGCCGCTCGTGGCAGTACGCAAAGACGTCGGTGGTGATCCGCATCGTTGGGCGGGGCGGGAAGATGTAGTTCCCGCGCGCGCAGTACTCCTTGAGGACGTCGTTCTGGACCGTGCCGCGCAACTCCGCGCCGGGCACTCCCTGTGTTTCGGCGACGAGCTCGTAGAGAAGGAGGAGCAACGCCGCCGGCGCGTTGATCGTCATCGAGGTCGAGACCTCGTTCAACGGGATGGCGTCGAAGAGCAGCTCCATGTCGGCGATCGAGTCGATCGCGACACCGGTCCGCCCCACCTCCCCTTCCGCCCGCGGGTCGTCGGAGTCGTAGCCGAGCTGGGTCGGCAGGTCGAAGGCGACAGAGAGGCCGGTCTGCCCCCGCGCCAGGAGATAGCGGAACCGCTCGTTCGTGTCGGTGGCCGACCCGAAGCCTGCGTACTGCCGGATCGTCCACGGCCGCCCGCGGTACATGTCCTTGTAGGGGCCGCGGGTGAAGGGATACTCGCCGGGGAGCTCGAGCTCGAGCCCTTCGACGTCCTCCTCGGTGTAGACCGGCTTGACCTCGATCTCGGAGTCGGTTTCGCGGCTGTCCTCGGTCGCGGCCACAAACGGAGGTTAGTCGGGACGCCCGGCGCCTCGTTGGGAGGCGCCGCGCGGCTTGTCTACGGCGCCGTGTACGCCCAGTTGGCGAACCAGGCGGTAAAGCCCTCGGCCTCTGCCTTGAGCGAGACCTGGAAGCCCCACTTTTCGGCCGCCGCTGCGTCATCGCCCCAGATCACACCGTCGGGGCTCGCGGCTTCGACGTTCGCTTGGAACCACGGATAGACGCACACGTAGCCCGGCGCGGCCGTCGGGTTCGACGCCGTTCCCGCGCATTCCCCAGCCGCCTCGTCGTTCCCGTCGACATTCACGTGGGCATCGTCGAGCGCGATTGCTGCCGGGATCGGGAAGGTCGCCGTCACGCCGATCTCATCTGCGGCAACGAGGTTGTTCTCCCGGGTGCCGATCGTCCCCCGAATCGTCTCTCCCGACTGGAGGGATGTGAGCGCCGAGCGGCCGGCGGCACCCGGAGCTCCTGCGTCGCCCTTGTCGCCCTTGTCGCCTTTGAGCCCGCGCAGGCCTCTCGGGAGTTGGCCGAGCTTGAAGTCCCTTGCGAGCAGCGAGCGATCCTTCACCTTCAACGAGGTCACGGCGCCTCTCTTCAGCTGCTTGTCCCGACGGTTCCGGGCGCCAGGTTGACGGCGGCATAGCTCGTGCCGCCGAGTGCGATCGCCAAGGCAATGCATGAGATGACCAGGGCGGGCGAGGGCCGCAGACCCACGATTCGTTTCATGTGGTTCCTCCTCTGTCGACGGCGAACGGATGCGCGCGCCATTCTGAGCGGCGAGCCGGAGGTCACCCTCGGAGGAATCCAGCGGCAGAACCTCTATAAGAGGAAGTGATGCGGAGGCTTGCGCTTCTGGCGGCGGCGGTCGGCGGGCTCGTGCTTGCCGCGCCCGGTTGGGCTGCGAACGTCACGTTGCGGGTCGATCACCGAGTCGCGCGGTATGACGACATGGTTCGCTTCCGCGGGTCGATCGCATCGGTCTCGCCGCTACAGGTGCTCCTCTTTCGAGACGGCGTCGCCGTTCGCTCAACGGTTTCCAGCGGAGGCGCTTTTGTCTTCGATCTTCATGCGCGTACGCCAGGACGTTTCGTCGCCCGGACCGCCCTCGGAGACTCGGCGCCCGTGCTGCTCCGCCTGCAGCCGCGGCTTCGGAGCCAGATCGTCGGCCGGCGTTTGTTCGGGCAGCGCGTATACCTGGTCGGACGGCTACTGCCGGCTCGTGCAGGACGCCTGGTGCTCGGGCGCAAGCCGGTGCGCGTCGGGCCCGGCGGACGTTTTCGTGCGCTCGTGCCGACCTCGCGCGGGCCCCGTTTCGTCGGGCGATTGCGGCTGCGGCCGAGGTTCGGCTACGTGCCGGTTGCGCGCAAGGTTCGCGTCCAGCTGGCATTTCCCGCGCTGCAGATGAGCTCGCACGGGCCGGCGGTGCTCGCGTTGAAACAGCGGCTATGGCAGCTTCATTACGCGTTGCCGGGCATCGACGCCGGCTTCGGCTACAGGACCTACGAGGCCGTGCTCGCGTTCCAGAAGGTGAACTGGACGCCGCGGACGGGACGTGTCGACGCTGCGGTCTGGCGGGCGCTTTCCCGGGCGTCGGTTCCCCAGCCTCGGGTTCGAAGCGGTGACTACCTCGAGGTCGACAAGTCGCGGCAAGTGGTGATGGAGGTCCGCGGCGGCCGTGTCGAGCGCGTGATCCATGCTTCCACTGGGGCGACGGGGAACACGCCTGTCGGAACATGGCATGTGTACAGCGAGGTGGCCGGCTGGAGCTGGGTGCTCTGGCAGCCCATGTACTTCCTGCGCGGGTTCGCGATCCACGGCTACCCGGAGGTGCCGCCGTGGCCGGCGAGCCACGGGTGCGTGCGGGTGCCGATGTGGCTAGCGACGGGCCTGCGCGAGCGGTGGGGCTACGGCTCGGTCGTCCGCGTCTACGCGTGAAGGTTCGCGTTCGCCTGTTCGCCGGACTGCGTGAGCGGGCGGGTTGGGGTGAGCGCGAGATCGACGCCTCGTCGGTGGCCGACGTGTGGCCGGCGTTGGGCCTCGGCGAGGAACCCGCGGGCCTGCTCTACGCGGTCAACCAGGAATACGCTGAGCGCGACCGCGAGCTGGCCGAGGGGGACGAGGTCGCGGTGATCCCGCCGGTCTCCGGTGGCGCGTTCCGGCTTGTCGAGGAGGCGCCGGATCTCGCTGCCGTAATCGCAGAGGTCGAGGACGAGCGAGCGGGGGCGATCGCGACTTTCCAGGGGACGGTGCGGCGGCAGTCGCGTGGTCGCGAGGTGATCGCGCTCGAGTACGACGCATATGGCGGCATGGCCGAGAAGGTCATGGCCGAAATCGCAGATGGCGTGAAGGAGCGCTACGAGCTGTGCGAGGTCGCGATCGCCCATCGCGTGGGCCGCTGTGAGGTCGGCGACGTCTCGGTGGCGATCGCGGTCTCGGCCGTGCACAGGCAGGACGCGCTCTCAGCCTGTCGGGATGTGATCGACGAGCTGAAGGAGCGCGTCCCGCTGTGGAAGAAGGAGCTCTACGAGGGCGGAGAGGAATGGATCGGCCGCGGGTCGTAGGAGCGGGTCAGGTCTTGCGTCGGAACGCAAGACCTGACCACGATCTGTCTAGGGCTGGCCGGGCCCGCATGAAAGACCCCGCCGCTAGCCGTGGACGTCGCGGGTGCCGTGAGAGCCCACGTGCCCCGGGCAAACCCGCCTGAGCCCGAGACGAGGAGGTACATCACGGTACCCATCGCCCGGACGCCCGAGCCCGTGGTTTGAGGGTCACTGAAGCTGCCGAACGTCACGTTGTTGACGTATGACCCATAGACGCACAAATGTCCCGCCGCCGCTTGCTTCTGGCCGGGGCATTGGGCGGAGGTCGTCCCTGGCTCAAGGTAGTGCGCGGTCCCTGTAGGGAGGTCCGCGGCCAGGTGTGGCCGGAACTCGATCGGGAAGAAGCCATAGCCCGACGTCGAGCTACCCGAAGAGACGCCCCAGGGCCCGTAGATCGTCTCCCACGGCTTCAGCGTGCTGGACACGGTGATGTCTTCGCCCTTATCGCCCTTATCACCCTTGTCACCCTTGTCACCCTTCGCGCCTTGCGCGCCCGGTGCGCCGGGAAGTCCTCGGGCGCCGCGCAGCTGGCCTTTGATGTCCGCCGCCGTCACGGACTTGTTCTTGATGTCGAGACCGGTAATCGATCCGTTCTTGATGCTCTTGCCCGTGATCAGGGCCGACGTCGTAGCGACAGCCGTGCCGGTGAGAGCCACGAACAGTGCGAGCATCGCGACGATCAATGCCGGCGACTGCCGCGCAACGCGTGTCAGTAGCTTGTTCACGAGATCCTCCCTCACATCGGAATTGACCAAGCACCTCTAGACGTGAGGAGATTTCGGTTTTTTCCGCGCCGGAAAACGTGGGCGGCCGATTCGGGATTGCTGCCCCTCGGGCTCTGGAGTCAGGTCGACGTCAACGTCAACCCGTAACGCCGGGCCTGCGAGGATGGCTGCGTGGCCGATGAGCTGAAAGGCTGGTGCCGGAACCTGATCGAGGCCGGACGCCTCGAACACGGGGAAAACGTGCTCGTGATCGTGGACGAGCCGCTCGTCGAGCAGGGGTCTGAGCTCGCCGATGCGGTCAGGCAGTCCGGCGGTCGGCCTCGTCTCGAGCTCTGGGCCGGCCCGAATCGGCCACTGGAACACCCGCCGCCCGGCGTGATCGAAGGCGCGAATGAGGCGACGCTGTGCTTCTTCCTGTCCCGGAACCCCGTGGGCGACGAGGCCTCAGCGCGCTTCGAAGTCCTGGAGACGATGGTCGGACACGGCGGACGAGAGATCTACCTCGCACTGATCACGCCGGAACTGCTCGAGGACGAGCTCTCGCAGCCGCAGCCCGCGCTCGAGGAGTCGGCGAGACAGTTGCTCGCGCAGCTCGAAGGAGCCAAGGAAATCCATGTCACGGGTAAGGCGGGCACGGATCTCACCCTCGGGATCGAGGGCCGGCCCTGGCTGAGCGACGCCCTGCCGCTCGAGGCGGGCCAAGGCGCCAACTTTCCGGCCGGTGAGGTGTTCGTCGCCCCGCTCGCCGACGGCGCGGACGGCGTCCTGGTCGTCGACCTCACGATCCCCTACACAGTCGAGGGCCTCGTCGACGCGCCGGTGACGCTCCGCTTCGAGCGGGGCCGGGCGGTCTCGATCGAGGGCGGCCGGGCGGCGCAGATGCTCCGCGAGCTCGTCGCTGACGCTGGTGCCGGAGCCGACGTCATCGCCGAGCTCGGGCTTGGCTTCCACCCGGGCTTTCAACCCCGGGGTCATGCCCTCCTGGACGAAAAGGCCGCTCGGACGGCGCACGTGGCGATTGGACGCAACACCGGCGGCTACGGCGGCGACAACGAGGCCGCCATCCACGTGGACTGCATCTTCTCAGAGCCGCACCTCGAGGCAGATGGTCGTCCGGTCGAGGTGCCCGCCGCCGAATAGGATCCGCGGCCATGGCCGATTACACAGTCAAGAGCATCAAGGAAATCGAGGATCAGGCGCCCAATTTCGGGCTCTCACCGGACCTGGAGGCTCGATTCGCGCGCGAGTCACTTGGGCTGGCCGAACTCGGTCTCAGCTACCAGCGGCTCGCGCCGAACTACCGCATGCCATTCGGGCACAAGCAAAAGGAGCAGGAAGAGGTCTACGTGCTCCTCAGCGGTAGCGCACGCTTGAAGCTCGACGACGACGTCGTCGAGCTGAAGCAGTGGGATGTCGTGCGCGTTCCGAAGGAAGTCACCCGGAACTTCGAGGCAGGACCCGAGGGCGTCGAGATCCTGGCGATCGGAGCGCCCAACACCGGGCTCCAGGACGCCGAGCAGCTGCCCGGCTGGTGGAGCGACTAGAAGGAACGCGTCGCGCCGGATCGCTCAGGGGACGAGCGCGAATCCCTGTCGTGCGAAGTCCCGGTCGAACGCGAACGCCGTCTCGATCTGGAGACGACGCATCACTTCGAAACTGACGAGATCGACGAGCGTCATCGGACCGCCGGCGAGCAGCGCCGAGACCGCGGCGTCGTGTGTCGCTTTGTCGATCCAGACGATCGAGAGCGGGCGCAGCAGACGATCGTGCAGGTCTCGAACAGCTTCCGCGCCAAGCCTCCGCTGGACGAGCGCGCTCGTCTCCACGACCACGTAGTTGTGAGTCAGGAGATCGTCCCGCTCGATCCGATCCGTGAGTGTCTGAACAGCCGGCTTGTGGGCGGGGTCACTTGCCGAAAGGAGCGCGTAGAGCGCCGAGGTATCTACGAGCGTCGCCAGCGGAGATAGGCCTCGTCGAGATAGCGATCATGGTCTTCGGCGACGGCCGCCTCACCCGCCGGATCCTTGTACTTCCCAACCACCGACAACGCTCGCTCCCACGCGCGCACACGTTGATCCCCTTCGAGGACATGGTCCACCCCTTCCCTCACAAGCTCAGCCATCGAGACGCCTTGCGCAGTCGCGAGGCGTCGCAGGCCTTCGGCTTGTTCGTCGGTGAGCTGAATCTGGGTGCGCACCATGCAAGCATGATAACACTCGTTGCTGTAGTGATAACAGATTCACTCACCAACAAACGCCGATCCCGCGATGAGGCAGCGAGCCGCGCCTCCGATCGAGTACTGCTCGACGAGAAAGCTGCCCGAGACGACCGCAGAACCAGTCGGCGAGCGATAGACGATCGTCCCGATCGCATCGTCGTCGTGGGCGCCGACGAGGTCGAAGCCGTCCGTCGTGTCGAGATCGTCGTCCTCGGCGAAGCTGGCTGCATCGGGCGTCCCGGCCGAGATCACTCCGGCTCGAGCGCGGGCGTTGTTCGTAGTCGAGCTCGCTTCCAGCGACAGGTCGCCGCCTGCGCTACAGGCGGCTTTGAGCACGAGCCCGCCGAGGCTCAGAATCTGCGTCTCGGGCGTGCCGGCCGGGATGTCGGCCGAGATGCGCTGCGCGCCCGCCCCAGGCGGACCTGGAGGACCGGCAGCGCCTTGCGGACCTGGTGGCCCTTGAGGCCCCGGTGCGCCCGCGGGCCCCTGGGAACCCGGTGGTCCCTGGAGGCCAGGCCGTCCCGGCAGCCCTCGCGGGCCCATCGGCCCGCGCCGTCCCCGTGGGCCGCGAAGGACCTTCGGCTTCGGTTTCTTCTTCGCCTCGGAAGCGGCGCCTCCCGACGTTACAGTGGCGACTCCGCCGGAGACGGCCACTGCGCCGGCGGCCAACAGAAGCGCCACGAGGACTGAGCGTCTGAGCACGGTTCCTCCTCGATTCGATTGCGGACGCCATCTGGTCTAGCCGCTCAATCGCCCGTCCAGAGCGGGTTTTCACACCTTTGGCACGGTTTCGGCACAGCTTCGTGACAGAGGGCCGGAGCTACGATGCGCCGGTGAGCCAGCTCAAGCCCGAGGACACGCGCGAAGACGAGCTTCGTCAGGAGCTCGACTACGAGGCGTACAGCCCATCCGACTGGGGCCCGGTCAAGCACGAGCCGCGGTTCCCCATCCTTCGCAAGCTCGCGGCGCCCTTCATCGCGCTCGGCGTCCTGCTCTGGAAGCTCAAGTTCGCCGTTGCCGCGGTCTTCAAGTTCAAGCTCTTCACGACCTCGGCCACGATGCTCGTGTCGATTGCGGCCTACGCCTGGATCTGGGGCTGGCGCTTCGCGGTCGGTTTCGTGTTGCTCATCTTCGTCCACGAGATGGGCCACTACCTCGAGGCCCGACGGCAGGGTCTGGACGTCGGCGCGCCGGTGTTCATCCCGTTCCTCGGCGCGGCGATCCTGCTGAAGGAGAATCCGCTCGGCGCCTGGCGTGAGGCTCAGGTCGCGATTGCCGGCCCGATTCTCGGCTCGCTCGGCGCCGCCGCGGTTTGGCTTGCCGGCGTGCAGTTGGACTCAGATCTCCTGCGCGCGCTGGCCTTCACCGGCTTCTTCCTGAACCTCTTCAACCTGTTGCCGGTGGTGCCGCTCGACGGGGGCCGCATCGTCGCGGCGGTGCATCCATACCTGTGGCTGGCCGGGTTCGCGGCGCTGATCGCGCTCCTCTTCGTCGCACCGAACCCGATCCTGATCGTGATCACCCTCTTCGTCGGCCTCGAGCTCTGGCGCCGCTGGCAGGAGCGGGGGGATCCGCAGGCGGCGAAGTACTACGAGGTGAAGCGATGGCAGCGCGTTGCCGCCGCAGTCGGCTACTTCGGCCTGGCCGCGCTGCTCGTCCTGGGCATGAGCGCGACGCACGTCGAGCGAACCTTCTAGCGACTTCGTGCGCCCGCTGGACCAAGACCGGCAGATTTTCCGAGCGCACGACGGCAACCTGCCGCGCAACGTCTTCCTGATCGCGGAGGAGTTCCGGACGGGCTTCGAGGCGGTCGACAGCATTGACCGGCCGGCCGTCACGATCTTCGGATCCGCGCGAGTGCGGGAGGACGATCCGATCTACAGGGCCGCCCAGGATCTCGGGCGGCGCTTCGCCGAGGCAGGCCTCGCAGTCGTCACCGGCGGCGGGCCAGGCGTGATGGAGGCGGCCAACCGCGGAGCCCATGAGGCCGGCGGGCTGTCCGTGGGCTTCAACATCGACCTGCCGCACGAGCAGCATCACAACGCGTACCTGGACATCGCCGTCACGTTCAAGCACTTCTACGCGCGGAAGACGATGCTCGTGAAGGCGGCGGAGGGGTTCGTCATGTTCCCCGGCGGCTTCGGGACCCTGGACGAGCTGTTCGAGGCGTTGACGCTCATTCAGACAGGCAAGGTGCTCGACTTCCCCGTGGTGCTCTTCGGCGAGGAGCACTGGAAGGGGCTGCTGGGCTGGATCCGAGAACGTCTGCTCGCCGAGGGCTTCATCAATTCCGATGACATCGATCTCCTCTACGTCACAGACGACGCCGATGAGGCGGTCGAGACGATCCTGCGCTCGCTCGAAGAGCGCAGCCTGGAAACGCCGGCCGAGCCGCGCAAGGCCGACGCCCAATAGGCGATGCGGCTCCGCGACCTGCCGTCGGTGGACGAGCTGGCGCGGGCCGTAAACGATCCACTCGCGGTCGACGCGGCGCGAACGGTCCTCGCGCGCGCGCGTGAAGAACTACGTGCGGGATTCGATCCCGGCGACTTGGCAAATCGGGTCAAAGCGGAGCTCGCGGTCAGGCGCGGCCCGGGCCTGCGGCGTGTGCTCAACGCGACGGGCGTGATCGTCCACACGAATCTTGGCCGGGCTCCGCTCGCCGAGCCGGCTCTCGCGCGCGTGCTCGAGGTCGGCCGGGGCTACTCGAATCTCGAGTACGACGTGACGGCGGGGACGCGGGGCTCACGGCAGGACCATGTGGCCGGCCGGCTGCGCCGCCTGACGGGCGCCGAGGCCGCCCTCGTCGTCAACAACAACGCCGCCGCCGTGCTGCTCGCATTGGCGGCGCTGGGGGAGGGCCGCGAGGTGCTCGTCTCGCGCGGCGAGCTGATCGAGATCGGCGACGGGTTTCGGATCCCGGACGTGCTGGCTCGATCCGGCGCCCGGCTCGTCGAGGTCGGAACGACGAACCGGACACGTGCGGCGGACTACGAAGAGGCCGTCGGACCGGAGACGGCGGTCCTCCTGCGTGTCCACCAGTCCAACTTCCGTGTCGTCGGATTCACCGAGCTGCCGAGGCTGGAAGAGCTGGCCGGCGTGGCCCGGCGCCACGGGATTCCGCTGGTCGACGACCTGGGTTCCGGTGCGCTGGAGAACGTGCCGGACGAGCCGTCGGTCCGCGAGAGCCTCGAGGCCGGCGCCGACCTCGTCTCCTTCTCCGGTGACAAGCTGCTCGGCGGGCCGCAGTCGGGGATCCTCGTCGGCCGCGCGGAGCTCGTGGAGCGTCTGCGGCGCCACCCGATCCAGCGGGCGCTTCGTGCGGACAAGCTCACGCTGGCCGCGCTCGAGGGGACGCTGGCGCTCTACGAGCAGCCCGGCCGGGCGTTTCGCGAGGTGCCGGTTCTCCGGATGCTCGTGGAGCCCGTAGCCGCCGTTCGCGCTCGTGCGGAACGGCTCGCGGGCTCGGTCGACGGCGTCGTCGAAGAGACCGTCGCCCGCATGGGCGGCGGGGCGCTTCCTCTCACCGAGCTTCCGAGCTTCGCCTGTGCAGTGGAGGAGGAGCTTGGGCTTCGGCTTCGCGCCCAGGAGCCGGCCGTGATCGGCATCGTCCGCGACGGGCGGCTGCTTCTGGATTGCCGCACTCTGTCCGACGGCGAGGCCGACGAGGTCGCCGAGGCGGTTCTCGCGTGCCGCTCACGGTAGGCACCGCTGGCCACGTCGATCACGGCAAGACCTGGCTCGTCCGGGCCCTGACCGGCAAGGACACCGACCGCCTTCCAGAGGAGCGGCGGCGCGGGCTGTCGATCGACCTCGGCTATGCGCCCCTGGAGCTCCAGGACGGGCGGCGGCTCTCGCTGATCGACGTTCCCGGCCACGAGCGATTCGTGCGCAACATGGTCGCGGGCGCCAGCGGGATCGACCTGTTCCTGCTCGTGGTCGACGCGGGCGAGGGGCCGCGGGCTCAGACGTACGAGCATCTGGAGATCCTCCGTGTGCTCGGGATCGAACGAGGCGTCGTGGCCGTGACAAAGGTGGACGCGGTTGGCTCCGAGCGTCTCCGGCTTGCGGTCGCGGAGGCGCAGGAGCTCGTGCCGGGCGCCGAGGTCGTCACAGTCAGCGCCAAGACGGGCCTGGGCCTGGAGCGGCTGCGTGAGTCGATCGGGCGAGCGGGTGACCAAGCGGCGCGGCCTGGATCGGAGTGGCCGACTCGCCTCTGGCTCGACCGCGCCTTCACGATCCCAGGTACCGGCACGGTCGCGACGGGAACGCTGTGGTCCGGGTCGGTGGCCGCCGGGGACACCTTGCGCCTGGAGCCGGCCGGACGGGAGGTGCGAATCCGCGGAGTCGAAGTGCACGATGCTCCCGTGGAGCGGGCCGAGGCAGGTCAGCGGGTCGCTGTTGCGCTGCCGGACGTCGCACGAACCGAGCTGCGACGCGGCGACGCGCTCGTGGAGCCCGGCACGTATCCGGTCAGTTACCGCCTCAGCGTTGCGCTTCAGGGCGACGGCATCCCGTCTGCCGTCACGGTTCTTCTCGGCTCGGCGGGCATCTCGGCTCGTGTTGTCCGCCGCGGCAACTATGCTCAGTTGCGGCTGAGCGAGGCCGTGGTCGCCGCCCGGGGAGACCGACTCGTGCTCCGAACAGGGAAGACGGTCGGCGGCGCGATCGTCCTCGACCCCACTCCGCCGCGAAGGCTCGATCTCGACCAGCTCGAGGTGTTGAAAGGAGGTGATCCGGTGTCGATCGCGAGAGAACTGACGCACGAGCCGCAGACGGAGGACTCGCTGCGGGCCCGCGGTGTCCTGGCGCCGACGGAGCTCACAGTGGGCCTCCGGGGTCTCGTGCAATCCGACAACTGGTATTTCCGGCCTGAGTGGCTCGAGGAGCTCAACGCGTCAGTCCGCGCGCAGCTCGAGAGGCGGGTCGAGTCGGGAGCGCTCGACCCGGGTCTCGCGACAGCCGAGTTGCTGCCGCAGGGCGGCTGGACGCCGGCAGTGCTGCCCCTGCTCGACGTCGAGCTGCGTGACGGGAAGGCGTACCTGCCGGGAAGTGCTCCGACGCTCGGTGCTCGGGCGGCGGAGGCCCAGCGCCTGACCGCGGAACTGGAACGGGCCGGCCCGAGCGGCATCGAGGTTCGGGACGCCGAGCTCGCCCGCTATCTCGAGGCCCAGGGGCGGCTGGTCCGGCTCGGGAACGGCCATGCCATCTCGCGGGCAGCGTACGAGGCCGCGCACGCGGTGCTCGTCGAGGAGTGCGCGAAGGCGGGATCGATCCGGCTCGCCCGGTTCCGAGATCTCGTGGGGGTGTCGCGAAGACCCGCGCAGCTGCTCCTCGAGCGGTTCGACGCGGACGGCGTGACGCGCCGGCAGGGCGACGAGCGAGTGCTCAGACGCGGAGCGCGCGGATAGCATCGCCGCGGAGCGGCACGGGCCCGGTGGCCCAGCCGGTCTTCAAAACCGGCGAGGTCTGGCAGCCCCAGGCTGGGTAGGTTCGACTCCTGCGCCGCTCCGTT
>Ga0184625_10000252_pt1 | contig 18427 bp, 14 predicted proteins | sample PLM3_30_b1_FD_133151 | JGI IMG/M metagenome (GOLD analysis project Ga0184625, IMG submission 133151) | Groundwater sediment microbial communities from an aquifer in East River, Colorado, USA - PLM3_30_b1 | ecosystem: Environmental > Terrestrial > Soil > Riparian zone | place: USA: East River... | reverse complement strand
TCAAGCGACGACTGTCCGATGTGGTCTACCGGCAGATGGTCGCGGACGCGAAGGTGAGCCCGGGAGGGCACTCGGGGGCGACTCTGACATCCAGCGCGGACGACCCAACCCCGACGGTCGACTCTTCGGACAAGCCACAGCCCGGACTCACCGACGAGCGTACGCCAGCCACCAGACTGGTCGAAACCGATCCGCCGCCGGCGCTCACGCAGGCCCCCAAGCGACCGCAGACTCGAACGGCCAAACCGGCGCGCTCTGCCGCCTTGACCAGCATATTCGGCACCACCTCGCCCCGCCCCAAGAAGAGATCTTCGGCCAGGGCTTGACAGAGAGGGGAGCCAGAAGCGGACGCCTAGCCTCGGGCAAAACAGCCCGGCGGTTCGCCGGTGGCTGATCGGCGGCCTCCGTACGACCCGACCAACGCGTCTGCCACGATCGCCGCATCGGCATCTGCCACTTCGGCCGGGTACTCCGGCAGGAGGTCGTCCCAGACGACCAGCCACGACCCGTACAGCTGGGCTTGTCCTTCGGGCCGCGCGAAGAACCAGATATGCAGGTGAGCACCACCGTCCCCGATGCGGTAGACGTGCGCCCGCGTGACGTGACGCAGTGCCTGCATGTGGCGGACGATGTGAGTACTCAGCAGACCCAGCTCGGCGGCCAGCTCGTCGGGGAGGTCGGCCATGTCGTAGTGGTCGCGCGGGTACAGCATGAGCGCCAGCGGCACGCCGACTCCCGTGATTCGGGCCAGCCGCCAGCGTTCATTGAACCAAATCCCTGTGTCGCGGTCGCGGCAGGTGCTGCAATCCGCTGGATCCTCGTCGTGCCGCGCCGGCTCGGGCACAACCGGCGGGCGCAGCGGCGCCACGCGCAGTCCGTGCGGCTCAAACGGACTGATATCCCACCCCGTCATACGGGCCAGCTGGAGCCGGCGCTCGCTATCCGCAGCAGCGACTGCGTGGTCGTAGAACTCGTCGGGTCGCAGGGCCATGGCTCGAAGACTAACGGGGCTTCGTCCCAGCCCGACAACGCATGCCGCGTGGCGCGCATCAAGACCAGGCACTAGTTTGCCGAGCATGCGCATGTTGCACCTCGGGCTCCGGGTCACCGACTTAGACCGCTCGCTCGCCTTCTACACCGCGGTTGGGTACGCCGAGCTCGGCAGAGTTCCAGAGACGGAGTTCGGCAGCCTGACCATGCTCCAGCTACCCGACGATCCGTTCGTCAGCCTCGAGCTCGTGCACGACCCCGCGAGACCGGTTAAGGACATCGGCGCCGTCAATCACCTCGTCGTCCAGGTGGACGATCTCAATGCCACGATCGGCGATCTCGCGACCAGGGGCGTCACGGCCGAGCCGCTGACGGAGCTGGGTCCGGGATTCCGGACGTCATGGCTTACCGATCCCGATGGCTACAGGATCGAGCTCGTGCAGTGGCCGCCCGGCCATCCGGCCGGCATGACGGCCGCCGATTTTGCCTGACCGGTCTGACCGAACAGGAAATTGAGGCTGGCTCCTTCCCGCTCGAAGAATCGTGAGCGTAGGGCAGAAAGTCCGGGTAGCGAGCACGGAGCTCGTCATAGAACCCGACAATGCGTTCGTCCAACTCGCAGTCGGGGTGATGCAGACTCCGGCTGCACTCGACCACAGTCCGTGCCGCAGCATCGGTTGGCCCGAGTCGACAGCACGCACGACCAGACCAAGGCCCATGGGCCTATGTGCCTCACCTGCGCCGGGCAACCGATCGGTCCAGTGAGCAGCCAGCAGGTCATCGTCGCGCAAGGAGCGCGGCACACCGGGCGAGCCTGCTTGCGCGGTCGGCGGCAGACGAGTGCGTGATCGAACTGTGGCATCGCCCAGCGACGATCTGCACGTGCGGCGGCGCGGCCCTAGAGCGGGTCGGAAACTCCCACCGGTGGGCCGACAATCTCGACCCAGTTGGCGCGTCCGACGGCGGCGAGCCTTTCCTGATCCACCGGGCCGGGCAACAGCTCGGCGAACTGCTCGAAGAACCGCTCCAGCCCCGATGGCGTGGTGATCACCAGCAGCCGCCCTGGCCGGTCGCCCAATGTTCTGGAAGCAGTGCGGCGTGCCACGCGGCCTGAAGGCCATGCCGCCCGTCGACGCCCGCAGGATGGCGTCACCCGCCCTGAACCGGAAGTCACCCTCGATGACGTACCACAGCTCGTCCTCACGGAGGTGGGCGTGCAGCGCCGGTCCCTCCTTCGATCCCATCAGGAACAGCTTGGACAGGCCGCCGGGGAATGCTGGTTCCCGGCGCCCCGTCGTCAAGGCGACACGGCCGAACTAGAAGCTAGACGACCACGCTGACCATTCGGCCGGCGACGACGATCACCTTTCGAGGAACGCGACCGTCCAGAGCTGACGCGACCTCGGCCAGCGCCGCTGCCCGTACCTCGTCCTCTGACGCCTCGGCGGCGACCTCGATCCGTCCGCGGACCTTCCCATTGACCTGCACCGGGTAGGTGACCGACTCCGCCACCAGCAGCGCCGGATCCGCGACGGGAAAGGCCTCGTACGCCAACGAATGCTCATGCCCCATGCGCTGCCACAGCTCCTCGGCCAAGTGCGGAGCGAACGGCGCGGTCATCAGCACCAGCGGCTCGGCCAGGGTGCGCGGCGTACCGCCAGCCGTCACCGAGGTGGCCCGGTTCGTCAGCTCGATCAGCTTGGCGATCGCCGTGTTGAACCGCAGGCCCTCCATGTCGGCACGGACGCCGGCGATGGTGCGGTGCAGCAGTCGCTCGGTCTCCGGGTCCATCCCTCCGTCGACGACCCTGGGTTCGCCGCTGGCCTCATCGACGACCAGGCGCCAGACCCGCTGCAGGAACCGATACGAGCCGACCACGGCGCGCGTTTCCCATGGGCGGGAGACGTCCAACGGACCCATCGACATCTCGTACACGCGGAAGGTGTCTGCGCCATAGGCGGCGCACATGTCGTCGGGAGTCACCACGTTCTTCAGTGACTTGCCCATCTTGCCGTACTCACGCTTGACCTTCTTGTCGCCGTAGTAATAGGACGTCGTCCCGCCCTCAACGACTTCGGACACGTCCTCGGCGGGGACGTAGGTGCCGCGCTCGTCGGAGTACGCATACGCCTGGATGTAACCCTGGTTGAACAGCCGCCGGAATGGCTCGAACGACGTGATGTGGCCCAGGTCGTACAGGACCTTGTGCCAGAAGCGCGCGTACAGCAGGTGCAGCACGGCGTGCTCGACGCCGCCGACGTACAGGTCGACGCCGCCGCTGTCCGATGGCGACTGCGGACCCATCCAGTACCGCTCGTTCTCCATGTCCACAAAGGATGAGTCGTTGGTGGGGTCCAGGTAGCGCAGCTCGTACCAGCACGAACCGGCCCACTGGGGCATCGTGTTGGTCTCGCGGGTGTAGGGCTTTGGCCCGTCCCCCAGATCCAGTACCACCTCCACCCACTCCCGGGCCCGCGACAGCGGCGTCTCCGGTGATGTGTCGGCGTCGTTGGGGTCAAACGTCTTAGGCGAGAAGTCATCGATATCCGGCAGTTCCAGCGGCAGCATCGACTCGGGCAGCGCGATCGGCAGGCCGGTTTCGTCGTAGACGATCGGGAACGGTTCGCCCCAGTAGCGTTGGCGGCTGAACAGCCAATCCCGCAACCGGTAGGTCACCGCCCCCTGGCCCGCCCCGGTTGACTCCAGCCACTCTATGATCTTGGCCTTGGCGTCGGCCACGCCCAGCCCGTCCAAGCTGATCCCCGAGATGCGACTCCGTGAGTTGGTGGCGGGGCCCTCGCCCAGGTACGCCTTGCCGTCGAAGTCGTCGGGCGGCTGAACCGTACGCACAATGGGCAGGTCGAAGATCTCGGCGAACTCCCAGTCACGCTCGTCCTGACCGGGCACCGCCATGATCGCGCCGGTGCCGTACCCCGCCAACACATAGTCGGCGATGAAGATCGGGATCGGTTCACCCGTCGCCGGGTTGGTCGCGAAGGCGCCGATGAAGACACCAGTCTTGTCCCTCGCCTCGGCGGTCCGTTCGACTTCCGTCTTGCCGGCGGCGAACTTGCGGTACGCGTCCACGGCCTCGTGGGGGTTTGCGTGCCCACCCGTCCATGCCGGCTTCGTCCCCTCCGGCCACGAGTCGGCGACCAGAGCGTCGACCAGGGCGTGCTCCGGCGCCATGACCATGTACGTGGCGCCAAAGACCGTGTCCGGCCGGGTAGTGAAGACCCGCATCGGTCCCGCACTCGGCGGGGCCTTGCCGCGTTGATCGCCTACGGCGAAGTCGATGTGTGCGCCCGTCGAGCGGCCGATCCAGTTGCGCTGCATCAGCTTGACCGGCTCCGGCCAGTCCAGTGTGTCCAGATCGTCGATCAAGCGGTCGCAATAGGCGGTGATGCGCATCATCCACTGCTTCAGGCTGCGCCTGAACACGGGGAAATTGCCCCGCTCGCTGCGACCGTCGGCGGTGACCTCCTCGTTGGCCAGGACCGTGCCCAGGCCCGGGCACCAGTTCACCGGTGCCTCGCTGATGTAGGCCAGACGGTGATCGTTGATCACCGTGCGCTGCTCCACTGGGGACAGTTCGGTCCAGGGCCGGCCATCCGGCGTCGGCCGGGCCCCCGCCTCGAACTCCGAGATCAGGTCAGCAATCGGTCGTGCCCGACGCTGCTCAATGTCGTACCAGGAGTTGAAGATCTGCAAGAAGATCCACTGTGTCCAGCGGTAGAACGCGACGTCAGTCGTGGCCACCGAGCGCCGGTCGTCATAGGCCAGCCCCAGCCGGCGCAGCTGCGCACGGTAGCGCTCGACGTTGGCCTCGGTCGTCTTGCGGGGATGGGTGCCGGTCTGCACGGCGTACTGCTCGGCCGGCAGGCCGAATGCGTCGAAACCCATCGCGTGCAGCACATTGCGGCCGGCCATTCGCAGGTAACGCCCGTACGAGTCGGTGCCGATATAGCCCAACGGGTGCCCGACGTGCAGGCCCGCGCCGGACGGGTACGGGAACATATCCATGACGAAGAACTTCTGCGCGCCCGCGCGGGGATGGCTGACATCGGCCAGCGGTCCGGTCGGATTGGGCGCGTGGAAGGTCCCGTTCTCCTCCCAGAAATCCTGCCAGCGCGGCTCTATCACGCCGGCCAGCGTCGCCGTATAGCGATAGGGCGGAATGTCGCTTGCGTCGCTCATCAGTGCCACCTCACGTCGTCTTTTCCGGGCCGAGGGTTGGCGAAGGGCATAAAAAAGCCCCTCGCGCAGGAGGGGTCGCCGTGCTGTCGCCGCTGTCTCACTCCATACAGCGCGTCAGCACGGCTCACTAAGAAGCAGGGTGGCCCTGGTCATGTCCGCAGTGTACCGCGCCGATCCGGCCAGCGGCACGCCGGTTACGACGGCACCCGACACGCCCGCGGTCAGCGGTACGTGGCGGCCGTGATGACGGCATCGACGGCATTAGTCACCTGACGCACGGTCACCTGGTTCTCGCCGGTCATCCGCTCCAGGGCCAGCAGGAGGTCGGATATTGACATGCTCAGCAGCAGCGACGACTCCAGCCGCAGCACCCGGACCAGGCCGCAGAGCGCGGCCGTCGACGGGTCGGGCAGGTCCCGGTCGAGGATGGCGTAGCGCAGCCGCGACCGTATCCGTACCAGGTCCTCCGCATTCTCGGGCAGGCACCGGCTCACCGGCACCACGCCCAGCCGCCGGGCCGTCGCACGCCGGACGACACCGGCGGCGGAGAGAGCATCGCCGGCCCGCTCGTACGCACCGTGGGAGATCCAGCTGACCCAGGCCCGCGGGCCACACGGCGCGGTGTTCGCGGCGATCGCCTCGATCGTGGCGTCCGTCTCCTCGTCACCGGAGGCCGACGGGTCGACGACAGCCAGCCGGCCGTCGATCACGGCAATTCGGCGGTTGAGGAGCAGGTCGATCAATGTCGCCCCGGCGAGTCCCGCGGAGATGCCCGCCTCCTGGATGATCAACTTGCCCGCGTCATCGTGGGCCAGGAGGAACAAGTCGTCCCGCAGGGACAGCACGTGCATGAGACGCGACGGTATCTGCCGAACCAGTCGCGCGCCATCTGTGCAGGTCGGGGCGGCACAAGCGGCGTGGCGTTGGTTAGGGTGAAGCACGCTGAGGCTCTCGATCGGCGCAAAAGAGGCAATCGGTGGACTAAGCCTGTCTTCGCTCGCGACCCGACTGTCGAACCGCCATTCGGCGCAATCACGAAACGTGGTTAGCCTGATAGGCGGGAAGAAGCGGGGGAACTAGTTTGCCGGCGAACCAAGCCGGGCTCCGGCGCCTCTAACAGAGGCAATAGGAGTCGGACATGACGGAGGAGGGGCCGGTGACCACACCGCAACGGACCTTTGATGAGCTCGGCGGACCGATGGGCTCAGACGAGTTCGCGTCGAGCGCCAGCTCGATCGTGACAAACATCGAGCAGGTCATCGAAGGCAAGACCGCCACGGTGCGATTGGCCCTGGCCGTGCTACTCGCCGAGGGGCACCTGCTCATAGAGGATGTGCCGGGCGTTGGCAAGACCAAGCTGGCCAAATCCCTGGCCCGGTCGATCGACTGCTCGGTGCGCCGGATCCAGTTCACCCCGGACCTGCTGCCTAGCGACGTCACCGGAGTGAGCGTGTACAACCAGGAGACCCGGGAGTTCGAGTTCAAACCCGGAGCCATCTTCGCGAACCTCGTCGTCGGCGACGAGATCAACCGTGCCTCGCCCAAGACCCAGTCGGCGATGCTCGAGTGTATGGAGGAGCGCCAGGTCACGATCGACGGCATCACCTACAAGCTTCAGGTGCCGTTCATGGTGATCGCGACGCAGAACCCGATCGAGATGGAGGGGACATATCCCTTGCCCGAGGCGCAACGCGACCGGTTCACCGCACGCATCGCGGTCGGCTACCCGGACGCTCCGTCGGAGCTGGCGATGCTCGACATCCACGGTGCTCACGACCCCCTCGACGACCTACGGCCGGTGGCGGACGCCGTCACCGTCCGCCGGATGATCGCGTCGGTGCGCGAGGTGCACGTCGCCGACGCGGTGAAGCAGTACGCGGTCGACCTGGTGACCGCCACACGCGAGTCGCCCGACCTGCGCCTGGGCGCCTCCCCGCGGGCCACGCTGCACCTGCTACGCACGGCCCGGGCCGTGGCGGCTCTGGAAGGGCGCGACTACGTCCTCCCCGACGACCTGCAGACTCTTGCCGTGTCGGTGTTGGCCCACCGCATCATCCCCACCGCCGAGGCCCAACTTGGGCGGCGAACCACCGACGCGCTCGTGGCCGACATTGTCCACCGCCTGCCGCTGCCGACGGACCGCCAGCGCTCGCCGTACGACCGCAAGTTCGACACCGACACCCGGAGGCGATGACCATGCGCCAGGCGCTGCGAGGGCTGACCACGCGTGGTCGTTCCTTCCTCGCGGCGGCGGCGGCGGCCGGGGTCTCCGCTCTCGTTCTTGGCGAACGCGACCTGTTGCGGGTCGCTATCCTCCTGGCCGCGCTCCCGCTACTCGCGGCAGCCTACGTCGGGCAGACCAGATACCGACTCGCCTGTACGCGCACGGTCGAGCCCGGGCGGGTTCCGGTCGGCTCACCCGCGCGGGTGCTGCTGCGACTGTCCAATCTGTCCCGGCTGCCGACCGGCACGTTGCTATTGGAGGACCGGCTCCCGTACGCACTGGGTAGCCGGCCCCGCCTTGTGCTCGAGCGCCTCGGCGGCCAGCGAGCGAGCACGGTGGCGTATACCGTGCGCGCGGAGGTCCGCGGGCGTTACGAGGTCGGGCCCCTCGTGGTCCGGCTCACCGACCCGTTTGGCCTCTGTGAACTGAGTCGGTCATTCACCACGATCGGTCGGCTCACGGTGGTGCCACAGGTCGTGACACTGCCCAACGTTCGACTCGCCGGGGAGTTCGCGGGCAGCGGCGACAGCCGGGCCCGCTCGGTCGCCGTTCATGGTGAGGACGACATCGCCACTCGGGAGTACCGCGACGGTGACGACCTGCGCCGCGTGCACTGGCGCTCCACCGCGCGCACGGGCGAGCTCATGGTGCGGCGGGAGGAACAGCCCTGGGAGAGCCGCGCCACGGTCGTCCTCGACACCCGGCGGCAGGGCCACCGCGGCGAGGGTCCGACATCGAGCTTCGAATGGGCAGTGTCGGCCACCGCGAGTATCGCGCTCCACCTGCGCCGCAGCGGATACAAGATCCGGCTAGTCACCGGCAGCGGCGTCGACATGGACGCCACCGAGCGCGACGGCGAGGGCGCCGTGCTCGACTGTCTCGCGGAGGTGAACCTCTCCGCCGCCAACGACACGCTGTCGCTGGTCGAGCGGGTACGCCGGCGCGGGGATGGTGGGCTGGTCATCGCCGTGCTCGGCGGTCTGAGCCTGGCCGAGGCCGAGGCGCTGGGCGGGCTGCGCGCCTCCGGCACGACCTGCATCGGCCTGCTGGTCGACCCGGCGACCTGGTTGAACCTGCCCGAGGAGGTACGGACACAGACGATCGCTGACCATGAGGCCGCCGCGCTGACGCTGCTGCGCGCCGGCTGGCGGGTGGTAAGCGTCGAGCACGGAACGAGTCTGACCGCGCTCTGGCCGCAGGCTGCCCGCGGATCACAGGGCTTCGCCTGGCGGGCAGCGATGGCAGAGACGGTCGCGCCCGCCGGTGGGAGGACCCGATGAGTCAGCGCCATCCCCTCGCCATGGTCGCCGGCGCGGCGACCCTTCTCGCCGCGTTCCCCCTGACCACCGTCTATGCCTCGTTTACCTGGCTGTTCTACACGGTGATCGCGGTGGCCGTCGTGGTGGGGACGGCCATGCTGGTCCGCACCGCTCGCGGACCGGTGTGGGCGCAGGTGCTCGCGATGATGGCGAGCCTGCTGCTCTACCTCACCCTCGTGTTCCCCAGTGGCGAGGAGATTGGCCGGCTGATCCCGACAGCCGCCACGTTCCGCCACTTCAACGAGTTGCTAGTTCTCGCCGGACAACAGATCCGGGACGAGGCTGTACCCGTGCCGGATCTGGATGGCCTGCTGTTGCTGACCACCGCCGGAGTCGGCCTCGTCGCGGTCCTGGTCGACCTCGCCGCGGTCGGTATCCGCCGGCCGGCCCTGGCCGGTCTGCCCATGCTCGCGATCTACTCCGTGCCGGTCGCGGTGCTCCCCGAGGGTCTGTCTGTCTTGCCCTTCGGCTTCGCTGCGGCCGGCTACCTCTGGCTGCTCGTGAGCGACAGCGTCGACCGGGTTCGCCGGTTCGGGCGACGCTTCACCGGCGAGGGACGCGATGTGGACCTGTGGGAACCCTCGCCGCTGTCGGCGGCCGGCCGCCGGCTGGGCGTGGTCGGCGTGGTCATCGCGATGCTGCTGCCCCTCGCCCTGCCGGGGATGACATCGGGCCTGCTCGACCGGTTCGGCGGCGGCGGCCTGGGCGGCGGCGTCGGCGACGGTCCCGGTGGTCCGGGGGCTGCGGTGAACCTGACGGCCATGCTCAAAGACAATCTTGTTCGCGACAAGGCGTTCGACATGGTCCGGGTGAGCACGACCGACCCGACGCCCTATTACCTGCGCTTCGGAATAGCTGACCAGGTAACGAAGGATGGCTTCGTCAGCCGGGCACCGGCCAGTGGCACCGGCGTCAATCACGGCCTGCCGGAGTATGTGGCGCCAGACATCCCGGGCGTGCAATCACAGCGCTATGTGGCCCAGATCGAGACGGTCAACTTCGACATGCGGCTCGCGCCCGTCTACCAACAGCTCGTGAGGACCGAGGGCCTGGACGCGTCGTGGTTCTTCGACGCCTCCACCAACCAGGTGTTCTCCCGGCGCTCCAGCGTCACCGGAAAGACCTACAAGTTCGAATTCGTCCGCGCGTCGTTCAGCCAGGCGGCGCTGCGTACGGCGGAGCAGATCCCGCCGACGGACACGGGCGCCCGCGAGCTTACGGCCGTCCCCCCGGTGCAGGAGGTCAGCGAACTCGTCGCCGACCTGACGGAGGGCAAGACGACCGAGTACGACAAGGTTCGGGCGATCTACGACCACTTTGACCCGCGCAAGGGTTTCACCTATTCGCTCGTCACGGAGCCGGGCACCAGTGGCAACGCGATCGTGGACTTTCTCGCAGCCAAGAAAGGCTTCTGTGTCCAGTACGCCGCGGCGATGGCCTGGCTGGTACGCGCCGCGGGTTACCCGGCGCGGGTCGCGTTCGGCTTCACCCGCGGCAGCGGCGCGCAGGGTGGCGTCTACACGCTGACCAACTACAACCTGCACGCATGGACCGAGGTCCTCTTCCCCGGCTTCGGCTGGATACCTTTCGACCCCACGCCCAGCGGGTCGGTCCTCGGTTCGGTGCCGTCACCGTGGGCACCGGACCCGACAAATCCAGGCGCGGGTGGCGACGAACCCCCAGACGTGGCAAATCCGACGGCGGGACCGACCGGCTCGATCGGCCCCGGCGGGCTGCCGACGGACCCGGGCGAGGGGACCATCCCCGGGACTGGCGGGCCGGTGATCAACACCTGGTGGCTGGTGGGAGCCGCCGTGCTCGCATTCGCCGTCGCGCTGATGCTCACGCCGGCGCTGCGCCGCAGAAGGCTACGCCGACTGCGCCGGGCCCGGGCCGACGAGGTGATCGTGCTCGGCGAAGACGGCCAGACCGCAGCGGGCGAAGCGCCGCCGAAAATCATCCTTGACGCTGCCGCGATGGCCACGGCCCGGCGCGACGCGCACAATGCGTGGGCTGAACTGCTCGACACGATGGTCGACTTCGACGTCGCGGTCGATCCGGCGGAGACACCCCGTGCCACGGCCGACCGGCTTGGCGATCTTCCCGCGCTCGCACCGCCCGCGAGGGGTCACGCCGGTCTGCTGGCAAGTGCGGAGGAGCGGGCTCGGTACGCAAGGATGCCGCTGCCCCCGGACGGCCTCAATGAGGCGGTGCGGGCCACCCGGGCGGGGTTCGCCGAGCGCGCGACGCGCCGGCAGCGGCTCACCGCGGCCCTGATGCCGCGGTCGGTCGTGCTGCGCTGGCGGGCCGGCTGGGTCGGCTGGGTAAGCCGCACGGTAGGCGCCGCAGGTCGAGCCCGCGAAGCCCTCGTTCTCGTAAGTCCTCGGCGACTGCTCACCAGGGGCAGCGCCCGCTAGGTCCGGGTCAGCCTTCGCCCTCGGCGCGCCCGCGCCACCGGTCCTCGAGCCGGTCAAGCAACGAACCTCGACGAGGTGCGGCGCGGCGGGCGGTGGTGCCACCGACGGCCCGTATCTCCGGGTGGCGGCCACGCCGGAACGCCTGGATGCCCAGAGCGACCGCGCCCAGCATGACGACGAAACCCGCGACGCCCAGCAGAGGGTTCTTTTCTGCGACACCGAAAATCAACACGGCTAGGCCGACCAGCACGGCGATGGCCGCGATAATGATCCGCCGCCGCGCGTGGAAGCGCGGATCGGTGGAGCGAACCGCCGAGGCAAACTTGGTGTCCTCAGCCAACGACCGCTCGATCTGCTCGAACAGTCGCTGCTCGTGTTCGGACAGCGGCACAGCGCCCCTCCCCGGCCTTTGCGGCCGACCCATGGGTCGGCGGACCGTACGCAGCCGGTCGGCTGCTTAGCGCAAGTCTACGAGGGGCGCAGCGGGTCGGAAAGCGGATCGAAGTCACGTTCTGCCACGTCCTTGGCTCGGCCGGGGTTCGAGTCGCCCACGAGGGCCGAAATGTCCGCCGCCGACCCATTGGTGCTGTCGTTCGTCGCGCTGGCACCGCGGAGCAAACTCGCTGGTCCGACGACGGCGCCGAATCGTGCGACCGCGGCGTCAGCGGCGCGCTCGGCGTCACGCCAGCCATGTTCGCGTTCGTCCAAGGCAAGCTGTCGGGCCGCGTCGTCGCCCTCGACCAGCCCCTCGAGCCGAACACCGACGAGGCGGATCCGCTCGCCCGGGCTGAGAACTTGGTAGAGATGCCAAGCGGTGTCGAAGATCTCGCGAGCGACATCGGTCGGGGTAGGCAGCGTGCGAGAGCGGTTGAGGGTAGTGAAATCTGTGAGCCGCACCTTGATCACCACGGTCCGGCCGGTGTGGCCGGCCTTACGTAACCGCTCGCCTACCATCGTGGCCAGCGCCAGCAGGGTCCGCCGGATGACGTCCTGGTCGGTGACATCGACGTCGAAGGTCGTCTCGGCGCCGATCGATTTCTCGACTCGCTCCGTGCTGACCCGGCGCGGATCGCGGGCCCACGCCAGGGCATGCAGGTGAGCCGCCGCGGCGTCACCGAGCCCCTGGCGCAGCATGCCCAGCGGCGCCTGCGCCACATCGGCCACGGTGCGCAGACCAAGCCGGCGCAGCACATCGGCCGTTCGGTCGCCGACGCCCCACAACGCCTCGGCCGGCAACGGATGCAAGAACTCCAATGCATGCTCGGCGCCGACCACGAGCATGCCGTCCGGCTTGGCTCGGGTGGAGGCGAGCTTCGCCATGAACTTCGTCGCTGCTACGCCGACAGAGCAGGTCAGGCCTTGTTCCGCCGAGACCCTCGCCCGGATATGCCGCGCGATCGCCGCCGGGCGGCCGAACAGCCGCAGCGCACCGGAGACATCGAGAAACGCCTCATCGACCGAGAGAGGTTCGACCAACGGCGTGACGTCGGCGAAGATCCTCATGACCGCACGCGACGCCTCGGCGTAGGCCGCCATGTCCGGTGGCAGGAAGGCCGCCTGCGGACACAGACGCCTCGCCTGAGCGCCCGGCATCGCACTGCGTACGCCGTGCGCGCGTGCCTCGTAGCTCGCGGAGCTGACCACACCACGTGGCCCGGCGCCGCCGACCACGACCGGCTTGCCGCGCAGGTCGGGGCGACGGCGCACTTCGACCGAGGCGAAGAACGCATCCATGTCGACATGCAGGATGGTGCAGCCGGAGTCGTCCTGCTCCTGGTGCGCGCGCTCCACGTACGCAGGTTATTACGTCGGTAGGACATCGCTGGGTCGCGCCGCGCTAGCGCCTAACAATGAGCAGCGGGATCATCATCTCCACGTCGGTGGCCGAGCCGTGAAAGGCCACGAGTTTGGCCACCGTTGGTGGATCGGTCCGGGTGGCGAGGACGGCGTAATCGAAGTGGCACCCGACCACGACATCGCCGATGCGCTGCAGGTGCTCCTCTGGTACGGGGCCGAACCAGCCCTGCGCCACCGCCGCATCCCTCGAGACCACCCAAGCCGCCTCGCCAAGAATCCCGCGCCAGGCGGCGATGACGTCCTCGGTTGCGCCCGGCACGGTGTGCAGGTAGCGCACGCGGGGCTCCCCCGCCACCACCCGGATGCCGGCGCGCAGCCGCGGATCCGCGTCGAGGTCGAAGCGACGCTCGGCTGGCACGTCGAGTTGGCCGTGGTCGGCGACCAGCACCAGCGCCGAGCCCGCCGGTAGGCCATCCACCAGGCGCGTCACGAGGCGGTCGACGTCGGCTACGGCCAGGCGCCACGCCTCGGAGTCGACGCCGTGAAGGTGGCCGGCCTTGTCCAGGTCGGGGTGGTACCCGTACACGACCGTGGGTCCGGTCGCCGCGGCCAGCACGGCCAGCATCCGATCGGCGAGGGCGTCCACAGTGGCCGCGCCGATGAACGCGGCGCCACGATAGGCAGCGATGCTCAGACCGCTGTCGGCTAACTCGGGTCGGTCCACCACGTGCGCTGAGACGCCCGAAGCGGCGGCTCGCCCGAACTGTGTGGCCAGCGGCTGCCAACGCACCGGGTCGGGGTCGTCGCGCCACTGGATGTGGTTGAGCACCCGGTCGGTGCCGGGGATCTTGAGGAAGAAACCCACCAGTCCGTGCGCACCCGACGCCGCACCCGTGCCGAGGCTGGCGAGGCTGGTCGGCGTCGTGGACGGAAAGCCAGCTGTGATCGCTCGCGCGCTGGATCCGGGCACCCGTTCGTGTGCTACCGCGGTTAGCGTCGGGGCGTACGGCGCGGCGACCGGGAGGAGGTGGTGGCCGAGTCCATCGATCAGGAGCACGGCGACCGCGCGTACCCCTGCGAGCGGCCCATCCGCCAGGCCGAGCGGATCCCTTCCGCCCGGGACACGCTGCGAATCCGGAACACGCTGCGAATCCGGAACCCGCTGTGAATCCAGAACACCCAGTGACGTCAGCACACCAGGCATCACGTCGGCGAGGCTCGCCGCGCCGTAGCGGGGCAGCACCGTGGCCTCGCCAGGGCCCATCACGGGCGGCGCGCCAACAGGTGTAGCTGCGTGGCGATGTCCCGGAAAGGGCTCCGCGCGGCGGTGGCCAGCTCGAAGGTGGCTAGCGCCTCGTGGTCGCGCTCCAGAACCGTACCGGGCACGAGGTCGGCGACCACCCGGACACCGTGGATCTCCTCGACCACGAGCCCGGCCTTGCCGAGCAACTCCGTGGCGGAGTCTGCGTCGAAGCGACGACGCAGGGTGTCCCGGACCCCCGAGCGGCCGTCAGGGTCTTGAAGGAGCACCGCCGCGGTCTCCAGCTGGCCGCCCATGGCCCGCGCCAGAATGGCGGCCACCCGGTTGGCGACGATGACGCTGGCGGCACCACCCGGGCGCAGTGTGGCGGCGAGGGCGTTGGCGACTGTGGCCGGTGAGTCGACGACCTCCAGCACGCTGTGGCACAGGACAAGGTCGGCGCCGCCGGGGGCGACGAGGTCGGCGAAAGCATCCGCGTCGCCCTGGACCGCCCGAACCCGGCCGGCCACGCCCGCCTCGGCCGCGCGTCGGGTGAGCGCGGCGAGTGCGTCGGGGCTGGCGTCAACGACCGTGATGTAGTGACCTGCCTGGGCCAGCGGGACGGCGAAGCCGCCGGTACCGCCACCCACATCGACGACGCTCAGCCGCGAACGACGCGCGGATGCGCGCTCGATTTCACGGCGCAGCACTTCCCAGACCACTGCCGTCCGGGCGGCCGTATGCGGCCCGCCTACGTACCTGCGCTCCACGCCCGGCAGCATACCTAGGGGGTTAGTAGGCGCCGCGGCGGTGGATGACGGCGCCGATGGTCTTCCAGAGGATCGTGACGTCCGCGGCGAGGGACCAGTTCTCGACGTAGTAAAGGTCGAGGCGGATGCCGTCCTCCCAGGACAGGTCCGACCGGCCACTGACCTGCCACAGGCCGGTCATGCCTGGCTTGACCAGGAGTCGACGGGCGATGTCCTGGTCGTACCAGGCGACCTCGGTCGGCAGCGGCGGACGTGGACCGACCAGGCTCATGTCGCCAACCAGGACGTTGAACAGCTGCGGAAGTTCGTCCAGGGACCACTTCCGCAGGATCACGCCGACCCGGGTCACTCGTGGGTCGCGGCGCATCTTGAACATCAGCCCGTCGCTCTCGTTGTACTCCGAGAGCGCCCCCACCATGGAATCGGCGTCGACAACCATCGACCGGAACTTGTAGACATTGAACTCACGCCCGCCTAGACCCACCCGGCGCTGCCGGAAGAAGACCGGTCCGGTGGTGTCTACCCGGATCGCGATGGCGATGGCGATCAACAGCGGGCCGAGAAGCAGGAGCGCGACGACGGCCGTCGCCCGGTCCACGAAGCCCTTGAGCGCCTTGCGAGCACCTCGGAACTCGGGTGACTCGACATGGATCAGGGGAAGTCCGGCAACCGGCCGGGTGTGGATACGCGGCCCCGCGACGTCGGTGAGGGCGGGGGCGAGCACCAGGTCGATCCCGGTACCCTCCATCTGCCAGCCGAGACGTCGCAGCCGCCGGGCGGTGAGTTCTTCCGACCCGGTGACCGCGACCGTATCGGCGGAGACGACAGTGGCGGCGTCGAGGATGTTACGGAAGGAGCCGACGACCGGTACCCCGTCGAGGTGCTGTGACCCCGGCGCGAGGAGGGCCTCGGGGATGCATGCACCGACGACCTGGTAGCCGGCGTACCAGTCTCGGCGAAGCTGGTGGGCGAGTTCTATGACATGGGACGCGTCCCCGACCACCAGGACGCGGCGTGACCAACCCCGCTCGCGGGAGCGGGCCCGCTGCAGGCGCTTGCGCACCACGTAACGTCCGGTCGGCAGCGCTATGGTGCCAACCACGAACGCAATGCCTAGGAAGCCGCGGGCGACCTGGACGTCGGCGAGGTAGCCGGCGACGGCCACCCCGCCGGCGAGCTTGAGGCTCGCGCCCACGACCCGGCGGTACTCATCGGCGCCGTAGCCGAGGATGCGGTCGTCATAGCAGCGGGTCCACATCAACATGAGCATCCACAGCGCCACCAGGCCGAGCCCGACCGGCACGTACGGGATGTTGGTGTCCGGTCCGGATGCCTTGAAGCGGGCCAGGTAGCCAACGATCACAGCTGCCGTGACGAGCACCAGATCCACGAAGGCGATGGTGCGAATGTAGGTGCGCTTTCGTGCGTACGCCGACGCCGCGGCGGCGGCGTTCGCCGCGAAGGCCTCCCGCCGGTAGTTGGAGGTGAGCGCTATCGCCGGCCACCGCACACCCTTCCCGCCCACGGGTCGGCGCACATCGGACCACGCGGGATTCTCGCGCCAAGGGGTTTCCGGGGATGCTGGATGCAGGCGTTCCGACAAAGAACCCGTCACTTCCTGGGATGGGGAGACCGGACATTCACGGTGTGATCAGATGCATGGAAACTAACACGGCGACGCGTCTGAGCTGACAGGTCAAACGTGTCGGATGTATGGCGGTTCGGTTACCAAGGAGTCGGCCGGATACTCTCGTGCCGGTGGACAGTGTATCGGCCGAAGGACCTCCGCCTACGGTACGAAAGGCGTCAGCGCTTCCGCCAGGTTTGGCCGCGACGGCCGTCTTCCTGGCCAGCGCGGCGGTGCTGGTGCTGGAGGTGGTTGGCCTTCGGTTGGTGGGTCCGTATTTGGGCGTGACACTCCAAACCTCCAGTGCGGTCATCGGTATCGCGCTCGCGGCGATCGCGTACGGCGCCTGGACCGGGGGCTGGCTCGCCGACCGCGTTGATCCGCGCCGCCTGCTCGCGCCCGCGTTCCTGCTTGCGGCGGCCGCGACCGCCGTCACGTTGCCGGTGGTCCGGTGGGCCGGCGAACTACTGCGTGGCAGTGCTTCGGCGGGGATCTTGTTACTGACCGCGCTCGCCGTGTTCGTGCCCGCGGCTCTGTTGTCGGCCATAACCCCGCTCGTGGTGAAGCTGCAACTGCGCGATGTCGGCCGGACGGGGCGGGTGGTCGGCAAGCTCTCCAGCATCGGCACAATCGGCGGGATCACCGCCACGCTCGGTACCGGATTCATACTCGTGGCGGCGCTGCCGACCAGTGTGATCCTCATCGGACTGGCCACACTGCTCGGCGTCACGGGGATGGGTCTCTACGCCTATCTAAGGCGGGTTGGCCGATCGGTGGTCGTGCTGGGTCAACGCGGGCAGGCCGCGGCGGTTGTCGCCATCATCGGTCTCGCGGGCGCGAGCCTGACCACCGTGGCGCCCAACCCGTGCGATGTCGAGACCGCGTACCACTGCGCTCGCGTGGTGGTGGACCCGTCGCGCCCCGGCGGCCGGCTGCTATTGCTCAACTCGGCTCGTCACTCCTATGTGGACCTCACCGACCCACGACATCTGGAGTTCGCCTACGCGAAATGGATCGGCGCCTTCCTGGATGAGAGCGCGCCTGCCGCGCAACCGCTGCGGGCGCTGCACCTGGGCGGTGGCGGCTTCACGCTGCCCCGTTACCTCGAGGCGACACGACCGGGATCCTTCAGCCGAGTGCTCGAGCTAGACGGCGGTCTGGTGGCACTGGATCGGACGAAGCTGGGGGTGGTCTCCGGTCCGACGCTCGACATCGTGGTGGGTGATGCGCGGACGGAGCTGGTCCGCCAGCCCAGTTCCGGCTATGACCTCGTTATCGGCGATGCGTTCGGCCATCTCGTCGTGCCGTGGCACCTCACCACCCGCGAGTTTGTCGCCGACATCCGCCGGGTGCTGAGGCCGGGCGGCTCGTATGCGCTGAATGTGATCGACTACCCGCCAGCGAGCTTCGTGCGGGCCGAGATCGCCACGGTAATGGCCGTCTTTCCGCACGTCGCACTCGTCGCCCCGCCGCGGGCACTGGCCGGACAGTCGGGCGCCAACTTCGTCATCCTGGCCTCCGACGCACCCCTACCGCTGGACCTCCTGCGCTCCCGGTTGGGGTCGCTGGCCGAGCCGGTCACCGTGCTCGCCGGAGCGGAGCTCGCCTCGTTCGTCGGCGACGCCCGCATGCTCACCGACGACTTTGCCCCCGTTGACCAACTCCTCACCCACCCCTGAAGATCCCCCACCAAGATCCCACCACCAAGATCCCGCCACCAAGATCCCGTCGATCATGACCTGGAGGATGCTCCTATGGTTGTCAAGAGTGGTTGAGTGTGGCGAAGTCGGCTTGTAGTGCGGTGAGGACTTCGCGTGCGGCGTAGCGCTTGAGGCAGCGGATGATC
>Ga0184625_10000251_pt1 | contig 18429 bp, 11 predicted proteins | sample PLM3_30_b1_FD_133151 | JGI IMG/M metagenome (GOLD analysis project Ga0184625, IMG submission 133151) | Groundwater sediment microbial communities from an aquifer in East River, Colorado, USA - PLM3_30_b1 | ecosystem: Environmental > Terrestrial > Soil > Riparian zone | place: USA: East River... | reverse complement strand
CTCAGCACGCAAACGATGTTCTTCCCCCGGACGTCTTCCTCGGCCAGGAACGAGCGGCCTAGCGCGGGCTGCACGCCGAGGACTTCGAAAAACCCGGCCGTTACGTATGCGCCCCGCAGCCGCACCGGCTCGCCGAGTCCCGTCAGGGTCAAGCCTGCGCCGGTGTGCGCCGCGGTGCGCTCGAAAGAGCGCGCCTGCTCGCGGAACGACGCGAAAAGAAATTGCGAAATCCCCCAGCGGCTGAGACCCATGGAGGGATAGGACTGCAGAAAGACGACCAGCCGCTCGGGCTCGGGATACGGGAGCGGACGCAGCAGGATGCCGTCCACCAGGCTGAAGATGGCTGTGTTCGCCCCGATGCCGAGCGCCAGCGTGAGCAGGGCCGCGGCCGTGAATCCGGGATTCTTCCGGAGCTGGCGGGCTGCGAAGCGGACGTCCGGCCAGAGCGTTTCCAGGAGCGGCAGGCTGCGGCGCTCGCGGTAGCCTTCCTTCGTCTGCTCGACGCCGCCGAGCTTGATCAGCGCCTGCCGCCGCGCCTCGTCCGGAGCCATCCCCGCGCGCACGTTGTCTTCGATGTGCATCCGGAGATGCGATTCGAGCTCCTCGGCCAGCTCGCGCTCTGCGCGCTCGCCGCGGAAGAGGCCGCCCAGCCGGACCACCCACGCGCGCAGTCGCCTCATGACGGCTCCTCCTCGGCGCGCAGGAAGCGCGCGAGAATTGCAGTGGCCTGTTCCCACTCCCGCGCTTCCCGCTCGAGCTGCCTGCGGCCCGCGCGCGTCAGCCTGTAGAACTTCGCGCGCCGGTTGTTCGTGGAAACGCCCCATTGCGAAGCGATGTGGCCCTCCTGCTCGAGCCTCAGCAGCGCCGGGTACAGGGTGCCGTAGTTCAGCACCAGCCGGTCCTGACTGGTCTGCTCGATGCGCCGCGCGATCCCGTAGCCATGCAGCGGCCCCATCGTCTCCAGCGTCTTCAGCACCATCAGGGCCAGAGTCCCCTGCCACACGTCAGCTTTCTCGGTCATCCCCTCGATCCCGCAGCGTTGCCCAGGCCGCACCTATTGGTTGGCCATAGCAGTCTCCCCCATCTCCTATGGGATAGCAATATCAAAGGCGCCCGGAGCCGATAGCTGGGGCCGATTCGTGGGCGTTACGGTCGATTAGGACGTCGGCCCGCCGTCAGTGAATGACGTCGCTGTGGACGGCGCGGCCGGCGAGCGGCTGGGTCGGGCGGTTGTCGTGGTGCATGATCGAGCGGAAGGCCTCGATCTGCGCCGCCGAGGCCGTGGCGTGCTCCTTCAGCACCAGCCAGTTGACACCTTCGCTGCACGGGGGCGTCGTCAGGGACCCCGCGTAACGATAGACGTCGTGTCGGGCGGGCAGGACGTTGAGGATATCGACGCCGCCCCGACCCAGGTCGACCGGCGGACCGGCCGATTTCGGCAGCCGACCCCAGTAGGTAGCCAGCGCCGGGTTCTCCGCACCTTCTTCGAAGAGCAGGCCGACGACCGCGAGCTTCCCGTTCGCGGTCTTGTGGACGAAATGCGCCTCGAGGGGGTAGGGGCGCCCGTCGACGGTGTGCTCGCTCGGAATGTGGAAGTGGAACTGCTGGAGGACGTATCGGTCCCGCCCGATCACGAGGACGCCGGAGCCGACGGTGTCCACCTGGATCGTGTGGCCGTTGTTGACGATGTCGACGGGCACCGTCCGCCCGTCGGCCCGATCGAAGCGGGCGGCCGCGAAACCGGCGGCGCCCTGTGCGGCCGTGGCCGCAGTGGTCACGATGTCGACGGGCGATTGCTGATGACCAGCCCCGCACAGCGCGAAGTCGGGCGAGAGCGCGGCCCAGTGAGCCGGATCCTCCGCCCCCTCGTACGACCAGTGCGGCGCATGAGCCGGATGAGCGGGTGCCGCCGATTGCGCAGCCACCGCCGCCTGCTGCCAACACATGGCACCGAACAGCATGGCGCCGACCGCTGGCGCCGGAAGCAGCCAGCGGCAAGACCGGAAGCGCTTCGACATGCGCACCTCCTCGAGCAGTAACTATCGTAGCGAAGAAAGTCGCGGAGAGAGAGGGATCGAACCCTCGGAGCCGGGGTCACCGGCTCACGTGATTTCCAGTTCAGGCGCCTGTCTCACGGAGGCGACCCAACCATACCTAAGCTGTTCTGATCTTGAGTCCGACTACTGAAACAGATCGGCCGAGGTCGCCTCTAGTTGGGCTCGGTGGTAGCAGCCCGGCCGCGGCCGGGCCGTAGGGTCATGGGCGCCAGCGTCCGAGCTCGACGCAGCCGGAGACGTGGAGAAAGGCGTAGGCCGCGAGCGGGCGATCGAAGGTCAGTCGAAACGACGTGACCGAACCGTCGGATTGCCGAGGCGTGTGCGCCGTGGCCACAGGCAGGCGTTGCCATCCTGAAGTGATGAGAGCCGGCACCACGCGGACACGGCGGGGCCGCGGGTCCGGCGGCACCGTGGTGGAGAAGGCCAGCGTGGTGCCCTCCGGGGCCCGCACCTCGACCGTCCGGTCGTCGATCGCCAACAGCAGCGGAACGCCGCCCTCGCTCGTCGGCGGGACGAGCTTCCAGACTTCCCGCCCTCTGGCGTCGAAGCTCAGGCTGTAGCCGCAGCTCGACTGCCCGATCTGCACGACGGGTACGCCCGCATGGACTCCGGCCAGGAGACCCTCGAGCCGGGCCCCCGCTTCCCGCTGGGCCACGCGGTCTCCGGAGCGCACCATCGCCGGCGCCACGGCCTGGTAGAGAACCACGAGGCCCAGGACGGCGAGACCGGCGACCCAACGGCCGACACGGCGGAAGCCAGCCGGCTTCCAGGCACACAGCAGCACCGCGACGCCCGCCAGTGGCAGGTAGAGCTGGCGGAAGCTCGGGAAATTCAGGACGCTCACCGCCGCCCGCGTCAGCAGCGACGGCGCGAGCGTGGTCGCGAAGGCCAACAGCGCGATCGAGCGGGCCCGTGAAGGCGCGACCCGGGCGAGCCACACCACGACGACCGCCGCCACGAGCGTTGCACCCGTCCAGGACCCGATCGCGGCGTAGGTAGAGGCGCCGTACGGCGGCATTGGCAACAGCTTGACCAGGTAGTTGGCCAGGTCCACGCGTACGTTCGCGAGCGCCTCGCCGAGCCCCGCCCGGTACGAGGCGTCCGTCAGCGTCGTGCCGGCGCGATTCCAAAGCGCGACGGCAACGTACGCTGGATACGCGGCGAGCAGGGCGCCGCTCGCCCAGCGGTCGCTCGGGCGTGGCCGACCGCCGTCCTTCGGCCAGAGGCAGTCGAGGCCGACCAGCAGCAGCGGGACGCCGACCGCCGCTTCGTAGCTGAAGAGCGCCCCCGTCCCCGCGGCCATGAACGCGGCGCGCCGTCCGACCGTGGCCCCTTCGCGCAACCTCAACCGCGCCCCGACGCCGAGAAGCGATGCGAGCGCCGCCACCAGGATCGGCTGACATGCGATCCACCCGACGCACTCCGCCGCCGCGGGGTGCAGACCCAAGAGCGTCACGATCGCCGCCGCCGTGACCGGGTCCGCGAGCTGGCGGCGCAGCAGGCCGTACCCGAGGACGAGGTTCAGGAGGTGCACGAGCAGCGAGACCGTCTTGAAGCCGATCGGGTTGCTCCCGAAGAGCCGGTACTCGATCGCCATCAGACCGCTCGGCACGACGCGAACGTACCGTCGTTGCAGCGTGTCGAACCCCTCGTACCAGACCGTCTCGCCGCCTTCGCCCTTCACCAGGTCGACGTTGAATGCGAACAGGACGTCGCGCAGGTTCGACGACGCGAGATTGTGGAGAACGTAGTCGTCATCGCCGGTGAGCGGGCCTGCAGCGAACCGGCCGAGCGAGAGGGCCACGATGAGAACGACCCCGACTAGCCAGGGATCGAACGGACGTTTCACCGGCCGGAGCATATCCCGTCGTAAGCCGGTCGACGTCGGGCTTGAGAGCCCCGACGTTCGAGCCCGAGTCGGATCAAGGGAGTCTTCGGAGCGGTGGCGGAGAGAGAGGGATTCGAACCCTCGGAGCCGGGGTCACCGGCTCACGTGATTTCCAGGCCGGCTTCCTACCCTGACGAGCCCGCAAGCCACCCAACGTGTTGTGATGACGAGATCGACTTCCGCCGATCGGGCCAGTCGGGCGAGACGTCGAGCAGCCGCGCGCTGGCCTCCCAGAGGGCGCGCCTCAGTGCGGGGTCGCGGCTCCGCGGCGAGCTCGTGGCCTCCTGGCAGTCCGAAAAGTAGCGCCCGGAAACGCCACGAAGCTCGGGAGCGAGCGTCACGGTCAGCGTCGTGACGGCTCCCTCGGGAGCAGCGAGGGCCCAGTCCTTGACCGGCGGGCGCAGCCCCGCGGCCCGCAGGCCGCTGCCGATGCTCCGGCGCAGCGCGCCGATAACCCTCCGGACCGCGCTCTCCCTGGGCTGATTCGCGGTCTGGACGGCGCCGAGCGTGTCGAGAAGCGCCGTGCGAACGACTCCGGGGTGCAGGCAGTTGACGGTAACACTCGACCCCGCGAGGCGCTCGGCGAGCTCGTACGTGAAGAGGACGTTGGCCAGCTTGGATTGTCCGTAGGCGCGGAAGGGCTCGTAGCCCTTGCTTCCCATGAGGTCATCGAGGTCCAGGTCGGCGCCCCGCTCGACCTGCGACGCCGTCACGACGATCCGGGCTTCGGGCGCCGAGAGGAGCGCAGGAATCAGGTCCCGGGTCAGCGAATACGGCGCCAGGTGGTTCACGGCGAATTGCGTCTCGAATCCTTCCGGCGTCACTAGGCGCCGGGGCGTGACCACGGCGGCGTTGTGGATCAGGTACTTCAAGCGAGGCACGATGCCGGCAATTCGCCGCGCCAGAGCCGGGACCTCGCCAAGCCGGGACAGATCGCCCGCCTCGAAGCGTGCTTGCGCTCCGCCCGCGGCGGATCGGCCCAGGGATTCGACGGCGGCCTTGCCGGCTCCGGCGTCGCGCCCCACGATCAGGACGTGGATGCCCCGCGACACCAGGCCTCGCGCCACCTCGAGCCCGATCCCGCGCGTGCCTCCGGTCACCACGGCCCACGCTCCTTGCAAGGCGGGGTCGCCGGCGGCTGGGATCGCAAGGGCCGCCATCAGCCCCTCCTGCGCCGCTCCAGCGCCGCGCGGCGCGCGTCGGCGCGCGACTTCCCGCGCCCTTCCGAGCTCGAAGCATCCTCGCCGCCGCTGACGAAGCGCGCGAGGCTTTCGACCGTCGCGTACTTGAAGAGATCCGTCATTTGAATCGGCTTCGCGACACGGTCGCGCAACGCCTTGAGCACTTGTACGACGAGGAGCGAGTGGCCGCCGATGTCGAAGAAGTTGTCCCGCACCCCCACCTTGGCCATGCCGAGCGCCGTTTGCCAGATCTCGGCGATCATCGCTTCGGCCTCGCTCTGGGGGGGCGCGTAGGCCGTGGATGCGGCGCTGCTGACTTTTGGCGCCGGCAAGGCCTTCCGGTTGATCTTGCCGTTGGGCGTCAACGGCATCTCCGTCACGGGGACGTAGACGGACGGCACCATGAACTCCGGGAGCTGTCGCCGCAGCCAATCCTTCAACGTCTCGGCCGCGATTTCGCTTCCGGAGGAGGAACGAACGTACCCAACGAGCCGCTGGTCGCCCGGAGTGTCCTCCCGGAGCACGACGGTGGCTTCCAGGACTTGCTCGTGGGAGCACAGCAGGGCCTCGATCTCGCCGAGCTCGACCCGGTACCCGCGGATCTTGACCTGGTGGTCGACTCTTCCCAGGCATTCGATCCTCCCGTCGGGGAGATACCGTGCGAGGTCGCCGGTCCGGTACATCCTCCCCCCGGAATGGGCCGCGAAGGGATCGGGGAGGAACCGGTCCGCGGTGAGCTCGTCGCGCTGCCAGTAGCCTCGCACCACGCCCCCGCCGCCGATCACGAGCTCCCCCGTCAAACCGGGAGGCAGCGGCTTCTGGTTCGGGTCGAGGATGTAGATCGTCTGGTTCGCAAGGGGCCGGCCGATGGAGACGCTGTTCGCGGGAGACGCCTGCTCGCCGTTCACGTCCCCCACCGAGGACCAGATCGTGGTTTCCGTCGGCCCGTACATGTTCGTGAGCCGCCCCGAGAGGATCCCCTTCAGCGAACGCGCCAGCTCGGGCGGGAACGCCTCGCCCCCCACCATCATGTGCTGGAGAGCTGCGAGGCCTGGCTGCGCCGATCGGTCGGAGGCGAGCATCGTCGCCATGGAGGGCGTGCACTGGAAGTGGCTGACGCGATGGCGCCCAAAAAGCGACGGCAGCGAATGATCCTCATCGGCAGCGGCAGCCTCAGGCGGCTCGATCCGCTGCGAACACTCCCGCAGCTCGTCGAGATGGGGAAGGTGAGCGAGCACGACGTCCGTATCGATGCCGAAGTCGATCAGGCAAGCGATCTCGTCGACTCCGGCGTCGCTGACGCGGTCCACCATCTTGAGGCACTCATCCGGCGTCCCGAACAGCCCGCTCGTCCGGAAGTAGCGCTGGAACGCGAACTCGAGAAGCCCGTCCATGTCCTCGGGCGAGATCGTGGCGAAGAACTGGTCGAGGGTCTTTCCCTGCTCGTCCGACATCTTCTTGAACGTCGGGAACTGCCAGGCGGCCGCCTTGACGAGGAACATGGCGCTCTTCAGGTAGTCCTTGAGCGGCTGCCGCACGGCGCTCTCGACGGAAGCGGCGTCGCGCCCGACGAACGTGTGAAGCATGAGCGTCACGATGCCGCTGCCCGGGTGGCCCGCCTCGGACCAGGCCGCGCGATAGGCCCGGACTTTTTCCGCGACCTCCTCCACCGTCTGCCCCAGCAAGTGCGTCAAGAGATTCATCCCGAGCTTGCCCGCCTGGATGAAGGTCTCGACGTTGCCGGCGGTCGTCACCCACAACGGCAGGTCCTTCTGGAGCGGCCGCGGCAGGGTGCGAACCATCACGTCGCCCTTGGGACCCGGCAGCGGGACCTTTTCGCCGCGCCAGAGCCGGCGGACGATCTGGGCCGACTCGAACATGATCTGCTTCGCGTTCGTGAAATTCTCCGGCTTGATCACGAAGTCGGGCGGAGCCCAGCCGGCGGCGATGGAAACCCCCACGCGGCCGTTCGAGAGGTTGTCGACGACCGCCCACTCCTCCGCGATGCGGATCGGGCTGTGGAGCGGCACGACGCAGCTCCCCGCGCGCAAGGCCACCTTGCTCGTGATGGTCGAGATCGCCGCACAGGTCACGGACGGATTGGGGAAAAGGCCCCCGAACGCCTCGAAATGCCGCTCCGGGTTCCAGACCGCGTTGAAGCCGTGCGTGTCGGCGAACTTGGCCCCCTCGACGAGAAGCCGGTACTTGTCCTTCTCGTGAACGCTCTCGTCGTTGGCGACGTTCCAGTAGAAGAAGCCGAACTGGATCGGCCGTTTCGAGCTACGCGCTCGCGCGCGTGGTTTCTGCTGACGGACGGCGTCGGAATAGAGGACGACGGTGAATCCGCGGGCGAGCGTCCAGAAGAGCTCCAGGACCGAGATGTCGAACGAGATGCTCGTGACGGCAAGCCAAACCCCGGGGGCGGCGCCGATGCAGCTGTCCATTCCCGCGAAGAAGTTTGCGACGTTGCGATGCTCCACCATGACGCCCTTGGGCTTTCCGGTGGAGCCCGACGTGTAGATCACGTAGGCCAGGCTGGAAGGCGTCACCTGGAGCCGGAGGTTGTCCGCCGGAAGGCTCTGGAGCTCCTGCCCCAGATCCTCGAGAAGAATCGGCGATGCGGCGGCCACCAGCTCGGAGTGGGCTCGCTGCGTGATCACGTGGCGAAGCCCTGCATCCTCCATCATGCCGACGAGTCGATCGCGCGGGTAGACGGGATCGAGAGGGACGTAAGCCGCGCCCGCCTTGTGCACCGCGCAAAGCGCGACCATCATTTCGAGCGAGCGGTCCACCAGCACTCCGACGAGATCCCCGATCTGGACTCCACGTCCCTTCAGGTGGCGCGCCAGGCGATTGGCCGCTTCGTTGAGCTCACGATACGTGAGGCTCGCCCCTTCGAAAACGCACGCTGGCTTGTCCGGAGTGAGCCCGGCTTGCTCCTCGAGAAGCTCGTGCACGCAGATTTCCGCGGGCCGTGCAGTGCCATTGCCAGCGCTTTCCCGGGCGGAACCTGTGGAGAAGCTGGCGATCTGCTCCCGGTCGGCCGTGCTCAGGAGATCGAGGTCGCGAGCCGGCCTCGCGTCCCCGGCCTGGATCTGCCTCACCAGGACCTGGAGGCAATCGATGAACCGCTCGAGCCCGCGCCGTTCAAGCCGGCTCTCGTCGATGAGGAAGCCGACGCTCGCGCCATCCTCCGGGACGACGATCGTCATCGCGGCGCCCTCGAGCCGCCGCGCGTCGGCCTCGTCCAGCCGGGGAACTCGCACGATCCGGATCGGAAAGGCCGCGCAGTCGGGGACCGAGCGCAGCTCCGGTTCTCGCGCGGGCAGATCGCAAAGGTAGCTCGTTCGTTTCTCGGACTCCGCGACCGACTTGCCGACCTCCGAGAGCCATCGCTCGAAGCTCTCCTCGAGCCGGCTCGAAACGGGCAGCGGAACGACGCTGGCGAAAAACCTGCCGAGCCAACGGGGCCATGCGCCGACGCGGGAAGGGACGTAGGCCAGCGAAAACCCGGTCTTCCCCCCGAGCCGCGCGAGCAGGAGGGAGATGGCAGCAATCCAGGCCACGCCGGAATCCTTTCCGGCTCGCGGCCCGCCCGCTCCCGATCCTGCCCACGGGGTTTCTTTCCAGAGCATTCCGGTCGCTCCGGTCGACTTGCTCGCGAACGGCAGCTCCATGGGCTCCATTCGCATCAATCGCCGCAGCCAGAATCCCTCGTGTGCGCACGCCGCCGCGGTTTCTTCCCCGAGCGCGGAGGCCCTCGCTGAATCGAGGACCGGGAGCCTGGCACGCTCCCCGAGCCCGCTCGTGCGCAACTGCTGCGCGACGTCGACCGGATCCCCCTTCAGACACGTGACGCGGAGGATCTTCAACGCTCCGTCCGCGCACCGAACCGTCAAGGAGTCCGGGCTCAGCGCCTGGATCGTGCCGGGCTCCATCCCGGCGGCGGCGGGCGCGATCTCCGCCTGGCGAGCCAGAAGAAGGCGATCGCCCAGGTCCAGCTTCGGGAGGATCACCGTATTGGCGTACGGGCCGAAATCGAGCGCCCGCACGAGCCGGAGGAGCTCGCTCGCCGGTCGGCTCCAGTCGAGTACGGCCGCCGCGTCGGGACGCTTCTGGAGCCCGAAGTAGGTCCGCAGCGAAAGGTCCTGCGGCTGCGGCTGGAGGCTCCCCGCCTCGATCTTGTCGACGAGCTCCGCGAAGGCCTCGAGACCGGCCTCATAGCAGCGGGCGTTGACGTTGAAGGCCGTGTCGTCGCTCGCGATCTCGAATCGGCGGTTGACGAGGATCGGACCGGTGTCCGCGCCCTTCTCCATGACGTGCCAGGTGATTCCGTGGTCTGGTTCGCCGCGGATCAAGGCCCACACCGGCGCGTTGAGCCCCGCGTATTTCGGCAAGGGGCCGTCGTGGAAATTGATCGCGAGCCGGGAGGGCATGGCAAGCAGCCAGTCCGGCACCATTCGCAGGTTCGTGATGCTGAAGAGGTATTCGAACGGAACCGACGCGAGCTCGACGCGGATGCCCTCGAAGTCCTTGAAACACGCGATGCCGCGCTGCGAGCACCACTCGACGATGCGCCGGTTCTCTGCGACGACGGCCTGGATCGCTTGCCCGCGCGACAAGAGGCCCTCGCAGCACTGGATCAGCAGGGACTGCTCGCCGAGGACGACGCAGCTGAACGACCTGGATTCGCCCTGCATCGTCAGGGGATAGGCTGCGCCAGGGCGGGAGAGCGCTCGTCCACATCGACGACCCAGCTCGTGATGTTCGAGACGATCTCACGCTGGTATCTGGGTTGCGTGATGATGTGATTCGTGTGCGGGTAGTAGTCCACGGTCAGCAAGTCGCCAAAGGCCACTTCCGGAAAGCTCGCCCTGTACTGGCCCTGGTAGCGATAGCTGGGCTCCCCGCCGGTGAAGTTCACGTACATCCTGACGCCGCGCGCCGTGAGCCTGCTCAAACCCCTGGCAACCTGCTCGCGGGGCGGGAACACGCGGGTGTAGGTGGGCACCTCGAAGTACTCCGGGTCGAGCGCAGCGGAATCCGTCGGAGGCTTGCCCGGCGATCGCCGGGCGACCTTGCCCCAGATCCGGTTGAGGAAGCTCGCCCATCGCTTGCGACGAAACAGGATCGGCCGGTAGTACTCGAGATGGTAACGAGGCGTGACGTAGCAGAAGGCGTCGATTTGCGCGATCGCGATCACCCTCTTGTCCTCGAGGGCGGTGTTGTACGCCGCGTCGGCGCCCGAGCAGAGGCCGGCGAGAATGAACCGCTTCACGCCTCGCGTGCGCTCGAGGTAGTCCATCACCTCCGCGCACTCCTTGAGCGACACCTCCTCGAACGACTCGGTGCCCCGGCGCGGCTCGCTGTCGCCGATGCCGGAGTAATCGAAGCGCGCGGCGAGGAGCCCTTTCGAGGCGACCTCGCGCGTGATCTTGACGGACAGCCGGCAGGCCCCCACGTGATGCATGATCCCGGAGTTCAGGACGATGACGGCCGCGCGCTCCGGGTCGAATGCCTGCGGCTCGGTCACGACGCCGATCAACGGAACCGGCTTGCCGACTTTGAGGACGCGCTCTTTCAAGGACGTTGCTGTGCTTCCAGCCAGTTGACGATAGCCTGAATCACGGCCTGCGGCAAAAGAATGCCCCCGAAGTCATCCACTTCGTTCCAGTCGTGCGGAGCTGGAGCGTACTGATAACGGTAGCCGGGATGTGCGCGCCACGCCGCGCGAAGCTGCGACACCTGGTCGGTCTCGACGGAGACGACGTGCAGCAGCTTCGGAACCGAGGACGGAATCGAATCCATCAGGCTGAGTCCCTTGATGGACTCCCGAAATCGGGCCGACATCGAAAACCCGTTGAAGTGAAGCGTGCCGTCGCCCGCCATCTCGTTCCCGTGGGAGACCTCGTACTCGGAAGGAGCGTCGGTCGCAATCTCCTCGAGCAGCTCCTTCTCGTAAAGCTCGCCCGAAAGCACGGGGTCCCAGACGACGAGCCTTGCGATGTCCGTGCGCCGCGAACACGCATGCGCCGCGAAAAGCGCCCCCAGCCGCAGCCCCACGACGCTGACGCGGTCCACGCTGGCGGTCTCGCGCAGCTCCGCCACGGCGTCATCGATGTCGCGCAGCCAGTGCTCGGCTTCCACGTCGTCCATGGAGCCGCTCGAGTCTCCCGTGCCTCGAAAGTCGAACCTCAGGACGTGATAACCCTTCTTCGTCAGGAGGAGCGCCAGCTGGCGGAACGCGCGGTGAGCGCGCATGTACTCCTGCCCGAACGGATAGCACAGCACGACGCCCTCGTTCCGGGAGCTCGACTGCGGCGAGTGGTAAAGCCCGTACAGGGGGGACTCGCTCTGACCAAAGAACATCGGGTTCATGGCGCGTTGCTGCTACTCTCCTCCAAACCGGGATCCCAAGGGCTCTTTCCTCGCTTGGGCTCGGCGGAGGACTCCTGGCCGTTCTGGGGTGCCGCTGCGACCGGCGCGGCAGCGGGAGCCGAGCGCTGATCCACGTCCCTTGCGATCTGCTCGAGCGTGCTCAGGACCATCGTGGCCTGGTCGAGACGGGCTCCGAGCCGTTTGAAGATCTGGACGATGACCCGGGTCGAGAGGAGCGAGTGCCCCCCCAGGTCGAAGAAGTTGTCGCTCAAACCGACCCGTTCGACGCCGAGAGCCTCCTGCCAGATGCGCGCGAGAGTCTTCTCGGTCGTCGTCCGGGGCGGGCTGAAGGTGTCCTGGGGCGCGAGCGGGTCGCGCAACGCCTTGCGATCGACCTCGCCGCCCGGCCCGACCGGGAGCTCGTCGAGCTCCACCAGCTGCTGCGGCTGCCGGTCAGCGGGGAGCTGGGATCGGGCGAATCGCCGCACCTCGCTCGACGTGACGTAGTGATCGAAATTCGGTACGAAGAAGGCGACGAGCCGGCGCTCGTCGCCCGCGTCGAGATAGGAACGCACCACGACGGATTGCACGGAGGGGCAGCCGCCCAAAGCCGCCTCGACCGCGGGAATGTCGGGATCCACGTCCGCGTCGTGGACGGGAGGAGCCGCCACGGGCTCCGGAACGGACAGCTTCAACAGCTCCTGCCTGACGTAGTCGAGACGGAACGGGCTCACCGCGGTCTGCGGGCCCAGCCGCTGCCCGAGGACGTGGAGCAAGGCGCCGCTTCCCTCGTCGGGGTTGATGCCGAGCTCCATCGTGCGGGACAGGGCCGCGTGCTGCGCCTCGGATCCGCTCGCCGGCATCTGCTTGAACGCGCCGGTGTCGGCAAGACGCCGCAGCGCGAAGTCTTTCACCTCGAGGAAGACGTTTCCGCGCTCGTCGCAGACGGCGATGTCGAACGTCGCGATCTCGTGGCTGTGACCGCTGCCGGGCGCCGGCTTGAACACGACGTGGCTGAACGAGCGCTGCGGGAACTTTCCGTTGAAGACAAGCTGGCGGTACCCGATCGGCACGTACAGCTCCTCGCGGGGAAGGTAGTTGTCGACGATGATCTGCGCTCCCGCGCTTGCCATGTCCAGCAGCGCGGGGTGAAGTCGGTACTCCTCGAGATCCTGCAAATAGGCGTCGTCGAGCCTCAGCTCGATCAGGGCCTCGCGGGATCCGTAATCGACGCCGCGCAGCGCCTGCCAGCGGGACCCGAACTGCATGAACGGATGGTGGTCCTCGTCGGTGAATAACTGGCGGCCCTTTGCGCAGCGCTTGCGGATGTCGGACAGCTCCAGCTGCCGCGTCAGGGGCCGCGCCGCTCCGACGAGCCCGCGCGCGTGCCGCACCGTGTCGCCGAAGCTGTCGCTCTCGAGGCTCACCTCGCTGCGCGCTCCCCGCGGCTCGCAGACGACACGCAACACCTTGTGCTCGGTCTCCCCGACGATGAAGGGCAGCTCGAAAACGGCGTCGGTAATCTCCACCGCGCCGTCCGCGGGCTGGCGCTCCGAGTAGGCGGCCCGGGCCAGCTCGATGAACCCCGAGCCCGGAATCAACGCGGGCCCGTCCTTGAGGCGATGCTCGTGGAGCACCCAGTACTGCTTCACGTCGAAAAGCGTCGCGTAGGCCGTGCGCGACGGCGTCTCCTCGATGCATCGGTCGAGGAGCGGGTGCTTCACCGGCCGCCCCGCGGGGAGGCGCCGCGCGCTGGCGCCGCTCGCGAGCGACGCAGCCATGCCCACCTCGCGCCATGCGGGCCAGTTGATCGCGATGCACGGCACTCCTTGCGAGGAGCGCCAGTGCGCAAACGCGTCCTGAAACGCGTTGGCCGCGGCGTAGTCGATCTGCCCCGGCAAGCCCGCGAACGAGCTGATCGACGAATAGAGCGCGACGAAGTCGAGCGAGGGACCGGAGAACGCCTGGTCGAGCACGACGGTGCCGAGCACCTTCGGGGCCAACACGCGCGCGGACTGGCCGATGTCTCGCATGAGAAGCAGCCCGTCTTCGACGACGCCCGCGCAATGAAGGATCCCGCGAACGGGGCCGTGCTCCTTCTGCAGCTTCTCGGCGAGCGCCCGCATGGCGGCCCCGTCCGTGACGTCTCCCACCTCCAGGAGGACTCGGGCGCCGCCCTTCTCGAGCTTCTGCACTTGCTCGAGGATCGCCGCCTCGGGGGCCTCTTGCTGGATGAGCTGCTGCCAGTACTCGCGGGGCGGCAGCGCGCGCCGCGCGAGCAGCGCGACGGTGACGCGAGCCTGCGCGCAGAGCGCGGCGGCTGCAACGAGACCCAGGCCTCCCGTGCCACCCGTGACCACGTACAGGCCGTTCTCCCGCGCGACCGGCGTCGTCGCGACCGGCCCCGTCCCCGACGCGGCGCGCCGCGAGAACCGCTGCAGGAATCGTCCGGTGCCTCGCAGCGCAACCACGGAATCGATCTCATCCTTTGGGCCGAGACTCGCGAGCTCGGCGATCACGCGCTGCGCCCAGGTTTCCTGGCCGGCAGCCGCACCGGGCGGAGCTTCCAGGTCTGCCAGCCGGAGGCTCCAGGACGGGAGCTCGTGGGGCAGTACGCGAATCGGCCCCAGCGCAAGCGACGGCAGAGGCGAATGGATCGGCTCGCCGCCCACCTGCATCGCCTGCATGCTAACCACGAGCCATTTCAACGCCTGCCAGTCCTCGTTCCCCGCGGCCTGCGCCAGGTGGAAGAGGCTGTCGAACACCTTCGCGCGCTCGCTCGGATCGAGAGCCGCCGCGGCGCCCGCCGCGACGTCGAGGGAGAGCAGATGCAGCACGCGAGTGGGGATCCACTCGGACTTCTGCAGCGCGTCGACAAGGTGGACGTAGTCGTCCGCCGCACCCCAGCGCATTGCAAAACCATCGCCGCCCTGCGCCGAGAAGCGTGCGCCTTCGCGCGCGGTCCGGACGTCGGCCCCTGCCTCCTTCAGCTGCGCCAGGATCGAGGCCGTCGCGCCGTGCCGCGCCGCGAGAACCAGCACGCGAGCCCCGTGCAGCTCCGTGGCGGCGAGCGGAGCGGATCGATGCCAGACGGGCTGGTAGAGCCAGTCCGGGAGGCTCTTGCCCCGCTCTCCACCGTCGCGGCCGTAGGCAGCCGACAAGAGCTGCGTTCCCGGCTCGACCCAGCAGCGAGCGTGATCGAACGCGTAGGTCGGCAGGGAAACGCGCCGGCGGCCTTGGCCCTCGTAAAAGCGGTTCCAATCGACGTCCACGCCGGCTTGCCACACGCGCCCGAGCGCCGCGAGCATGTGAGACTGGTCCGGCGACTGGTCGTCGGGGTGCCGCAGCGAAGTCACGATCGCTTGATCCGCGGCCTTGCTCGCGTGCAAGCCGGCCAGACTCGCGAGCGTCCTGCCCGGGCCGACCTCGACCAGCGCGTAGGAGCGCGACTCGAGCAGCTTGCCGGCACCATCCGCGAAACGGACCGTGCGGCGAAGGTGACGCACCCAGTACTCGGGGTCGGTCGCATCCGCCGGCGTCAGCCAGTCGCCGGTGACGTTCGAAACGATGGGGATCTTCGGCGGCGAGAGCTTGATCGAGCGCCAGTAGTCGCCGAATGGCTTGAGGATTCCCTCGAGCATGCTCGAGTGGGCGGCGACGTTGATGCGAATGCGCTTGCAGCCGACACCCTTGTCGGTCAGCAGCTTCTCGAGCTTCAGCAGCGCGGGCTTCGGCCCCGAGGCGACAGTGAGGCCGGGCGCGTTGATCGCCGCGATGCTGAGCTCCGGGCCGAGGAGCGGCAAGAGGTCCTTCTCGTCGAGCTCGACGCTCATCATCGAGCCTTCCCCGACCGTCTCGAAGAGCTTCCCGCGGAGCGCGACGAGGCCCAGGGCGTCGCGAACCGAGAGGACCCCGGCGACACAGGCCGCGGTGTTCTCTCCCATGCTGTGGCCGATCAAGGCCGAGGGCTCGACTCCCCACGATTGCCAAAGGCGGGCCTGCGCGTACTGGGTGACGAAGAGAGCCGGCAGGGCTCGGCTGGGCCGTTCCAGCAGCTGATCGGCCGCCTCCGCCCCCGCGGCATCCGGAGGATAGAGGAGCGGCTTGATGTCGAAGTCGACGATTCCGCGGAGCAGCTCGAGGCATTCGTCCACCGCGGCGCGGTACGCCGGCTCGCTCTCGTAGAGCCCGCGCCCCATGTTCGCGTACTGGGCGCCGCCCCCGGCGAACATGAACACGGCCTTGCGCGAGCTGGCAGGAGCTTCCCCCGTCACGAATCGGTCCCGGTCGCCACCGCCATCCAGCACGCTGATCGCGTCGCCGGCGTCGCTCGCGATGACGAACGCACGCCTTCGAAACGCGCGCCTGCCCACCGCCAACGTGTAGGCCGCGTCCGGGAAAAAACCCTCGGCAAGCTGCGGCGGCTGGCCTTCGAGGAATCGCGCCATGCGGTCGCGCGTGCGCGCCAGCGATGATTCCGTGCGCGCCGAGAGGAGCAGAAGCTGAAGCCCGCGCCCCCGCGGCGTCGGCGCCGCCACCGGAGCTTCTTCCAGAATGATGTGGGCGTTGGTCCCGCCGACGCCGAGCGAGCTGACCGCGCCGCGCAGGGGGCTCGTACCGTCCCAGTTGCGAAGCTGCGCGTTGACGAAAAACGGGCTGTTGGCGAAATCGATCGCCGGATTGGGAGCGCGAAAATGAAGCGTGGGCGGCAGCTGGCGATGCTTGAGAGCCAAGATGACCTTCATCGCGCTCGCCACGCCCGCGGCGGTGTCGAGATGGCCGATGTTGGACTTGATCGACCCGATTCCGCAGTAGCCTTTCCTGGGATTGCCCGCGCCGTAGGCCTGGGTTAGCGCGGCCACCTCGATCGGATCTCCCAGCTGCGTGCCCGTGCCGTGCGTTTCGACGTAGGTCACCGACTGCGGCTCGATGTCGCCGATCGAAAGCGCCTCCTGGATCGCGGCGGCCTGGCCGTCCACGCTCGGCGCAAGGTAGCTCACCTTGCCGGCGCCGTCGTTGTTCACGGCGGAAGCCTTCATTACGGCGTGGACGTTGTCGCCATCGGCCAGCGCATCGTCGAGCCGTTTCAACAGAAGGACTCCCACTCCGCTCCCGAACACGGTGCCGCTCGACCCGGCGTCGAACGGACGGCAATGGCCGTCGCGAGAGAGAATCTCGCTGTCCTTGTAGAGGTAGCCCTGGCGGTGGGGCAGCTCGATCGTCACGCCGCCCGCGAGCGCCATGTCGCACTCGCCGTTGAGCAGGCTTTGCGCGGCGGCGTGCATCGCGACGAGCGATGTCGAGCAGGCCGTCTGCACGTTCACGCTCGGACCTTTCAGGTCGAAGCAGTACGAGACGCGCGTGCTGAGGAAGTCCTTGTCGTTCCCGGTGTGCCGGAGGAGGAAGAAGCCGACCTCGGCGACAAGCTGGGGATTCGTGAGCAGGTTGTAGGGAAGATACGCGCTGTGGCCCGAGCCCGCGAAGACGCCGATCGAGCCGCCGTATCGAGCCGGATCGTAGCCCGCGTCCTCGAGCGCCTCCCAGGCGCATTCGAGGAAGTGCCGGTGCTGGGGATCGAGGATCCTTCCATCGAGCGGGCTGAATCCGAAAAACCCCGCGTCGAACTGATCCATGCGCTGGAGGAACATTCCCGCCTTGACGTAGTTGGGATTCCTCAGCAGCGACTCGGGCGTGCCGGAGGCTCGCAGCTCGTCGTCGGAGAGCGCGACAAGCGCCTCTCCGCCATCGCGAAGGAGGGTCCAGAGCTCGGCGGCGCCATGAGCTCCGGGAAAGCGGCAGGCCATCCCGATAATCGCGACGTCCGACGCGGACGAAGCTCCGGCGCGTTCTTGGGGTGAGGCAGTCATCTCTGGGCGGAGTACGTGAGGGGTAACGAGGTCAACTCCTCCGGCCCGCTTTGATAGGGCTATCTCCCCTTGTCGTTGTTCGTCACCGTGCAGGTCTTCGTCTCACCCAGTGCGAGCACCGTCAACCGGATAGGAGACCAGCGATTCATCTTGTTTCTCCTGTCTGCCTTTGAAAGAGACCGCCTGGAGGGGTTGCTATCGTGCGCCAAGACCTCGTGACCACAAGTGCGGGCGGTCACACTAGCGACAGCACCCCTTAGGCTCAAGTAGAGCGCAGCGATGGTCCAGAGTTCGTTTGAAAAGAATCCATATAGAGAAATGAGAGAAGCAGGGGTCAAGGGTCACCTCGCGGACAACGTGAGAGGTCACGAGGTCAACCTTGTATCCGTGGACACCTACGAGGTTATCGCTCAGGTGTGAGTTGGCGGGGTTCATCGAGAGTTATGCGTTGCCCGAACAACGGTGCTACTTTCGGGACAGATCCCGCTCCATTGAATCTAGGCCCCGCTCGATGACCTCGCGGACGACGTGAGAGGTCACTAGATCAACTCCCCCGGCGCGCTTCGAGAGGGCCTCCCGGACACGCTCTAGGCGAGCCGAAGGCGGGATTCAGTTCCTGCCGCCTCGAGGAGTGGGCGAGGGAGGGGTCAGTCCCGGCTCGTTCCCTCGTTCAGCCACGCGAACGCCTCCGACTCCTCGTTGAAGGCATCGAACCGAAGGGGCTGGACCTCCATAGCCATCTGCCGGCCGTGGTCAGCCGTCAGACCTATATGTCCGCCGCGAACGAGGAGCGCCAAGCTGGATAGCAGGCCGCGCTCGGCGAGGGACCGGAGAACATAGATGCGCCCAGGCGACATCTCCGGAGGTGTGCTGGAGTATAGCTAACCCGCAGGTGGCTTGATGCGCTGCGGAAGTGTGTCGCAAGCAACTTCAGCCTGGCGGAAAGACTAGAAGTGCCCCAAGGAAGACGAGTCCGCATATGGCGCCTACAACGACGACCACTTTGGTCCCGCGCTTCCAGCCGTCACCGGGCTTGGTCATCCCGACGATCTCTGGCT
>Ga0184625_10000250_pt1 | contig 18464 bp, 13 predicted proteins | sample PLM3_30_b1_FD_133151 | JGI IMG/M metagenome (GOLD analysis project Ga0184625, IMG submission 133151) | Groundwater sediment microbial communities from an aquifer in East River, Colorado, USA - PLM3_30_b1 | ecosystem: Environmental > Terrestrial > Soil > Riparian zone | place: USA: East River... | reverse complement strand
GCGGAACCGGGGAAGCCGTTCGAGCTCTATTCCCGCGCGCATCTCACGCGCGTTCGATAGTCTCGCCAGGAGGCCTTGCCGTTTTGATCGGCCTCAGAGCGAGCCGGCGCGCGCGAATTCCTTCTGCAAACGTTGAAGAAGACGCGGCCGCTCGCCCGGAACCCCATCGTGCATTCTCACCGCGAGGTTCACGATCTCCCACTGGCGAACGCGCGCTTCGTCGACCGGCCCCGTCGTATGGCGTTCGTAGGAGCGCGCATATGAAGAGATCAGTAGGCGGCGGCCGATCTTCGCCAGGACTCTCAGCGCGAGCTGCGTACCTGGTGGAGGCTCTCCCATGCTGAGCAACACTCTCGTTCGCGCGTAGTCGAAGAGTGGGTCTCCGCGCTTGGCCGCCGACCAGTCGAACGCTGCGTATCGATCGCCCGAGAGCATCAGCTGTCCAGGATGGAAGTCCCCGTGGCAAAGCGCATCGCCGTCCGGGAGGCGAGCGAGAATGCCTCCAGCCCATTCAGCGAGGGTGGGCTGCGAAGGTGCAAGGTGCGCGAGTCCGCGATTCATCACGTCCTTGACTGCCGGCAGCGATTCCGGAGCTCGGCCCGCGTTGATTCGCGCATGGACCTCTCCGGTGAGGCGGCCCGAGCGAAACACCCGCCACGGCTGCCGGCCAATGATCGTGAGGAGATCAATTCCGTTCAGGCGTTCCATCATCAGGCCGGTTCGGCCGTCGATCACCACTTCCTCGTAGACCTGAGGGACCGACACGCCCGCGGTACGGGCGGCCTCGAGCGCCGCGATCTCGAACGCCAACCCCGTACGAGGCCCAGACGCGCGCAGCAATTTCAGCACGCGGCCGTCCGGACATTCGAAGACTTCCGCTTCCCGACCTTGGCCGATCAGGCGAAGGCCACGCGTGGACAGGCCTTGCGGCTTCGTGCTCATGGGTTCGCGAGCCGTGAAGTCGAGGGTGTTCGTGCCGCCACGTGTGGCGATCGATAGAGGAACACGGCGCCTGCCGCGACCGCCACGAGCGACGCGAGGTGCGCCAGGGAGAACGGCCCCAGGACGCGCACGTTGACCCGGAGAAACTCGATGAGAAACCGAGTCGCGCCCGCCAACGTCAGATAGGCGCCGAGTATAAACGTGTCGGGACGGCCTTGCTTCCGCCAATGGACAAGGAGCCACGCGATCGGCACCAGCGCCACGGCTTCGTAAATCTGCGTCGGGTGCACGGGAACAGACGTCGGCGGCAGCCCTTGGGGAAACGCGATGCCCCACGGCAGGTTCGTCGGCCGGCCATAGTCGTCGCCGACGAGCAAACATCCGATGCGGCCGATCGCGTGGCCGACGGCGAGGGCGGGCGTCGCCGCGGCCAACACGGGAATCTTAGGCAGCTTCTTGCGCTGCATCACCCACAAACCGGTGAGGATGCCGCCCGCAAAACCTCCGAACCAGCTCATGCCGCCTCGGCTGAAGATCAGATCAGTGAAGGGCTCCTCGCCGAGATGCTCGAGCGTCCAGAGGAGTTTCGCGCCAGCCAAACCGCCGATCACACCGGCGACTGCGGAGTCGAGCGCCGACTCGGGCAATCCTGATCGCTGCAGTTCCCGACGGAACACCCAGAGTCCGACAAGGGCACCGACGGCAACGAGCACGCCGAAGCTGGTGATCTCAAAGTCGCGGATGCGAAACAGAGTGGGATAGATAACTATTCCTTTACCGTGGTTTCAGCCGTCTGATCGCCACGCGCTCGCGTAGCCAGAGGCGCGCGCCTGCATCGTTGTCCAATGCTGCCGCCGTCCGAAGGCAGGTGGCGTCGTCCAATCGAGTCTGTTTCCACCTCTCGGCGATATAGTCGCGAAGTTCCTCTGCGGAGTCGGCATAGCGATGGAACACGAACTCACGCGCCTCCTCGAGGACGAAAAGCTGGCGATCCAGAACGTGCCTGAGCGCGCGATCGGCCGCTGCGTGACGTTGGTGGCGCTCGGCCTCAACCGTCAGTACGCCGACCACGTGAGCACGCTCGTCCGCTCCAACCACGACCTCTGGAATCGTATGCGCCGGCCGTAAATCGATGAGGCATCCCCCTCGTTTCAACCATCGTCGCGCGCGGTCCAGGGCATCGACCATGCCCTCAAGAGGCAGTCATCACAACGCCCAGGACAACAGCACGACGTCCGCTGAACCGTCGGCGATATCAACGCTCTCAACCGTCGCTGTTCGGAGTTCGACGTCGCCGGCGGGTGGGTTCGACCTGACCGCTGCAATCGAGACTTCATCGGGATCGAACGCGATTACCGAGGCCGCGCGCGCGGCGTAGCGGCGCGTGAGCCGCCCGTCGCCGCAGCCAACTTCCACGATGCGAGACTGGTGAAGATTGGGAAGCAACTCCACGAGCGCCGTGATTTCATGCTCTTCGGGATCGAGTTGAATCGGCATGGGTTCGGTTCCTCGACACGGGATGATGATAGTGGATTGCTCTTCGACGCCTCGATGGACTTCATACGCGCCGACATGACGCTGTCCTTGCCCGCGCCTCTGCCATGCATTGACCACCAACGGCCTCCTGCCGGCCTGGGGGACCCGGCAGGGAATCTCGACCTCTGCTAGAATTCGGCCTCTTCGTCACTTCCAGCGGCTTACCCGACCGCGCACGACTTTAGGTGTGGCCATAAGAACTTCGCTCTGGATCGGCGCCAGGCGATCGACTGCGCGATGCCGTTAAGCGCAGGTTCGCGACTCGGCCCGTACGAAATCCAAGCGCCACTCGGTGCGGGCGGCATGGGCGAGGTCTATCGCGCGAAAGACATGCGCCTCGAGCGCACCGTCGCTGTCAAAATCCTGCCGACGCACCTCGCCACAGATCCCGAATTCCGCGAACGGTTCGAACGAGAAGCGAAGACGCTTTCGCATCTGAATCACCGACAGGTGTGCGCCCTCTACGACATCGGCCATGACACAGGCACGACATTTCTCGTCATGGAGTACCTCGAGGGCGAGACGCTCGCGGCCCGACTGGCGCGAAGCCCGGGGAGCGCCGGTCTTCCGCTGAACGATGCGCTCAAGATAGCGATCGAGGTCGCCAGCGCGCTGGACGCCGCGCACCGGCTCGGTATCACGCACCGCGATCTGAAGCCGAGCAACGTGATGCTGACGAAAGCTGGCGCGAAGCTGCTCGACTTCGGGCTGGCGAAAGCGCAGGCCACTTCGAGTGTGCAGGCTCATGACGCGTCACTGCAGACGCGGACGGCTCCGTCCCCCGCGCCCGACACGCCGCTGACCGAGAAGGGCACCATCCTCGGCACCGTTCAGTACATGTCTCCGGAACAAATTGAGGGGCAACACGCCGATGCCCGTACCGACCTCTTCGCGTTCGGAGCCGTGGTCCACGAGATGGTCACGGGCCGGAAGGCGTTTCAGGGCAAGACGCAAGCGAGCCTTATTGCCTCGATCATCAAAGACGAGCCGCCGCCGATCTCGTCGATTCAAAAGCTCTCAGTTCCCGCGCTCGACTTTGTCGTCCGAAAATGCCTGGCGAAGGATCCGGACGATCGGTGGCAATCGGCACGCGATGTGATGAGCCAGCTCGAGTGGATTGCCCAGAGCAGTTCGCAGACGGAAACTGCCGCAGCCAGCGGACAGACCTCGAAGATCCGGCGCCGCGAGCGGCTGGCGTGGCTGATCGTGGGAGCGCTCGCTGTGTTGTCGGCTATCGCCGTCGGGACCAGCGTCTACCTCGCGCGACCGGCCAAAGAATCTGATGTGCGGTTCGAGATTCCGACGCCCGGGGCCAGTCAGTTTGCCATGACGATCTCGCCGGATGGGCAACTGGTCGCGTTCGTGGCCAGAGCTCCAGACCGCAACAGCAACGTCCTGTGGTTACGGCCGCTTGCCAGCACCGGGGCGCAGCCGCTCCCGGGCACCGAGGGCGCCGCGGCGCCCTTCTGGTCGTCGGACAGCCGCTCGATCGGATTTGCCGCCGGTACCAGGACGCTCAAGCGAATCGACGCCGCGGGTGGTCTTCCGCGCTCGATCTGTGACATACCCGCTCCGCATGAATTCAGCGGCACATGGAATCAGGACAACACGATCCTGTTTTCCTCGGGTGTGGCGCTGCTGCGCGTGCTTGCGGAAGGTGGACAACCGACGGTCATCGCGACACTGGATCGGAGTCGCAATGAGACGGCGATCTGGTACCCGACGTTTATGCCGGACGGGCGTCACTTCGTGTACTCGGTCCAGAGCACTGATCCGGCGAATACGGGGGTGTTCGTGCGATCGCTCGACTCGTCGGACCGAAAGCGAGTCCTCGACGCACTTTCGATGGCGGCCTACGTCGAACCCGGTTATTTGATCTATCAGAACTCAGGCGCGTTGATGGCCCACCCCTTCGATGCGACCGGAATGCGACTTCGCGGCACACCGACTCGCATCGCACAGAGCGTTACGGTAATTCCCGACACCGGATTGGCGGCATTCGCGGTCTCGGCGACCGGCACGCTGATTTATCGCACCGGCGAAGCTGGCCAGCCCACTCAGCTTCAGTGGTTCGATCGCCGTGGCACACCCCTCGAGCGAGTCGGCGAACCCGGGCGGTTTCGGGGATTGGCGCTGTCCCCGGACGAGAAGCGTGTGGCGATGACGCGCCGGAGTGCTGACAGGGGAAGAACCGACGTCTGGACGATCGAGCTCGCAACCGGCGTGCCGACGCGCGTCACGTTCGACCCTGCCAGCGACGACGATCCTGCGTGGTCGCCCGACGGACTGACGCTCACGTTCTGGTCGGATCGGAACGGGAAGTACGGCATCTACCGGAGGACACTTGGGAGTGCCGCCGACATCGTCGTCCACGAGTCGTCGACTCCCACCTATCTGGGCGACTGGTCGCGGGATGGAAAGTTTCTGCTGTATCACGACGTTCAAGGAATCATCGCGTTGCCAATGGTGGGGCCTCGAGAACCGCATCGACTGATTGAGTCCTCGTACGCCAAAGACGAACCGCATTTCTCGCCCGACGGACACTGGATTGCCTACAACTCCAACGAAAGCGGTGCGTCCGAGGTGTACGTGGCGTCGTTTCCAGCGGCCGACAGTCAACGGCAGGTGTCGTTGGGCGGAGGGGGCGTGCCCTGGTGGCGTGCGGACGGCAGAGAATTGTTCTATATGTCGCGCGACGGCAAGCTCATGTCCGTCCCGGTGAAGCCGGGACAGCCGGCGGAGTTCGGCGTCCCAACGGCGCTTTTCCAGACGCCGCTCACCTCCCCGTTGCTGATTTCTGCTGAGTACGTCGTCGCTGGCAATGGCCAGCGATTCCTACTCGCGGTCCCGGTTGGAACTACGACGACGTCCATCACGGTCGCCCTCGACTGGATCAAGCTCCTGCAACACTGATTGCGGCATTTCCGGAATGAACTCCCAATGACTTCGGTGACGGACTGCTTGGCCGCCTCCCACGTGAGTCATTGAAGGCGCTCCGCACGACTCGAGGTACGTTGCCCCATCCAGGGAGGCGCGGGCACATTCATCCAACAGCGGTACAAGACAGGGTTTAGGACGTTGTTAAACGCTCCAGGCGGATCGGTCAGTTGTTGGTAAGGCTCGGTCGAATCGCGTGGGTTGAAAACGCTGCCGGCTACACAGGTTCAGAATTGGCGGCTGACACCAAACTCAAAGATGGCGTGGGAATCGAGCTGCCGATTCGCCAAGTGCCGATAGAGCGGGAGCTTCACATCGGCCTGCACGTTGAGGCTGTGTCCGACGAGCACGCCGACGCCCGGCGTCACGTACAGCCAGTCGCCGCCCCCCACGAGGACGGGCGTCCCTTGAAACACGTCCTGCTCGCGGTGCAACCAGCCAATGCGGCCGTACCCCATGACCCGATGGGTGACGACTTCGTGGGCCCAGCTCGTCCCCAATTCTGAGGAGACCCCGACGCGCAGGCCGTCGGCGTTCTCCGCCATCGGGAGCCGAGCCGCAACGCTGCTCACCCATCGACCGCCATAGGCTTTGTGCTCGACGGCGACACCGACTGTGGGATCGATCGTGCCGCTGCCGCTCTGCAGCCGCGAGAGCGGAACGAGACTGCCTTCCGAGAGTTCTGAGCGGAACCGCGGCGCCCGCGTGTGCCCCGTCGGCAGCGACAGCCCGCCATTGACGGTCCAATGCCACCGGAGCGGATTGCCGCCGTGATACCACACACCGACATTGGTATCGCCCAGGCCCCGCACCTCGTCGCGAAATGGCGTCGTGCTGCCCATGCCGACGAGGGTGCCTGTGCGCGCGATTAAGGGCACGGCGGTCGTCGCTTGGATGCCAAGCCTGGTCGTCACACGGTAATCGACCATGAGTAGAGGCACACGGATCGTCGTGCGCTCGTTCAATGGGTTCTCTTCAGGTTTCGAGCCGTCGTACACGGTGTCGCGGGCTTCGCTCAGCACGAACGTGCTGACGCGGAACCGACCCAACATCGGTCCGTCTGACATGATGCCCTGCCCACCTGGCTGTCCCCTCTAGAAAGCGCTAGAACCTGGTCCAGTCGTCGATGATCATCACCAGTCACCCGGCGATGAGCGTCCAGCTGGGGATGCACTCAAATCCGAGATTCCGACAGATCACGCAAGCGGATGCTCAGGGTCATTTCTGGTGGCGGTTTGGTGGCGGTTTTGAGGGCTGACAGGTCTACGCCAGTTCCGATGGGTCCCAATTTCCTAAGCAATTCCTCACCCGTCCACTCCAGTCCGCGACCGATGCTGCTTCCCACGCGCGAGGTCAGAGGTTCGAGTCCTACACGCGATCGCCCTTCAGCAGGTTGAATGCTGGCTGCAGGGGGCGACGACGAAACCCAATGAGGGCGTGAAGAAAGCAAAACTGCAGGATCTTCTCATTCAGAAATGAACACCGTCGCGCCTTCACGATGTGGCGTGGTGTACTCGATGCTTGCGGGTCGCAACCTCTTGCGCCCACAATCCGATGGTGGCGCTCGAATCCCTCCAGGAGGCGCGAACCCCCGCGCGCCCACTCGTGCTGATCATCGATGAGGAGGAGACCGCCCGCGACCTCTATGGACATTGGTTTTTCGCGCACGGATTCGAAGTGATGTGCGCCGTGGGCATGCGGGGCATGTCGTTCGCCCTTCGGTGGGAACGCCCACAGTTGATCGTGACGGAACTGCGCGCGCGCGATCTCACGCTGCATCAGTTGATCGCCCGCTTGCGGTGCGACGAGACCAGTCGATGTATTCCAGTCATCGTCGTGACGACGTCCTGCGATCCACGTGCATTGAACGCGGCAAAGGCGGCAGGAGCTACCGTCGTCTTGCCGAAGCTCGCCGACTTCGAAGGGCTCCAGCGTTGGGTCACCGCGCTATGCCAGTGATTCAGTGACCGGTTTTTGGTCGTGGGACAACGGCCACGGCACGCTCTTAGTCAATTGTGGTCGATGCGGTAAACCCTTGGTCGTGCGTCTCCGCGATATCCGCGACAAGCGCACCATCGATTGTCCTCAGTGCGAGAACCGGACGTTTTGCGTACGTTCCCGCGGTGGATCAAATCCCCGACCGAGACTACCCGCTCGTGAAGAAGCGCCCCCTTCCTCGATTGCTTGGACACAACACCCAGTGAAAACGAATGATCGCGCTCCTAAACACTACGCGACGAGGGAGGCGTGATCCGCCCGCTTTGGCCAGTCTCAGCATAGGGGGGACTACACGGCAGTGTGGATCACTTCCGGGTTGCCAACCGCCCGCTCGGAGGAGTTGGGAGGACCGCATCAACCACGTTTCGGAAATGCCGACTCTGCGCGAGCCTACTCCTCTCGGAGCACACACATCGGCTCGACCCTTGCGGCTCGCGCGGCCGGCAGCAGCGACGCGACAATCGATACCGTGATCACCAGCACGATTACTCCGGTCATGGTGATCGGATCCCAGGGCGACACACCGAACAACATTCCGGCGAGCACCTTGGTGAAAGCGCCGGCCAGCCCGAGTCCCGCCACACAACCGAGCAACGACACGCGCATGCCCTGCGCCAGGAACTGGCGGAGGATCTGCGCCCGGAGTGCACCTAGCGCCAGTCGCAGCCCGACCTCGCGCCGCCGGATGTTCACCGCGTAGCTCAACGTGCCGTACAGCCCGATGCATGCCAGCGAAATCGCGGTCAGCGCAAAGAATGTCAGCAGCACGGTCCGCAGCCGGTTCTGCGCGAACGCGTCGGAAAGGTGCGCCGTAAGAGGTGAGATGTCGAACACCGAGCGGCCCGGCTCAACCTCGTGCAGTTTACGGCGAATGCTTTCTCCCAGCGCCACCGGGTTACCGTGCGTGCGCGCCAGAAAGTACAGGCCGGGTTGCATGATCAGGCCGCAATAGTAGATGGTCGGCACCGGCTCGTGATCGAGCCCGCGCTCGCGTGCGTCGCCGACGATGCCGCGCACCACGGCGCTGGGAAAGTACAAGCTGCTCGGCTGCCCCAGATGTTTGCCGATCACGCCTTCACCGCCAAAATAGATATTCGCGAACGAGCGGTTCACCATCATTCCGGGAGTGTTGGATTCTTGCGGGCACACCTCGCCGGCAAGGAGTGGAATGTGCATCGTCGCAAACAATCCGGCGCTGCCGATGCGCGATTCGGCGATAATTTTCGGTTCGCTGTCCGCCCGCCCCTCGGCCACGTTCAACTCGACCGGGAAAGTGCTGGGCACGCCCGGTAAGAGGAACGTCGCGGCCGAGGATTCCACTCCCGGCACCGCTGCTACCCCTTCAAGGATGCGTTTTACTGTCTGCCCCGACGCCTTCAAATTGCCGGTTTCGCCCCATGACGCGCTGATCCGGAACGTGAGCACGTGATCCGGATCGAACCCTCCGGCTACCCGACCCAATTCCTGGAAGCTGCGCAGCAGCAGTCCCGCCCCTGCGAGCAGCATGACTGCCAGTGCTACCTGGACCCCTACGAGCATGAACGACGCTGGCCGCCGGCCCGACACCTGCGAGCGTCCCGACGCGGCCAGCGATCCCGCCAGAGTGCGGCGCGTTCCCGCAATCGCCGGCAGGAGCCCGCACGCCAGCGTGGCCGCCGCCGCGCAGAGCAATGAATACGCGACGATATGCCAGTCGAGCCCGATCTCGTCCACGCGCGGCAAGTCACCGGCGAGCACACGAAAAACCCGCGCCATAGCCGCGGCGAGCCCGAGCCCCAGGCCTGCGCCCGCGAGCGCCAGCAGGAAAACCTCGGTCAGCAACTGCGCGGCCACGGAAGCACGTGACGCTCCCAGGCTGAAGCGCACTGCAATCTCATGCTGCCGTCCGGCGGCTCGCGAAGCCAGCAGCGCCGCGATATTGGTACAGGCGATCAGTAGCAGCAGGGTCACCGCCCCAAACACCACCCACAGTGACTGCCGCACGCCGCCAACCGTCTGCTCTTTTAGCGGCTGGATTCCAGGGCGGATCTGCGCATCCGGCTTCGGAAATTCGCGGGCGAGATCCGCCTGCACGGTCTCGAGGTCGGCGCGCGCCTGCGTCAGCGTCGCGCCTGGCTTCAGCCGTCCCACGCCCAGGAACCAGGTCAGATCGCGATTGCGGGCGAATGGGAAATCAGGCGCACTGACCGACCAGAGATCGACGTTCCGCTGAACGAAGGCCATCGACACCGGCATCACACCGATGATCGTGTACGAAAGCTGCTGCGCGTAGATCCCCAGCCGCAGGGTCTTGCCGATGACATCGGGACTGGCGCCGAAGCGCCGCCGCCAGTATCCGTCGCTGATCAGGACGGCGTTGGGGCCGCCATAGCGTTCCTCCGGCGGGTTGAAGTCACGGCCGAGTTGCGGTGCGACGCCCCAGACCTGCAGGAATCGCGGCGACACCAATGCGTGCGTCAGCTTCTCCGGCAGATCGCCGGAAGCCTCGGAATCGTCCTGCGTGTAGTAGCCGCTGATTGCATCGAACGTATGGTTCAGCCGGTTCCAATCCTCGAGCCGTGCGGGAGCAATGTTAGGCTGCGGCGTCTTTGCCTGTATCTGCGCGATGCTGACGATCCGGTCACTGTTCGGAAAGGGCAGCGGTCGCAGCAGCACTGAATTGATCGCCGAGAAGACGGCGCTGTTGGCTCCGATCCCCAGTGCCAGTGTCAGCACCACCGTGATCGAGAACGCCGGCGACTTCGTCAACGCGCGCAACGACACCCTGACATTCCGCAGCGTCGCATCCAATCCTTCGGCAATATCCATATCTCTCGTCCGCTCTATTTGTGCGGTGTAGTTGCCGAACTGTTCCCGCGCTAGGCGCGCAGCGGTCTCGGCATTCATGCCTGCGTCTTGCAGTTCATCGATGCGCTCATTGACGTGGAAGCGCAACTCGCGCTCCAGGTCGCGGTCCAGGCGCCCTGGGCGGATGGCGTTCCACAGCCGGCCGAGCCATTTACGCATAGCGAAGAACCTTGCCAACGCCCGACGTCAGCCGGACCCAGCTTTCCTGTTCTTCTGCGAGCTGTTTGCGGCCGAGCGGCGTCAGCGAATAGAAACGCGCCTCGCGATTCTTCCCGGTCATGCCCCATTCGGCGCGCACCCAGCCGGCCTGCTCCATGCGATGCAGCGCCGGATAGAGCGAGCCCTCCTCGACGCGCAGCAGTTGATCGGAAACGGCGTGGATGTGGGCGGTGATCGCGTAGCCGTGCATATGCTTCTGCCCCGCCAGCGTTTTGAGAATGAGCAGCACCAGCGTACCTTGCAGGATGTCGTTCTTTTTCGTTCCCATTGGTTACAAGGTTAGCCTAAGTAGCTAGGTATGAGTTGAGGTGTTAGACGGCGGGACTGCAAGAAGGGTTGGCGACATTTTGACGCAGAGCGAGTCGTCTGTGGCCAATCGCACTACAGCGTGTTTCGGCGAGCCATTTGGGTGCTGGAGCAACGGCGGTCGAACATCCCATCTCGGCTGTTGAGCCTCGAAAGCGTGTTGACATCCATCGCGGAGTCGCACGCGTGTGGTTGCTCGGTGTTTACTGACTGTGGGCCGTTGACGGCCAAGCGGAACTTGGGCGGTCCTGCCGATTGTTGCCCGCCGCTGACGCCGAAGTGGCGACCGAACCCTGCGCTGGTCACTCTACCCTTCGCGACTACACCTTACCGATCCCGCACGGGGAACAGGATGCTGATGACTGGCGGCGCCCAAACGATCAGCGGACGGCGACCGTTACGGCGTTGGTGGGCCGACCCATATGGAACAGGCGCACCGGTATAGCCGGTCCCGAACCAATTCCACGTGGCACCCGCACGCGCACCTGGGTCACGCCGGTAAAATTGTGTGCCCTGGTGATGGATAAGACCGAGGCCATGCGCCCTCCGATCGCAACGCGCGGAGCGAACACACTGTCCGAAAGGGCGGTGTAGGTGATGTCGATTTCCTCATCGGGAGCTGCGGGATCATCGGGTGTGGCCGCATAAGTGGTGCCGGCATGGAAGATCGCACCTTGTCCCCGACCATCCCCAGACAGCGATACAAGCTTCGGAGCCGGCACCAGCCGGTCTGGCGTGTATAGTTCCGCGCTGTCGAGGGTTCCCCCAAATATTCCTATGCCTCCATAGGAGGTACCGCCTGCGATCAACACGCGGCCATCACCAAGCAGCGTGGCCGTATGACTTCCACGAGCGATCGCCATATTACCGGTCGAAACAAACGCCCCGGCTGACGGATTGTACAGTTCCGCGGTGGCGACACTCCCTGCAAAGAAGCAAGCATTTGCCGAACAACTATCCGTTTCGCCACCAGCGGCCAAGACGGTTCCGTCCGGCAGCGAGCTCAGGGTATGCCACACGCGTCGCGACGTCATGTCTGCCGTCCGGACGAACGTATGCGTAGCCGGGTTGTAAAGGTCGGCGTTTGCGGAACGGCCCAGTGGCTCGCCCCCAGCAAACAACACATCTCCGTTCGCGAGCGTGGCGCCAGCGGACAGCTCCATACTCATCGCTCCGCTCGGACTGAAGGAGTCGCTCACGGGGTCGTACAGTTGAGCGGGATTCTGCCCGGGAAACAGAACGGTTCCGTCATGTAGCAGAACCGAAGGCGCGCAAAAGTCGCATCCGCCGCGCCCGACGTATGTGCCAGCCGGTTTGAATGTTCCGGTTGCCGGATCGTAAAGTTCAGCGGGCGCGACGTCGGGATAGGCGCGGGTCCCATAGCCACCGATGACGAGTACCGCGCCGGTCGGCAGCAGGATCGTCGTGTGTCCCCCCCTCGCCGTCATCAGAGAGCCGGTCGGGCGGAAGGTCCCCGTCGCCAGATCGAAGAGTTCAGCGCTCGCCAGCGCTGCGCCCCCTTCACCATATCCGCCAACGATTAAGACTCGATCGTCCGAGAGAAGTGTGGCGGTGTGGCTGCGGCGCGCGTTTGTCATACTCGCAGCTACGTGAAACGTGCCCGCGGCCGAATCATAGACTTCGACACTGGCCAGAACGACCCCCGCCCCAAACTGTTGTTGCCGGTACAAAGCCCCGCCCGCGATGAGCACCTGGCCGTTAGGCAGAAGCGTTGCTGTGTGACCTGTGCGCGACGATGTCATGCTGCCCGTCCGGACGAACGTGCCCCGCGATTGCGCCGCACCAATCGCAGCGTTGACGAATACTCCGCATGCGAGCAGCACAAGAACGCGGCTTCGAAAAAACGCGCTGAAGCTCTCGCTGACGTGTTGCATGACTCGCCTCCACGCTCAGAAGCACGGCAGTCGATTTTCACCCGGTAACCGCTCGCGGGAGGATTTCATTTTGGGTGCAGATCACGATTCTTATACACCCGTCCCTTGTTCGCACTGCCAGATTTCCAATTCGGTGCCTTCCAGCTTCCAAGTACCCCTAGCGCAGGCCTGCTTCGAGAAGTGAAGCCGCTCCTGGAGCATCTGCCGCCACGACACTCGGCACTCGCCAAGCTGTCAGGAATGCCACAATGTAACGTGTAACGGCGCAGGGTAGACCGAATCCGGTTTTGAACTCGAAGCCCAAACAGAATGGCGCCGGGGTCTTGGAAGACGGCCGGCCCGACATCCACCGGATCGGCCGGCTACCTGATGCCGACCATGATGATCGTGAAGGACCCTGGAATCGCGGCACCGCGGCCGCCGCCACGGCCGCCTGCCGGTGGCGCACTCCCCGCCGGTGGAGGCGGCGGTGGCGGCCCGATCTCCGATGCCATCGCGAACAGATGGCCCGTCTTGCTGTCAAACGCGATCGTGCGCGCGCCGTTCGACGGCCAGGTCTTCAGGTTCTGCTCGACCTCGAAACTCGTCGCGCTCTTCTCCTTGACGATGGTCATCGTGCCGTTGCCTTGCGTGCTGAACGCTTCCATCGTCGCCGGATTGAAGGCCGCGCCGTCGGAACTGCCGGCGAGCGGCAGTCTCTCGAGGATCTTTCCGTCCTTCGCATTCAAGATGACGAACGTCTGCGGCGGCTTGGCGCCGGACTCGGTTGGATTCGGCGTTCCGGGCGGGCCGACGACGCTGCACGCCGCGAACAGGATTTGATTCTTCACATCGAGCGCGAGCCCGTTGCACCCGCCGTTGTCGCCGAACGGATAAGTCTTGGTCACCTTCATCGTCTTCGCGTCAACCACGGCGACGCTGCCCGGCCGCTCCTGGAGGACCTGGTAGATGGTGCCTTTGCCGTCGCCGATCGTTTGCTCGGGCGTGCCGCCGAGGTCGATGTTGCCGAGCACCGTCCCGTCCTTGGCGTCCACCACCAACAGGGCCTTCGTCGGATGGCTGCCGATGTACACGCGATCGCTGGACGTGTCGCAGTAGATCCCGTCGGCGCTGAATCGGTCCGGGACTTCGATCGTCTTGATCAACTTCATCGTCTTGACGTCGAACATCGAGGGTTGGGGATGGTCGCTGGTGAAGCCATGGCCCGTCTTCGGGCACACCGTCGCGCCGTTGCCGCCTACACCGGGAATCACGCCCACCGGTTCGAGCGTAACGAGGTCGAAGATCGCCAATCGCTTTTCAAACGCAGGCACCGCCGGCGTCGTAGCCGTCGCCTCGCGTGCCTGCGTCGCGCCGCGCGTGATGTACAGCCGCCGGCCGGCCGTGTCGGCGTAGATGTAGTCCGTGCCGCCCTCGCCGCCTACTTTCGCGGTTTTCAGGACCTTGTACGGCCCGTCAGGGCCGGCCTGGAAGGCGAGTCCCGCGGACGTGAAGAGCGCGATCGTCACCATGCGGAGAAGCGCATGTCGTCTCATCTGAACACTCCCAGAGATTTGTGGAGACCGAAAACACGGTTGATTGTAGCGCTCTGGGCGGAGTACTCCTCGAAAACGACGAAGGCGAGCCAAGCAGGATACTGCCGGCGATGCGTTTCGGCGCTTGCTTCTTGCGGGACTTCGGCATGGCTGTAACGCGCCAAGTCCGTCGTCGTGAACAGTCTCTCGTCGGGCGACGGCCTCCTTGCCAGCCGTATGGCTTCTGATGTCAGGACGGAACAAGTAGTAGACCGTCTACGTCCATGCTATGGACAATATCAAATGAAACACAACGTTACGTTAACCATCGCGTCCCTGCTCTCGATTCTCTTGCTGACGCTTCACGTTACCGACGACATCGTCCGCGGGATATCGAAGGCCGAGCCCTCAAACACAGCACTGCTCGTCCTCGTGGTCTTCCTGTATGGGACGCTCGTGCTCGCCGAGCGGCGATCGGGGTGCGTCATCATGCTGCTCGTCGGGTTGTTCGCGGCAGGCATGCCCGTCATCCACATGAGGGGGGCACATTACGGCGAGATCGCCAGGTCCGCCGGCGGCTTCTTCTTCGTCTGGACACTCTGGGCGCTCGGCGGCCTCGGGGGCTTGACCTTCATCCTCTCGGCGCACGGTCTGTGGAGTCTGCGACGAGGCCAGCCGAGGTAGTCCATGCTCTTGCCAATCCAGATTGCCCAGGCGGGCTCGCGATTGAAGGCGAGGCGCTGGAGGGTCGATGGCTGAAGAGTGACTCACATCGGTTTGATGCGGGATCGGTAAGCACTACGCGACAAGGCAGGAGAAATCCCACGCGTTCGGCGTTCAGCGATGTAAAGGCGGGGACCTTACTTCTTCGGCACAAGGCGCTTAAGCTCCTCGTCCCAATGTTGGACGAGGACGAGCGCGGGCGAAGCGTCGGTTCCGGCCCCTTTGATCATCAGGAACCGTTGGCCGTCGAGCGACACGTCGTACGAGCGCCCAGAGTTGCGGGGAACATAGTAGCGCCGCTCGAAGAGTTTGATCGGCGCGCGGTTGTTCCAAGTCACGCCCTTCGCCTCCACGGACACCTGCAGCAAGGATCCATCGACGCCAACATAGAAGAGTTCCTTGCCGCTGGGCGCCCAGAGAGGTCGCGTGCCGCCCGCCGTCGAAACACGCGTCTCTGGGCCTTTGACGTCCGGAAAAGGCCGAACATAGATTTCCTTAGAGCCCGTCAAAGTCGATTCGTACGCCAACCACCGGCCGTCCGGCGAGACGGTTCCCTCGGTTTCGTGGACCGGCGTATCCACGAGAGGAGTCACTCGGTGCGTCTCATCGAGAGCGAGCTGCAGCACGTCGCGGCCCGTCGTCCCCAGGTTGTTTCTGAAGAACACTATGGCGGTTCCGTCCGGCGTGATCCCGGTGGCAAACTCCGGCTCGCTGTTTTTCGTCAACTGCTCAGGCTCGCCGGTGCCGTCGGCAGCTTGCCGCCAAAGATTGAACACGCCGCTGCGGTTTGAGCTAAAAATGATCCCCTTGCCGTCCCGCGTCCACAGCGGGTGCTGGTCCTCGCCCGGATCGCGCGTCAGCGGCGTGAGCATCTTTCTTGCCAGGTCCCAGATCCAAATGTCGTTCGTCTGATCGTTGCTCCAGACCGCGACGCGCTTCCCGTCGGGCGAGAGACGAGGCTGGAGGTAGGCGCGCGGCGGCGCATCGATGGCCTCCTCCTTGCCCGCTCGGTCGACCCACACGAGCGTGCGTGCGTTCGTCGTAACCCCTCCCGGAAGGTCCACGTACACAAGTGTCCCGTCATTGGCTATGGCGAGATTCCCCGCTCCTGCAGCCGTCGTCGAGAGCAGCGGCATCATCGAGACTGACGTACCACGGGTCTCGAGCCGATCGACATCGAAGGGTATCGCTCGTACCGCGCCCGCCGCGATGTAGACCAAGTGCCCGCTGCTGACGTAGTGTGCGTCGGTGCCATGCTCAAGTATTTTCTGCGTCCTTGTACGCAAGTCGAGCACAGCCACCTGGGCTGCATCGACGTCGCCTGTTTGCGACGTAATCGTAAACAGGACGGCGTGGCCGCCGGGCAGAAGTTCTGGCCAGAGATGATCGGCTTCCCCACGCTCGCGGTCGGGCCGCGTCAACGTGGCGGGCTCTCCGCCGCTGGCCGAGACGCGCTGCAACCCCGTGCTGGGACGGTTGGTCGCGAAGATGATCGTGTCGTCTGCCGCCCACGTCGCACCCTGAAGAATCCCGTCGGCCCGGGCGATCGTCTGCGCTGCACCGCCCGTGATCGCGACCTTCCGGATCTCGAAGGATGTGTTGGCGAAGCCGACCCACTGACCATCCGGTGAGAGGAATGGCAGGCCTGCTCCACCAGTTCCGGTCGCGATCGCGACGGGCTCAAGCGCATCGAGAGCACGAACGAACAGTTGCGTGCCGTTGTTGCCGGAATAGACGAGCCGCCTCCCGTCGGGCGAGAGGGCGATGTCGCGGCCGAAGCCGCTCTGAGTCAGCGCGGCTGCGCCAGAATGCGTAATGGTCGTACGCGTCACGCCAAGTGGCGCGGTCTGGCGCCACGGCGCCCAGAGTACAAGCACGAGCACCAGTCCCGCTCCGAAAAGCCCCGCGACTGCCCACGGTAGCGCGCGCACCCATGCGGCCTTTTGCATCGGCAGGCTCATCGCGCTTGCGTCACCGCTCGATGCGAGCGCTTCGTCCATCTCGAGCCGCGCGTCCGCGGCATCAGCCAGCCGGCGTCTGCGATCCTTCTCGAGGCAGCGGCGGAGCAGGCGACGAATCGGCGCAGGCGTGCTCGCCGGCAGTGCCGTCCAGTCCGGCTCTTTTGTCAAGAAGTGCGCCAGCGTTTCAGCGACATCCTCGCCGCTGAATGCGCGCCGGCGCGTCAGCATCTCGTAGAGCACACATCCCAACGCCCAAATGTCCGCCCGCTTGTCCGCGGGCCGTCCCTTCGCCTGCTCGGGTGCCATGTACGCAGCCGTGCCGAGAATCACGCCGGCGCCGGTCAACACCGCCGGGCTGGTAATCGTCGGTGATGCGGTGACGTTGGCCGATGCTGCCGACACCGGCTCGAGCGCTTTCGCCAGGCCGAAGTCCAATACCTTGACCTTGCCATCGGGTCGCAGCTTGATGTTCGCGGGCTTGAGATCCCTGTGGATGATCCCCTGCTCGTGTGCGGCTTCCAGGGCCTCCGCGATCTGCCTGGCAATGGGGAGGGCTTCGTCGAGCGGAACGGCGCCGCGCGCAATCCGCTGCGAGAGATCGTCGCCCTCGACCAGTTCCATCACGAGGGCGTGCATGCCTCCGGATTTCTCAAACCCGTAGATCGCCGCGATGTGCGGATGATTCAGGGAGGCGAGCGTCTTCGCTTCCCGCTCAAAGCGCGCGAGGCGGTCTCCATCTTGGGCGAACGCGTCCGGCAAGACTTTGATCGCCACCTGGCGACTGAGGTTCGTGTCGGTGGCCCGATAGACGGCGCCCATACCGCCCTCGCCGATCGGCGAGGTGATCTCGTAGGGACCGAGTCGGGTGCCTGGAGTCAGGGGCAAGCGCTGAATTATATGGGCCAGACGCCGTGGTGGCGGATTACTCCTGCAACACGGGGTACCGTTTACCGATCCGGGCAGCTCGATTGTTCGCGCTTGAAGGCTGAGGGGCATTATGCTGGAGCGAATCGCACCCGGCTAGAAATCCCTCACCCGCGCGCCAGGCCTCGAGAACTTCGCCAGCGGGTTCCTGAAGGATGGCGTGGTGCGCGGCCGTCCCGCCGGTCTCGCCACCGGACGGGACGTCGCGCTCTATATCTCGGACGACAACAAGGCAATCATCTATCGGGTCACGTATGAATCCCAATGAAGACTACTTCTTCAAGTAGCTCTGGTGCACGACGACGACGTCGGGTTTCGCCACGGCTGCCTTCGCGACGTGGCTGTACTCGTACATCACGACCTCGTCGGTTTCGCGCGTCGAGCGCTGCATCGACTTGCCGACGGTCTCGGTGGCAACGGCGGTGGTCGCCGGCTTCGACAGGAACGCGAAAACCTGCTCCTTGGCCGGTGCGGAGATGCTCTGCGACGCGTCACGCGCGAGGAATCCTTCGAGCGCATACGAGTTCAGGAGCTTCTCGGTCATCCGCTGGAAGAGCGCCGGCGAGGCATAGACGTCGGCTGACGTCACCTTGCCGTTGATTGCGACTGCCAGGCCGATCGCCTTCGTGTGCTTGCGGATGGTCGGGAGGAGCGCCTGCACG
>Ga0184625_10000249_pt1 | contig 18516 bp, 15 predicted proteins | sample PLM3_30_b1_FD_133151 | JGI IMG/M metagenome (GOLD analysis project Ga0184625, IMG submission 133151) | Groundwater sediment microbial communities from an aquifer in East River, Colorado, USA - PLM3_30_b1 | ecosystem: Environmental > Terrestrial > Soil > Riparian zone | place: USA: East River... | reverse complement strand
GCTGTATCGAAGGCCGGGGCCGCTTCGTAAGACAGGAATCCCGCAGCAAACCGCTGTTCACGAGTGCACGCCTCTTCGATCCGTTCGAGCGCGGGCAGAACCTCGCCAACCGTGCGGGCAACGATGATTTCCCGCGGCCGCTCGAACACACGCCATCGGCCCGAGGCCGCATCGCGAACGATTGATGTCAATCCTCCAACTCCAGGGGCGGGTGCCAGCGGCCTGTCTGATAGCTCCATCGTGCGAGGCGGTCCGCGCAGTCGGCGGCCTCCGGTTGCGCGGCGAGCGTGTCGCACGGCCAGGGCAGCGCGTACGTCCAGTTCGCGTCGCCAATCGTCGCGGGCAGATTGACTCGATCGGGCCATCCGAACACGTCCTGGATGGGCAGCAGGACGAGGTTCGATCCCGCGTTGTACATCATCGCGATGATGCGATCGCGGACCTCGGCATCGAACGCCACAGAGTCGCCGCCGAATCGAACCCTTTCTTCCGCCGTCAGAGTCTCCCACCAGGCCGCCAGCGGATCGGTATCGTGCGTGCCCGTCATGGCCACCGATAGTGGTGGATACAAGGCGGGCTCCTCGGTTTCCCACCGCAGCACCTTGTAACCAGGGACACCGAGCCGGGCGATCGATTGCCGCACGAATTCGGGCACGGTGCCAAGGTCCTCGACGCTGACGTCGGCGCCCGTGCCGACCAGGATGCGCATCACTGTCTCGCCGAGCTCGATTTGCGACGGCTCGTCCGCCGGCATGAAATACGGCTCGCTGCCGTCAAGCGGCCGTACGTAGGTGCGATAGAAGCCCACCAGGTGATCGACACGAAAGCCGTCGTACAACTCGACCTGCCTCCGGGCGCGCATGCGCAGCCACGCGAAATCGTTCTGGCGCGCCTGGTCCCAGTTGTACGGCGGAAGCCCCCACTCCTGGCCGGTCTCGCTGAATGCATCGGGGGGCGTGCCAACCGAGGCGTCCAGCAGAAAATCGCTGCGCCGGCTCCATACGTCAGCGCTGTCCAGGGTCACCATGAACGGAAAATCGCCGAGGATGTCCAAGCCCTCGACGGCTCGTCGAGTCGCTTCCCACTGCCGCGACGCGACCCACTGGACGTACCGGTAGAACAGCATCTCGGTCGCGAGACGCTCGCGCGCCAGTGACATCGCGGGCGGCTCGCGGTCGCGGAGGCCGGCGGGCCACTCCGGCCACGCCCGCTCGCCGTAGTCCGCGCGGAGGGCGCGATAGTCGCTGTACTCGTCGAGCCACCACGACTCTTCCGCGTTGTAGGCACGAAAATCGGCGGCATCAGGCGTGTCGAAACGCCAGTCGCGTTCGAGAAAGCGATCGAACGAGGCGCGCAGCGCGCGCCGCTTCAGGTCTCGCACCAACCGGTAATCGATTTTCGGCGCGCGGCGAACGTGCTCGATTTCTTCTGCCCACTCACGCTCGAACATGGCGCCGTCGGCCAGCATCCAGACGCTGACGAACTGCGGGTCGATCGCCATCGCGCTGAGCGCCGAATACGGCGACGTTTCCGACGGCGCGAGCTCGTTCAGCGGGAGAATCTGCAGCGCTGACTGGTTTGCTGCCCGCAGCCATGCCGCCATGGACGGAACATCGCCGATCTCGCCGATACCCCAGCTGCGGGTCGAGCGCAGCGAAAACAGCGGCACGCTGATGCCGGCGCGGCGCGATCTGCCAATCATCGAAGTCGGCCGATCTGTCGGAGGAGCGCCTCGACGGCAGCGGCGAACACCCGCGGATCCGGGAGGAGACTGACGACGAGAAACGCCTCGCGCTCGAAGTCGAAGAAATAGCCTGGATGCACCAGCACTCCGGTCTCGTTGAGCAGATCGACGACGATCGTGTCTTCGGACGCCAGGGCCGGCACCTGCACGATCGCATACCATCCGGCTTCCACGGGCATCACTGTGCACGACGGAATCGCGGCAACCGCCGCGATCAACGCGTCGTAGTTTCCGCGCACACGGTTCTGAATCTGCGCGCGCACGGAGGCGCCCGCTACCAGCAATTCCGGCGCCGCTACCTGTACGGGCGTCGACACCGACAAATACGCGTCGCAGATTGTCTCGAGTCGATCGAGGGCAGCGGAGACTTCCGGTGTGCCACCGCCGATGGCAATCCAGCCGAGCTTCACCTGCGGCAGGCCGACAGACTTCGAGAGGCCCCCGAGCGCAAAGGTCAGCGCGTCCGATTGGCGAAGCGCGCTGCGTGGCGCGTCGCCATCGATGCGGTAATCGCTGAACACCTCGTCAGAAATGATCGCGAGATCGTGCTGATGCGCGATCGACGCGACGGCGTCGAGCTCGCGGTCGGTCACTGAGGATCCGGTCGGATTGTTGGGGCTAATCATGATGATGGCGCGCATTCGTCCCGAGCCGGCCTTCTCGCGCAGCCCGTCGACATCGATCTCCCAGCGCCCGTGAAACTCGAGACGATAATGCTCGAGTGAGACACCTTCGAGATCGGTCAGATACTCGATCAGCGGATAGCTTGGCCGCGGCGCCAGGACGGTGTCGCCTGGGTCGCACAGCAGCTTGAGCAACAACGAATACGCCTCGCTCGTACTGGCCGTCAGTACGATCCGCTCCGGTGCGACTGTCGCGGCATGGCGCTCGAGGTGGTGCGAGACTGCCTCCCGGGCAGACAACAGTCCGAAGGGTTCGGGCTCATAACAGAGCCCCCGCGCGTCGGCCATCGGGGCGAGCAGATCGCGGGGATACGCAAACCCCGCGCGAGTAGGATTCGAGAGGGTGAGGTCGAGAATCTCGAGACCGGCGGCACGGCGGCGTTCGACCGCCACCGCAAGCCGGTTACGTCCAGCCGCCTGCCGCAACCGCGATGAGAACATCGGCGCTCCCTGCGCAGGTCAGCTTATCGCGACTTGCTCGAGGTGAGCGGGTGTGTGCACCTGCCACTTGAGTTGCGACTCAATTGTCGCTTTCAGCGCGTCCATCGGCCCGGGTTCGCCGTGCACGAGATAGGTCATCCGCGGCGGTGTCTTGAAACCCCCAAGCCATCGGAGCGTTTCGTGTGAGTCGGCGTGGGCCGACATGGAATCGATGCGCTCGACCCGCGCATGCACCGGAACGAGCTGACCGCGAATCTTCACCTCGCGCGCGCCGTCGATGAGCTGGCGGCCCCGCGTACCCGCGGCTTGATAGCCGACGAACAACACGGTGCTGCGCTTGTCGGGAAGCGCGCCAAGCAGATGATGCAGCACACGGCCGCCTGTCGCCATTCCACTCGAGGAGACGACAATCGACGGGATCTTCGATCGCACGAGCTCGGACGACTGCTGCGCCGACGCCACCGGTTGAAACCGCGCCGTAAAGAAGCGCCGGATCTCCGACGCCGCTTGAACATCGGCATCGAGCTCAGCCGCGCGGCTCGCATAGTACCGCAGCGCATCGAGGGCCATCGGGCTGTCGAGAAACACCGGCAGCTTTGGAATCGTCCCCTCGTCCTCCAGCTTCTTGATCCAGTACAAGACCTCTTCGACCCGGCCGATGGCGAAGGCGGGAATGATCAGCTTGCCGCCGCGCGCGATTGTGTCCTTGATGATCGACGCGAGACGGGCGCCGCGGTCGTCAGGCTCGTGAACGCGATCGCCGTAGGTCGACTCCAGCAGCAACACATCGGCGGGGGGCGGCGCTGACGGATCCGGGAGCACAGGCCGCGCGTAGCGGCCGAGATCGCCGCCGAAGAGCACTGTCTGGCCTCCTTTGATTGTCATCCGCACGAACGCCGACCCGAGCAGATGGCCGGCGTGGATGAACTCGATGTCCACGCCGTCGACGAGCGAGACCGGCTTGTCGAAGGCCACCGGCTGCAGCTGCGACAGCGCGCGAAAAGCGTCCGACTCGCGGTAGAGGGGCAGCGCAGGATCGTGTCGCGAGTAGTGAAGCCGGTTGGCCTCGCGCGCGTCCTCCTCCTGCAATCGGGCCGAGTCGGGCAGCACCAGCTTGCAGAGATCGGCGGTGCCGGGCGTACAAAGGACGCGCTTGTGATAGCCATCGGCAACGAGCCGCGGCAGGTAGCCGGTGTGATCGAGGTGCGCGTGCGTGAGGACGGCAGCGGACAGGTCGGACGGATCGACTGGAAGCGCTTCCCAATTGCGAAGCCGCAGCTCCTTGAGGCCTTGAAATAATCCGCAATCGACCAGGATCTTGTGGCCACCGGTTTCGACGAGATACTTCGACCCGGTCACCGTGCGCGCGGCCCCAAGGAAGGTGAGCTTTGTCATAATGTGAGCTCGTATGGTACCGCGTTCCGTGTCGCTGGCACTGTCGGCCGCCGTGCTTTACGCGGCCGGCTCGATCGCGGCAGCGCAGGTGACGCGCCTCTCCATCGAAGACATTTACAGCTACGAGGGATGGACGCACTTCAACGGCAGCCAGGCGGCGGCGATGAACTGGGTTCCGGCTGGCGACCCGTGGCTGAACGATAAGGAACACCTATGGCCATCCGACGCCGCTCACAGCGGCGGCGGACAGGAGCGCGGGCCCTGGCTGCGCGTGGACGCGGTCTCAGGCGCCAGCACGCCGCTCTACACGTACGAGCACCTCGAGCGGGCGCTCGCCGGCGCAGGCGTCAGCGCTACGGAGGCGCGGACCGCCGCCCGGGTGCGGCAGACGAACTTCAACGAGGCGCGTGATGCGCTCCTCCTCACAATCGGCGACGACCTTTACACGTTCAGTATCTCCACGGGACGCGCGGATCGCGTGACCACTTCTCCCGGGCCGAAGCTCGAGGCGACGTTCAGTCCGGACGGGCGCAGCGTCGCGTTCATCAAGAACAACAATCTGTTCGTGGCCCGTATCGGCGCCTCGGGCGAGAAGGCCCTCACCTCGGACGGCAGCGCCGACATTTTGAACGGCACACTCGACTGGGTCTATTCCGAAGAGCTGTACGGTCGCGGCAATCGCCGTGGGTACTGGTGGAGTCCCGACTCGTCGCAGATCGCGTTCCTGCGATTCGACGAACGCGCGGTGCCCGAATCGGTGTTGGTTGATGACATCCCATATCGCCCGGACGTGGACCGTGCGCGCTATCCCAAGGCCGGCGATCCGAACCCCGTCGTGAGCCTTGGCGTCGTGTCGCCGTCGACGGACGGCATCCGTTGGGTCGAGACCGCGCAGTACTCGGATTTTCTCGTCGTGAATGTCGGCTGGACCCCCGACAGTCGCGCAGTGGTGTTTCAGGTTCAGAACCGAACGCAGACATGGCTCGATCTGAATCGCGCGGATGCCGGCACCGGAGCGTCACAGCGTCTCCTGAGGGAAACGAGCAAGGCGTGGGTCGAGCGATGGCAGGATTCGAGCGCGGATCCACTCTGGTTGCGTGACGGCTCCTTTCTCTGGCTGAGCGAGCGCAGCGGGTTCCGGCACTTCTATCATTACGCCTCCAACGGCGACCGGGTTCGGCAGATCACACAGGGCGACTGGGAGGTGCGGCGCATCCACGGCGTCGATCCTACTGACACGTGGATCTATTTTTCATCGACGGCAACCAGCCCGACTGGGTTGGACCTGTATCGCGTCCGCGTCGATGGCACGGGCTTTCAGCGGCTCTCGGCGAGCGCGGGACGCCATCAGGTGTTCCTCAATCGATAGCGCACTCTCCTGCTCGACTCGTGGAGCGACATCAACACGCCGCCGCAGGTCCGCGTCCACAGCACAAATGCGTATCGCCCGATGCGCGACGTCGAACCGAATCGTGTTCGGAGCCTGACCGAGCAGGGGCTGTCAACGCCCGAACTGCTGCAGGTCCGGACCCGAGACGGGTTCGTGATGGAAGCGTTGATGATCAAGCCGCCGAATTTCGATCCTGCCCGGCGCTATCCCGTGTACCAGTTTACGTACGCGGGCCCCCACATGCCGCAAGTCGTCAACGCGTGGGGTGGAAGCGATTTTCTGTACTACCAGCTGCTCGCCCAGCGCGGCATCATTGTGTGGATTTGCGACAACCGCACCGCCAGCGGCAAAGGTATGAAATCGGCGTGGCCTCTCTACAAGAATTTCGGAGAGCTCGAACTGCGCGATATCGAAGACGGCGTGGCCTGGCTCAAGCAGCAGCCGTACATCGACGGGTCGCGGATCGGTCTTTCCGGCGTCAGCTTCGGCGCCTACATGACGCTGTACGCCATGACGCACAGCCGCAGCTTCGCCATGGGCATCGCGGAGGGCGCCGTCTCAGATTGGCGCAATTACGATACGATTTACACTGAACGGTACATGGGTCTGCCTGACGAGAACGCCGACGGATACCGGCGGAGCTCGCCTCGCTTCAGAGCCGCGGACCTCAGCGGGAATCTACTGCTGGTCCATAGCGCGCTCGACGACAACGTGCATCCGCAGAACTCGATGCAGTTCGCCTATGCGCTGCAGCAGGCGGGCAAGCCGTTCCAGATGATGATGTATCCCAGGTCGGCGCATGGCGTCAGCGATCCCGAGCTGACCCTGCACCTGCGCCGTATGATGCTCGACTTCACGACGCAGAATCTTCTGCGATAGGATTGGTCAATGAACGCGGCCGTGCGCAGCTGGGTAAGGGATATCGAGGCGCTGACAACGCCCTCAGCCGTGGTGTACTGCGATGGATCTCAGGCCGAGCGCGATCGACTGATTGCGGAATGCCTGGCCACCGGAGAGCTGATCGCGCTGAACCAGGAGAAGCTCCCGGGCTGCTATCTCCATCGCAGCGCGCCCCACGACGTTGCTCGAACAGAACATCTCACGTTCGTCAGCACGACAGAGCAAGTCGACGCCGGTCCGACGAACAACTGGATGTCGCCGGAGGACGCGCGCAAGAAGCTGACGCCACTGTTCGCCGGCTCCATGCGCGGGCGCACCATGTACGTGGTGCCGTTCCTGATGGGCCCTCCGGGATCGCCCTATTCGAAAGTGGGCGTCGAGATCACCGACAGCCGTTACGTCGTCTTGAACATGCGCATCATGACGCGCGTCGGACAGGCTGCGCTCGATCATCTCGGCGATTCTGACGACTTCACGCGCTGTCTCCATTCGCTCGGCGATCTCAGTCCGGACCGGCGCTTCATCGTGCACTTTCCCGAAGACAATGCGGTGTGGTCGATCGGATCCGGCTACGGCGGCAACGCCTTGCTCGGCAAGAAATGTCTGGCGCTGCGGCTCGCGAGCTTTCGGGCGAATCGCGAAGGCTGGCTCGCCGAGCACATGCTTATCGTCGGATGCCGCTACAAGGACGGCCCGGTGCGGTACATCGCCGGCGCGTTTCCTTCCGCGTGCGGCAAGACCAACATGGCCATGCTCGTGCCGCCGGCCTCGATGCCCGGCTGGACAGCGTGGACCGTTGGCGATGACATCGCCTGGATCCGTCCCGGCTCGGACGGACGTCTGTGGGCCGTCAATCCAGAGGCGGGGTTTTTTGGCGTCCTGCCAGGCACCAGCCACAGCACGAACCCGACCGCGTTCGACATGATTCAGCACGACACCATTTACACGAACGCCGCGCTGCGTCCGGATGGAACACCCTGGTGGGAAGGGCACGACGACCCGCCACCTGCCGAGGCTCTCGACTGGCAGGGGCGCCCCTGGACTCCCGCCTCGACTGAGAAAGCCACGCATCCAAACGCGCGCTTCACCACGCCGGCCACGAACTGCGCGACGCTCTCGCCGGAATTCGACAACCCGCGCGGCGTGCCGCTCGACGCGGTGATGTTCGGCGCACGCCGGCAGCAGCGCGTGCCGCTCGTGTACGAGTCGAAGAACTGGCAGCACGGGGTCTTCCTCGGCGCGACGCTCTCGTCCGAGACGACCGCCGCGGCATCGGGTAAGACCGGGGTGTTGCGCCGCGATCCCATGGCGATGCTCGCGTTCTGCGGCTACAACATGGGGGACTATTTTCAACATTGGCTCGACATCGGCCGCGAAGTGACGAAGCCGCCGAAAGTGTTCCGCGTCAACTGGTTCCGCACCGACGCCCGCGGGAAGTTCATCTGGCCAGGCTTCGGCGAAAATCTGCGGGTGGTGAAGTGGATCTTCGAGCGGTGTGACGGCGTCGGAAAAGGAAAAGAGACGCCCATCGGCATCGTCCCGACGCCTGATGCGATCGACCAGGCAGGATTGACGATCTCGAAGGAGGCGATGGAAACGCTCGTCGCCGTCGAGCCTGGCGACTGGGCCGAAGCCTCAGCCGATCAGGCGGCCTTTTTCAAATCGCTCGGCGAGCGAGTCCCGCGTGAGATGTTCGACGAGCAGAAACGGCTTGCGGATGCGCTCGGGGGAGCGGCAGTGAAATGAGTGTGCGGCGTAACGAAGAACGCAAAACGAACAACGAATAGAGAACGTGCAAGCCGAGTTTTATTCGTTTTTCCCTGTTCGTTTTTCCATATCAACGTACGTGCCTTCCCCCATCCACCCGTACGGTTTCCCCAGTCACGAAGTCACATTGCAATAGCGCCAACACCGCATCGGCGATCGATTCCTCCCCGCCCCACGCCCCTAGCGGCGTCGCCTTTTCCACCGACGCGAGCTCGTCCCCGGTGGTTTCGGGTGGCGCGAGAATCGGGCCTGGCGCGATCGCGTTTACGCGAATCTTGTCGGGCGCCAGCTCCAACGCGAGCGCTTCCGTAATGCCAATGACCCCGGTTTTTGCGACGTAATAGGGAAGATAGCCTGTGTACCGCGGGCGTCCGCTACGCGACAGCCAGTCGGAAAAATTGATGATGTTGCCGCCGCCGGCACGACGCATGTGCGGCCAGGCGGCGCGCGAGCAGATGAAGGCCGAACGCATGTCGACCGCGACGTTTTCGTCGTACTCTTCGACCGTCAGCTCGCTGAACGGCTTCGCCACGTAAATCGACGCCATGTTCACGAGGATATCGAGCCTGCCGAGCGCCGCGGCGCCCTCATCGATGAAGGCTTCACAATCCGCAGCCTTGGTGAGATTCGCCTGCCTGACGAAAACGCGACGCCCGAGCTCGCGAATGGTCGCCGCTGTCTTGTCGGCTTCGTCGCGCGACCGGTTGTAGCAGAGCCCGATGTCGGCTCCGCGCCTGGCCATCTCAATCGCCACCACGGCACCGATCCGCTTGCCACCGGTCAATAGCGCAACGCGATTTGAAAGGTCCATCTAGAGACTTTACTGCAGAGATCACTGGTGGAGCGTTGTTTGACATCCCGTTCGCATGGGATGTATGTACGTGACTCCAATCTCGTTGTCCCATCCAGCGGTCACCAGGAGAAATGCATGCTGAAGAAAGCGGTCGGAGTTGCAGTTGTGATCGGCGGGCTTGCTGTCGCGCCGGCGTTGGCTCGAGCTCAGGCACCGGCCGCTCCCGCGCCCGCGGCGCCCGCCGCGGGTCAGCCGCCGTCGACGGAGAAACCAGCAGGCGGAGGTCAGAAAGTCGGTCAGACCGGCAATCCCGATCCCGGGGTGAATTTTCTCAACGTAGTCGAGAACCCGCACGTCCGCGTGTTGCAGGTGACGCTCCAGCCCGGCGCGGTGCGGCGGCCGCACGTGCACAACGACGTGACGTTTCACATGCTCGTGCCCGTCACCGGCGCGCTCGAGCTGACGGTTGAAAAGGATCCAGTGATCACTGCCGTGCCAGGACAGGCGTACTACATGGTGAAGGGCCAGACGCACAGCTTCACCAACAAGACGGCGGCAGCGGTCCAGGTGATCGAGCTCTTCATCAAGCCGGATCCGGGCACAACCGCGCCGGCTCCTGATGCTGCTGCGCCCGCCGCAGCTGCGCCGGCTGCACCGCCGGCGAAATAAACGAATAGCGAACATCGAAAAAGGAAAAGTGCAATAAAAAAGGGCGCCGCAAGTGTTGTTCGGCGCCCTTTCCCTATTCGTTTTTCGTTATTCGTTATTCGTTACTGCGAAGTCTACTTCGAGGGCTTTCCCTCATCGTCAAAAACCTGGACAGTGCCGAACGAGCGAAGGCTGGTCGTAATCTTGGTCGCGTCGCCCACGGCGACGATCTGAAGCCGCTTGGGGTCGAGGTACTTGCGGGCGACCGCCTGGACCTGGGCAGGCGTTACCGCGGCGATGCGATCGGTGTACCGATCCCAGTAGTCGACCGGGAACTTGTAGAGCTGCCGGACGATGTACAGGTTGAGCAGTCCCGCCGGATCCTCGAGCGACAACGCAAATGACGCGGTCAGCGAGCGCTGGGCGTCTTTGAACTCGTCGAGCGGCACCTGCTCGTCGCGGATCTTGTTGATCTCACCCAGCAGGTCGCGGAGCGCAGGCTCGGTGACATCGGTCCGCACATCCATCTGCGCGCGCCAGTCCCCGCGGTAGCGCAGCGATCTCGTATTGCTGTATACGCCGTAGGTATAGCCCTTTCTCTCGCGCAACTCGCGGTACAACCGGCCGTTCGATCCTCCGAGAATCTGATTCATCACGACCATCGCGTCGTAATCGGGATCGGTGCGCGAGATCGCCAGTTCCCCGATCATCAGGGCCGTCTGCACCGAGGCGGACCGATTGACGAGCGCGATTTTCAGTTCCCCGTGGTCCGGTGGATCGGTGACGCCGGGCAAGGGCGTCCCGCTCTTTGTCCATCCCTTCAGCGCCGCTTCGAATTTCGCGCGCGCCTCTGCCAGCGTGATGTCGCCGGACACGCCGATGATCGCGTGGTCGGGCACGTAGTTGCTCTTGTGAAAGCTGACGAGCGTGTCGCGGTTCATTTTTTCGAGCGACTCGCGGGTCACTCCCACGCTCGACGCCGGATGCCCGCCGTAGACGGCTTTCGAGTAGCGTTCCTGTCGCAGAAAATCAGGATCGCTGCGCTGCTCCTCGAGGCCGGCGCGGGTCCGCACCTTATAGAGGCCGATCTCTTTTTCCGGAAAGCTGGGATGCAGCAGGACGTCGGATGCGAGTGCCAGCACGGCATCGAACTGATCGGTCAGAGCGGAGCCGGTGACGGTCGCAATCTGCGAGCCCTCGTTCGCCGATACCGACACGCTCGCCGCCATCGTGTCGAGCGCTTGTGCGATCTGCTCCGAGCTCTTCGTCGTCGTGCCTTCATCCATCAGCGACGCCGTGGTATCGGCGAGGCCGGGCATGCCGGGCGGATCGTAGTACCCGCCGGCGCCGATCATGATGATCTCGAATCGCACGGAGGGCACGCGGTGATCCTCGAGCACCATCAGGTAAGCGCCGTTCGACAGCTGTGTCTCCTGTGCACGGGGCAGCTTCACCTTGATGATGTCGTTGCTGACCGGCGCCTTGCCCTTGAACTTTGGCGCCTCTGGCGGCGCGGCGGCGCCCTGGCCCATCATCGGCGCCTGGACGACGAGCAGCGACACCGATAGGACAGCGAGCACATGGCAAAGAGCAGCGCGCGTCTTCACTGCACGCCTCCTTTCGGAGAGGGCGCAGCCTGCTTGGCAGGAACGGTGACAATCACGGCGCGGTTCGCGGGCACGAGATACTGCCGCGCGACGCGTTGCAGATCCGCAATCGTCAGCGACGCGACGCGGTCGTATCGCGTGTTGATCACCCCAGGGTCGTTATAGAAAACCGTATAGCGCGAGAGCAGAATGGCGCGCTGGAGCGAGTTGCCGAGGCTGCCGGCGAGGCTTCGCCGCGCCGCGTTTCGCGCCTTGTCGAGCTCCCATTCCTCGATTGAACCCGTCTGGAGCCTGGCGATCTCGGCGTCAATCGCCTTCTCGACCTGAGCCGGATCCTTTCCCGGCCCTGCCATCCCCTCGAGATACATGAACGTCGGGCCCTTGGCCGCCACGACGCCGGCGCCTGCCTGGACGGCGACCTGCTGCTGCCGGACCAGGCTGTCGTAGAGCCGTGAGCTGCGGCCAGACCCCATGACGGTCGCAAGCGCGGACAACGCGTCCATATCGGGGTTGATGCCGCCCGGCACCTGATATGCGATGTCCACGAGCGTCAGCCGGGCGAGCGGATCGTTGATGATCGTCCGGCGCTCCTCTTTCTGCGCAGGCTCCGTCATGTCGAGCGGAGGCGCAGGCGGCCCCGACGGAATCGCCTCGAAATACTTCCGGACCTTGTCGAGCGCGATTTTCGGATCGACGTCGCCGGCGATGGCCAGCACGGCGTTGTTCGGGGCGTAGTAGGTCTTGAAGAAATTCGCGAAGTCCTCGAGGGAGGCGGCGTCGAGGTCGGCCATCGACCCGATAACCGAATGCTCGTTGGCGAAATTCTCGAACAGGAGCTCGCCGATGACTTCCGACGTCTTGCCGTATGGCTGATTGTCCATTCGCAGCCGACGCTCTTCCTTGACCGCTTCGCGCTGGTTGTCGACGGTTTCCTGCGTGATGGCGGGCGATCGCATGCGATCGGCCTCGAGAAACAGCACCATGTCCAGCTGGTTGGACGGTACCTGTTCAAAGTAAATGGTGTGATCCTTGTCGGTCTGCCCGTTATGGTTCCCGCCGTTGTTTTCGATGAGACCGGCGAGCTCGCCGTCGGCGACGTTTTCCGAGCCCTTGAACATCAGGTGCTCGAACAAGTGCGCGAACCCGGTTCGCCCCTTCCGTTCGTTTCGCGACCCGACGTTGTAGGCCACTGCCACCGACACGACCGGTGCGGCGCGATCGGACGAGATGATGACGCGCAGCCCGTTTTTCAAGCGGGTGTCGGTGAAACTGATTTTCGGAATGGTGATGGCCGCCGCCGTCGCGGCGAGCGCGATGGCAAACAGCACCGCGGCGATGAGGTGACGACGGTTCATGCTTTTCCCTCCAACGCGTCGAGCAATTCCTTCAGGTGAGCGACCTGGTCTTTCGCGGCATGAATGATCGCGCGGCGCTCCTGCACGGATGGCGTCGACCAGTCCTCGTTGTCGAACCGGATGCGCCCCTTCTCGTCGAACTCAACGAGAAACGCATCCATGGTAGGTATGAACAATCGCATAGCTTTCAGCTGTCAGCTCTCAGCTTTCAGATTCTAGTTTTTAGATTCCAGCAACATACGAGGCCCTCTGTGCGTCCGCCACCGCGAGAACAACGCCGACCATGGGGATGCGGTCGATGCCGCTGGCGTACGCGTACTCGACATTGATGCCTGCTTCGCCAAGCAGGCGGAGCGCGCGCGACAGCGAGCCGGGCTCGTTCGGCATCACGGTGTACAGCACGTCACGCTCGTCGACGTTGTAGTGCTGCTCGCGCAGCGTGTTTGCTGCGTGCAGCGGGTTGTCCACGACCATGCGCAAATGCCCCGCCGGGTCGATCGACATCGCCAGCATGTTGATCCGCTCGCCGCCGAGCAACTGCGACACCCGGCTCAGCGCCCCGGGACTGTTGGCCAGCTTGACGGTGATTTCTCTCTGTATCGCCATCCGAGGAATGTAGCGTACCTTTTGATAAACTCGGCATGCCATGGGAACACCAAAGACCTTCGCGATGATTCCGCCGGCGAGCCGCATGAGCGCGGTGAGCTATTCGATTCGCCGTGTTGTGGCAGAGGCGCGGAAGGCCGAGGCCGCGGGCAAGAAGATCTTCTATCTGAATACCGGCGATCCGGTGCATGCCGGTTTCCGCCCGCCTGCCCATATGGTCGAGGCAGTACATCAGGCGCTGCGCGACGGCGAGCACGGCTACGGGCCATCTGTCGGATTGCTCGAAGCGCGTGAAGCGGTGGCGGCCGAAAACACGTCGCGAGGATGGCCGGTGTCCGCCGATCGCGTCGTCATGACGTCCGGCTCATCTGAGGGCATCGACTTCGTTCTGACGGCGCTGGCCGATCCCGGCGACGAAGTGCTCGTGCCGCTGCCGACGTATCCGCTGTATACCGCAATCCTTCACAAGATCGGCGCGCGCGAGGTGTATTACCGCACGGATCCTGCCAACGGGTGGCAACCCGATCCGAAAGAGGTGCGCAGCCTCGTGACGCCGCGCACCAAAGCCATCGTCACCAACGATCCAAATAATCCGACTGGAGCGTCGTACGCGGTGTCGATTCGCCGTGAGCTCCTGGAGATCGCCGACGATCACAATATTCCGATGATCGCCGACGAAATCTATCAGGACGTCGCCTTCGACGGGCCGATCGCGCCGATCGGGTCGCTCGACCCGGACGCGCCGGTCATCTCGCTATCAGGGTTGTCAAAAGGCTATCTGGTGCCCGGGTGGCGCACTGGCTGGCTCGCGGTTGGAGGCGGCGATCGTTTGAAGGACGTCCTCGCGGCCATTACGAAGCTCGCCGAAGGGCGGCTCTGCTCGACGATGCCGATGCAGCGCGCCGTTGTCGCGGCGCTTCAGGGAGATCGGTCTCATCAGCCGGCGTTCCGCGCCGACCTGCGCGAGCGGGCGGAGCTGGTGTACGCGCGGGCAAACGCCATCCCGCGCATCTCCTCGACGCGCCCGAGCGCGGCGTTCTACGCGATGCCGAAAGTCGACCTGCCACCCGGAAAGACCGATGCCGATTTCATCGTCGACCTCGTGCACGCCACCGGCGTACTTTGTGTCCACGGCTCGGGTTTCGGGATGGATCCCGCGGACGGCTATTTCAGAATGGTCACGCTCGCGCCCCCTGCTCAGTTGAATGAGATCTGGAATCTGATTGCAGGATTTACCGCTGGATACAAGTGAGGGAAGAGGGAAGAGAGGAGAGGGAAGAAACACCCCTCACCCCTCTTCCCTCACCCCTATCGCCGCGACCGGTCTGTATCTAGCGGTCGCGCTCCTATTCACCTGGCCTCTCGCCGCCGGCCTGACGCGCGACATTCCCTGGGATCTCGGCGACTCGCTTCTGAACGCCTGGATTCTCGCGTGGGATGCGGACAGGATGCTGAGATTCCTCGGCGGCGATCTCGGCGCCCTCCGTAATTTCTGGAACGCCAACATCTTCTATCCGGAACCGTTGACCCTCGCCTATTCGGAACACCTGTTCGCACAGGCCGTCCAGATCCTTCCTGTGTACGCGCTGACGGGCAACATCATCCTCTCGTATAACCTGCTGTTTCTCTCGACCTTCGTGCTGTCGGGGCTCGGCATGTTCCTCTTCGTACGAGAGGTGACCGGCAGCGCCCGCGCCGGGTTGGCGGCCGGCTTGATTTACGCGTTCGCGCCGTACCGCGTGCCGCAGTTTTCGCACCTGCAGGTCATGTCATCGCAATGGATGCCCTTTGTGTTCTTCGGGCTGCGCCGGTATTTCACCACGCGCAGCGCGAAGGCGCTCGTCGGGGCAGGCGCCGCGCTGGTGGCGCAGAATCTCTCTAACGGTTACTTCCTGCTTTTCTTCGCGCCGTTCGTGCTGGCGTATGCCCTCTTCGAAATCGCCACGCGCAAACTGTGGACGGACACGCGGGTTTGGGCCGCTCTCTCTGTGACCGCAGTCTGCGTCACCGCGCTGACGCTGCCGTTTCTCCTTCCTTATCTCGAGCTGCGACGACTCGGCTTCGGCCCGCGTGCGCTCAACGAGGTGAAATCGTTTTCGGCCGATGTCCTGAGCTATTGGACAGCTCCGGGAGAGTCTCGCCTCTGGGGCGGGCTGATCCGCGCGTATCCGAAAGCGGAAGGCGATCTCTTTCTGACGATCGGCGCGCTGTGCCTTGGCGGTGTTGGCGTCACGCAAAGCGTCTCTGTCGCATGGGCGCGCGCGAAGGGCCGGCCCGCGGCGGTCGCCGGCGCCGTCATGCCGCTTGTCTGGATCATCGTCACGGCCGCGGCTGTGTATGCGGTGTTCGTGCTGCTGATTCTCGCCGGCCATGGCTTCACGCGGATCGGGCCGCTGTCCATCAGCGTGAGAAACCTCTGGCGTAATTTCCGCGTGCTGTCGACCATCGTCGGTCTTCTGCTGCTCCTCTCTCCGCGCGCGAGATCGTTCGCTCGCGCCTGGATCAGCGATCTCTGCGCCTTCATGTTGGTCGCCGCGCTTGCGGCCTTTCTTCTTTCGCTGGGCCCCGAAATCAGAAGCGGCGGACGCCTCATCAGCGAGATCGGCCCCTACCACTTTTTCTACTGGCACGTGCCGGGGTTCGATGGCCTTCGCGTACCGGCACGCTTTGCGATGCTGGTCATGCTGTTCCTCTCGGTGACAGCGGGGATTGGCGCCGCGACGCTCGAACGCCGTGTTCGCCGCGGTGGAATGATTGCTGTGGCACTGGGAGCGCTCGTCATCGCCGAGGCTTTCGCGGCTCCGATCGTCGTCAATGGCACGGCCGGCGAGGGTCGCTATGCGACTCCGCCTGCACGGGTATATACCGGCGGCGACGTGCCGGGCGCGTATCGTTTCCTCAAGTCACTGCCGTCGCCACGCACGGTGGTCGTCGAATTTCCTTTTGGTGAGTGGGCGTACGAGCTGCGTTACGTGTTCTACTCGACGGCGCACTGGCACCCGATTTTGAATGGATACAGCGGTCAATTCCCGCTGAGCTACAACATGAACGCGACACACCTCCGCCACCCTCTCGACTACCCGGACGCATCGTGGGACGCGTTGATGCGATCGGGTGCCACGCACGCTGTGGTCCATGGCCCGTACTACCGCGACGATGAGGGCGATCGCATCGAAAGATGGTTGTTGCAGAAGGGCGCGCGCCAGGTTGGCGCGTTCGACGGTGATAACGTGTTCGCTTTGCGATAACGTAGCGTGACGTATGCGCCACGATCCCCTTTCTTTTCTCGCCGATGAGCTGAACGCCCTCAAGGCGCAGGGGTTGTACCGCCGGCTGCGCGTCCTGAACGACGCCCAGGCGGCCCGGACAACCATCGACGGCCGTGAAGTCGTCAATCTCTCGTCCAACAACTATCTGGGCTTGACGACGCACCCGCGGCTCAAGGAAAAGGCACTCGCCGCGCTTCAACGGTGGGGTGTCGGAACCGGTTCGGTCCGTACCATCGCCGGCACGATGGCCATTCACATGGAGCTCGAGCGAAAGCTCGCGGAATTCAAGAAAACAGAGGCGGCCGTCGTATTTCAGAGTGGCTTCGCCGCGAACGCGGGCACCGTCGCCGCGATCCTCACCAGGGACGACATCGTTATTTCCGACGAGCTCAATCACGCCAGCATCATCGACGGGGCACGTTTGAGCCGCGCGACGATCAAGGTTTTCCCACACCGTGATGCGGATGCGGCGCGCGCCATTGTCCGCGACCTGCCGCCGACCGCGCGCAAGCTCCTCATCACCGACGGCGTGTTCAGCATGGACGGCGACCTGGGCGCATTGCCGGCGCTGTGCGGCCTGGCCGAAGAGTACGGCTGCATCATGATGGTGGACGATGCGCATGCGAGCGGTGTATTTGGCGCAAACGGGCGAGGCACAATCGATCACTTCGGACTGCATGGCCGGGTCGATGTGCAGGTAGGTACTCTGTCAAAAGCGATTGGGGCGCTCGGCGGATACGTTGCCGGAAGCAGCAACCTGATTGAGTTCCTGCACCACCGCGGGCGGCCGTTTCTGTTCTCCACATCTCACCCGCCCTCAGTGGTCGCGACGTGCCTCGCCGCGCTCGACGTGCTCAACGAAGAGCCGCAGTTGATCGATCGCCTCTGGGCGAACACGACGTTCTTCAAGGACGGACTGAAGCGGCTTGGCTTCAATACCGGTCACAGTGAAAGCCCGATCACTCCGGTCATCGCTGGAGACGGGGCGAAAGCGATGAGGCTGTCGGATCGCCTCTTCGAGGAGGGCGTCTTCGCGCAGGGGATTGGGTTTCCGACCGTTGCTCGCGACAAGGCCCGTGTGCGGACCATCGTCATGGCGACGCACTCGCGCGAGGATCTCCAGTTCGCGCTGGACGCATTCGCAAAAGTCGGCCGCGAGCTCGGACTGATTTAATATTGCGGGCCTGAACCCGGTCCCGGTACGTGGTCTAATACTCCTGTGAGGGCGGTCCTTCTGGCGCTCGCGCTTGCTTTGCCGGCGTATGCGAACGCCCAGACCATTTCTCCACCCAACGACGGCGTCTCCCGCCTGATACGCGACCTCGAGCGCGTCATCGCCACCTCAGACGAACGCGGCTATGCCGCCCTGGCTACTACGGGCGCAAACACGAGCGAGGAGTTCCACGAGGAGTGGCTGCAACCCGGAGTTACTCGGGCCGTGGTGCAGGAACGGCTGCGCGCTGAAGTTCCGCAGGTCGCCAAGGGACTCGCCTACGACGTCTACATCGATGTGCTGACCGAGTACGGGAGAAATGCCCGGGTCGGTACGTTCCTCGTGCGAGTGTTCCGCACGTCGGCCGAGGCGACGGATTGGCGGATCGCCCGACTGAACGTGCTCACGACCGTGCGAGGCCTGTACCGGTTGACCGTGAACCCGGAAAAGGAATACAGAATTGTGAACCTCGCGCTGAGCGCCGAGGACTTCGAGTTGCGCGTTCCGAACGGCGTCGCTTTTGTCGCCGAAACCGACGCCGGCGTAACGGGCATCGTCATTCTTGGTCGCGGGGAATTGACGTTTTCGCCGACGCCAGCCGCCGAAAAGGGCCAGGTCCGCATCTACAGCGGCAGCGATGTGCTCACCAGCCGCTTCAACTGGGTGTACTTGCGCGCGCACCCTGCCGAGTTCGATCGCCGGCTC
>Ga0184625_10000248_pt1 | contig 18517 bp, 13 predicted proteins | sample PLM3_30_b1_FD_133151 | JGI IMG/M metagenome (GOLD analysis project Ga0184625, IMG submission 133151) | Groundwater sediment microbial communities from an aquifer in East River, Colorado, USA - PLM3_30_b1 | ecosystem: Environmental > Terrestrial > Soil > Riparian zone | place: USA: East River... | reverse complement strand
GGATCTGGCGCTCATCGCGGCGCTCGGCGCGGTCGGGCTCGCCGTCGTCGCCGTCCTCTATCGAGCGCTCGCCGGGGTCGTGATCGACGAGGAAGGTGCACGCGTCGCCGGCGTTCCGATCGGAGCTCTCAACATCGTGGTCGCCACGCTCGCGGCGGTGACAGTGGCCCTGTCGATGCGGGTGGTCGGGATCCTGCTCGTCGCTGCGCTCATGGTCCTGCCGGTTAGCGCGGCGGGCCGGATCGCGTGGAGCATGCGCTCGACGCTCGTGCTCTCGATGGCGATCGGCCTGGCGTCGGCGCTCGTGGGACTCACGATTTCGTACTACGCGGACCTCCCGCCCGGCGGGGCGATCGTTCTCGTCGCAGCAGGAGCGTTCGGGGGATGCTCGATCGCCGAGGTGCTACGCGGCCGCTAGGGTCGCGCCCACTCCGGGCTCATGGCAGCCGCGGCAGCGCGCCTCGTACTGCTCCGCCGCTCCGACGAGGACCGTCTCGCCGGAGTACGGCGCTGGCCTCCCGTCGACGAGGCGCTGGGTGGTCGTCGCGGGGCCGCCGCAGCGGTGACATACGGCCTGGAGCTTGTCCACGAACTCAGCGTGCGAGAGGAGGTCGGGCATCGGGCCGAAGGGGAGACGCCGGAAGTCCTGGTCGAGCCCTGCGACCACGACGCGAACCCCGCGATCGGCGAGGTCGAGGGCGCGCTGGACGATGGACGAGTCGAAGAACTGCACCTCGTCGATCCCCACGACGTCGAAGCCGTCCGCATGCTCGACTGCCTCGGCGACCGACGAGACCGGAACTGCGCGCATTCGGGCTCCCGCGTGACTGACGACATCCGCTGCGTCGTAGCGATCGTCGATCAGGGGCTTGAAGATGACAACGCGTTGCCCTGCGATCTCCGCGCGACGCAGACGCCGGATCATCTCCTCGCTCTTGCCGCTGAACATCGGGCCGCAGATGACCTCCAGCCAGCCTCCTCGTTGCGGAGGGATCCGAATCACGGCGGCGATCCTAGATGGTTGATCGGAAGTTGACGCGCCGCGTCGTGGCCGTCATCCGGCCCGCCGTGAGGTTCCGATCAACCATCTGGCTCGGCCGTCGGTCGTGGCCCCGGTGGCGAGAACGTGCGTCTGGCCCTTGCTACACTCTGGCGCGCGCGGCGGCGTAGCTCAGTTGGTTAGAGCAGCGGAATCATAATCCGCGTGTCGCAGGTTCGAGTCCTGCCGCCGCTACTCGAACGCCTCTCTATTCTTCGTCCCACACGAGAACCGACTAGAACAATGGCAACCGGAGTCCGAGTCGCGATCACGCTCGCCTGCACGGAGTGCAAGCGGCGGAACTACCAAACCCAGAAGTCGAAGCGGAACTCGCCGGACCGGGTCGAGTTCAAGAAGTACTGTCGCTGGTGCGGTCGGCACACGCCGCATCGGGAGACCAGGTAGTTGGCGCGCGAGACTCGCAGGCAACGGCGTGCGGCGCGGGCTGCCGCCGGCGACGGAGCGCCGACCTCGCGCCGTGCTCGCGCCGCGCAGGTCCGGCCGTCTCAGCAGCCTGTCAAGCAGCAGACGGGGCGGAAGGCGGAGCACCAGCGCGGGCAGTTCGTCCGCGAGTCGTACGCCGAGCTCAGGAAGGTCGACTGGCCGAGCCGCCGACAGACGTTGCAGGGTGTCGTTGTCGTCATCATCGCGTGCACGATCGTAGGCGCCTACCTCTGGGGCCTCGATCAGGTCATCCGCCCCGTCGTCGACCGCGTGCTTCTCTAGGAGCCGTTCATGGAAATGCAGATGATCAGCGTAAGCACCGCGGCCGCGAAGCGGACGCCTTTAGGGATTTCCGCGCGAGCGGAGTCGGCGCGAGCCGATTCCGCTCAGGTGCGATAGGAGAAGCAGTGTTTCAGTGGTTCGTGATCAACACGTACTCCGGGCACGAGAACAAGGTGAAGACCAATCTCGAGCACCGCATCGTCTCGATGAACCAGCAGCCCGCGTTCCGTCGTGTGGTTGTGCCGACCGAGCAGGTGATCGAGACCAAGGACGGGCAGAAGGTGCAGACCGAGAAGCGCGTCCTTCCCGGCTACGTGCTCGTGAACATGAGCATGTCCGACGAGGCGTGGACCGTCGTCAAGGGGACCCCGGGTGTGACCGGGTTCGTCGGCGCCGGGACGAAGCCCGTTCCGCTCTCGCAGCCCGAGGTCGACCGGATACTCCACCACGGAGTGCCCGCCGGCGGGCAAGCTCAGAAGGCACAGGTCGAGTTCTCGCTCGGCGAGTCCGTGAAGGTCACCTCCGGCCCGCTTTCCGACTTCGACGGAGAGATCGTCGACGTCAACCCCGACCAACAGAAGCTGAAGGTGCTCGTGGACATCTTCGAGCGCCAGGTACCAGTGGAGCTCAGCTTCGATCAGGTGAAGAAGATCGACTGACGGCCTAGCCTAGGCTGCCTCGAAGACAATGGCGAAGAAGGTACTCACGATGATCAAGCTCCAGATCCCGGGCGGCCAGGCGAACCCGGCTCCTCCGGTGGGTCCTGCGCTCGGCCAGCACGGGGTCAACATCATGGAGTTCTGCAAGGCCTACAACGCGCAGACCGCGCACGAGAACGGCCGCATCATCCCGGTAGAGATCACCGTCTTCGAGGATCGCTCGTTCACGTTCATCACGAAGACGCCGCCCGCAGCCGTGCTCATCAAGGAGGCGCTCGGGCTCGAGTCCGGTTCCGGCGAGCCGAACCGCCAAAAGGTCGGCCGCCTCACCCGGGCACAGCTCCGCTCGATCGCGGAGGCGAAGATGCCAGACCTGAATGCGCGTGACGTTGACGAGGCGATGAAGGTGATCGCCGGGACTGCTCGGAGCATGGGCGTGGAGACGGACGCGTGAGCTCACACGGAAAGCGCTACAAGGCTGCGCGAGCGGCCATCGATCGTGAGGTGGCGTACACCCCGCTGGCTGCGGTCCGCCTGCTCAAGGAGTTCGAGGGCGCCAAGTTCGACGAGACGGTCGAGGCGCACTTCCGGCTCGGCTTGAACGTCCGTCACGCTGACCAGCAGCTGCGCGGGACCATCATGCTCCCGCACGGGATCGGCAAGGACGTGCGCGTGGCTGTCTTCGCGGAGGGAGAGAAGGCACGCGAGGCCGAGGATGCGGGTGCCGACGTCGTCGGCTCGGCGGACCTCGCGACGAAGATCGAGGAAGGCTTCCTCGACTTCGACGTTGCAATCGCCACTCCCGACCAGATGAGCGTGGTGGGAAAGCTCGGCCGCGTGCTCGGCCCGAGGGGACTGATGCCGAACCCGAAGACGGGCACGGTGACGATGGACGTCGGCAAGGCCGTCTCCGATGCGAAGGCGGGCAAGCTCGAGTACCGCACCGATCGCGGCGGGAACGTCCACCTTCCCATCGGAAAGCGCAGCTTCGAGGAGCGTGCGCTCCTCGAGAACTACGCGGCGCTCATCGAAGAGATCGTGCGTGCCAAGCCTTCCGCGGCCAAGGGTCGGTACATCAAGCAGATCACGCTGACGACGACGATGGGCCCGGGCGTCCACGTCGACTCGACCATCACTCGCGACATCGCGGAAGAGCTGGAGGCCGCTACAGTCTCGGTCTAGCAACCGTCGAATCCCGCCGAAGACAGCCGGCAGACGTCTCGTGGCTCCGAGCAACGAGGCCCGTAGGTCCGGCCGAGGCAGGTTCTGTCCGTGCGCATTTGCGCCCGATCGAACCCGCCTCGTGCGGGTTTCGTCGTTCGAGGAGGACATGACGTGCTGAAAACGGACAAGGAACGGATCGTCGCGGAGCTCGCGGCAGACCTGGGATCTGCGGAGACGCTGATCGTCGCCGACTACCGCGGCTTGACGAACAAGCAGCTCGAATCGCTGCGGGACGTGCTGCTCGAGCACGGTGCTCGATTCCGCATCGTCAAGAACACGTTGACCCGCAGGGCCGCCGAACAGGCGGGCGCCGACGCGCTTCTCGTGATGCTCGAGGGCCCGACTGCCATCGCGTTCATCGAGTCGTCTGGCGATCCCGCGGCTGTCGCCAAGGCGCTTGCCGCGACGGCGAAGGAGACGAACGTCCTCGCACTCCGCGGTGGAATGCTCGAGGGGAGGACGCTGTCCGGCGAGCAGCTCGCGGAGCTCGCGGCCCTCCCACCGATGGACGTGTTGCGTGCGCAGCTCGTCGGCGCCGTCGTCGCTCCCCTCACACAGCTTCTGGCGCTCGTCTCTGCGCCGCTGCGCGATCTGCACGGGCTGATCGACGCTCGGATCGCGCAGCTCGAGCAGGAGGGCCAGGTCGTGGCCCCAACCGCCGTCGAGGTCGAGGAAAGCGTGCCAACCGGCGCTGAGGAGTCGGCCGAGGAGGACGCAATGGTCGCGCCGTCAGATTCGGTCTCAGCCGAATCCGACGACCACGACGGTGAAGGTTCGGCGACGGTCACGGACGTGGACCCAGTCATTGAAGTGCAAGTGCAAGAGGAAGAGGAGGACACCTAGATGGCCACAGACGTACAGAAGGTGCTCGACACGCTCGGCAAGATGACGGTGCTCGAGCTCGTCGAGCTCAAGAAGTCGATCGAGGAGGAGTGGGGCGTGACCGCCGCCGCTCCGATTGCAGTCGCAGCGGCTCCGGCCGCAGGCGGCGACGGCGCTGCCGCCGAGGAGGAGAAGGACTCGTTCGACGTCATGCTCATGGCCGCCGGCGACAAGAAGATCCAGGTGATCAAGGTCGTCCGCGCGATCACCGGGCTCGGGCTCAAGGAGGCGAAGGACCTCGTCGACGGGGCTCCGGGTGCCGTGAAGGAGGGCGCCGCGAAGGACGAGGCGGAGTCGATCAAGGCACAGCTCGAGGAGGCAGGCGCCAGCGTCGAGTTGAAGTAGCGAACGACAGGAAAGCTGGGGAAACGGCCCGGTTTCCCCAGCTTCCTTCCATCGGTCCGCTTCGCGGACATGCGCTCCGCGCCGAGTCTGACCCCGCGGGTCTGACTCCGCTCTTGACGCCGTCCGCTATCCTTCTGGGACGCAATCCACCGGCCGCGTGGCGGTTGCGGTGGAGTGCGCTCGTGCGCTATCCTTCGTGGTTCCGCCGAGGCCCGTTCGTCCCAACCCTGCCCGTCCAAGCCCTGCACGCAGTAAGGGAGGCAATACCACTTGAGCAGCGTTGCTGTCGCGCCGCGCGCGCGCAAGAGCTTTTCGCGCCTGAAGCATGTCCTCGACCTCCCCAACCTCATCGACATCCAGAAGGTGTCCTTCAGCTGGTTCATCCAGGACGGCCTTCGCGAGACCATCGATGACATCTCGCCGATCGAGGATTACACGGGGACGCTCGCCGTCGACTTCGGCGAGTACGAGTTCGGGGACCCGCAGTTCACGATCCAGGAGTGCCGCGAGAAGGACCTGACCTACCAGGTCCCGCTCTCGATCACGGTCCGGTTCGTCAACAAGGAGACCGGGGAGATCCGCGAGCAGCGGGTCTTCATGGGCGACTTCCCGATGATGACCCCCTGGGGTACGTTCATCATCAACGGGACCGAGCGCGTGATCGTGACGCAGCTCGTCCGCAGCCCGGGCGCCTACCTGATGGAGCCCAAGGACGCCACGAAGCAGGTCTTCATGGCGAACTTGATGCCGTCCCGCGGTTCATGGCTCGAGGTCGAGATCGACAAGAAGGGCATCGTCTACGCGCGTATCGATCGCAAGCGCAAGCTGCCGATCACGACGCTCCTGCGCGCCCTACCGGCCGAGGACCCGACGACGGGCTTCCAGCTCGACACCACCTCGAACGAGAAGATCCTCGAGCTCTTCGGCGGCTCGCCCTTCATCGCGAACACGCTCGACAAGGATCCCACGACCCGCGAGGAGGAGGCGCTCATCGAGGTGTTCAAGAAGCAGCGCCCCGGCGAGCCTCCGACGCTCGACAACGCGCGGAACCTCCTGCGGTCGCTCTTCTTCGACCCCAAGCGCTACGACCTGACCAAGGTCGGCCGCTACAAGCTGAACCAGCGCCTGAACGTGCAGGTACCCGAAGACACGCGCGTCTTGACGACCGAGGACATCCTCGCTCTCGTGCGGCGGCTCGTCGACCTACCGACGAAGCTCGGCGTGCCCGAGGACTCGAAGGACTTCGCGGCTGACGCGGCGCAGCTCTCGCGCGATCCGATCCGTGGTGAGCTCGACGAGTACGAGGACTTCGGAAATCGGCGCTTGCGTACGACTGGGGAGCTGATCCAGGAGGCGTTCAGGGTCGGTCTCTACCGGATGGAGCGGGTCGTCCGGGAGCGCATGACCACGGAGGACGTCGACACGATCACGCCACAGACGATCATCAACATCCGGCCGGTGGTCGCCGCCCTCAAGGAGTTCTTCGGCTCCTCGCAGCTCTCGCAGTTCATGGACCAGACGAACTCGCTCGCCGGCTTGACGCACCGCCGCCGGCTCTCGGCGCTCGGCGCGGGTGGTCTGACCCGCGAGCGAGCGCCGATCGAGGTGCGCGACGTCCATCCGACCCACTACGGGCGAATGTGCCCGATCGAGACGCCGGAGGGTCCGAACATCGGCCTCATGGGCTCGCTGGCCTCGTTCGCGACCGTGTCGGAGTTCGGGTTCATCCAGACGCCGTACCGGGCGGTCAAGGGCGGGAAGGTGACCGACGAGATCATCTACCTCGACGCGGCCGAGGAGCGTCAGTTCACCATCGCTCAGGCCTCGGAGCCGGTCGATCCCAAGACGGGCAGGTTCCTCAACGACCAGGTCCTGTGCCGATCCCGGGAGGGCGAGGCCGTCATCGTCTCGCCGAAGGACGTCGAGTACATGGACGTCTCGCCTGCGCAGATCGTCTCGGTCGCGACGGCCCTCATCCCGTTCCTCGAGCACAACGACGCCAACCGCGCCTTGATGGGCGCCAACATGCAACGGCAGGCGGTGCCGCTGATGATCCCACAGGCGCCGCTCGTCGGTACCGGCCTCGAGTTCCGAGCAGCCGTGGACACGGGCGACGTCGTTCTCGCGCACAACGACGGCGCGGTGGTCGACGTCGACGCCGAGCGCATCGTCATCGAGGGTCGGGGCACTCGTGACGAGTATCCGCTGACGAAGTTCATGCGCTCGAACCAGGGCACGCTGATCCATCAGAAGCCCGTGGTCACGCTGGGCGACCGCGTCAAGAAGGGTGAGGTGCTGGCCGACGGCAGCTCGACCGACGGCGGTGAGCTCGCGCTCGGAGCGAACCTGCTGGTGGCGTTCATGCCGTGGGAGGGCTTCAACTTCGAGGACGCGATCGTGATCTCGGAGCGGCTCGTGAAGGACGACGTGCTCAGCTCGATCCACATCCACGAGTACGAGATCGACGCGCGCTCGACGAAGCTCGGCGACGAGGAGATCACTCGGGACATCCCGAACCGCTCGGAGGAGTCGCTCGCGAACCTCGACGAGCGCGGAGTCGTGCGGATCGGCGCCGACGTCGACGCCGGCCATCTGCTCGTCGGCAAGGTCACGCCCAAGGGCGAGACCGAGCTCACGGCGGAAGAGAAGCTGATCCGCGCGATCTTCAAGGAAAAGGCGCGCGAGGTCCGCGACACGTCGCTCAAGGTCCCCAACGGCGAAGGCGGCAAGGTCATCGGCGTCAAGACGTTCTCCCGCGACGCGGGGGACGACCTGCCCCCGGGCGTGAACGAGCTCGTTCGCGTGTACGTCGCCAAGAAGCGCAAGATCGCCGAGGGTGACAAGCTCGCGGGTCGGCACGGCAACAAGGGCGTCATCTCGAAGATCGTTCCGGAGGAGGACATGCCCTTCCTCGAAGACGGCCGCCCGGTCGACGTGGTGCTCAACCCGCTCGGCGTGCCGAGCCGGATGAACATCGGCCAGATCCTCGAGACGCATCTCGGGTGGGCCGCGGCGCACGGTGTCTTCCCCGAGGGAGGCCCTGTCAGCGCACGGGCGCCCATCAACGCGCCCGACCCGCGCTGCGTCGCGACCGCGGTGTTCGACGGAGCGACCGAGGGAGACGTGGACGACGCCCTCGTCGAGTTCGCTCGTGCCGACAGCTCGAACGGGCTCGTCACGATGAACGTCGACGATTCAGCGACGCGCGGCAACCGATGCTCCGGAAAGGTCGGGCTCTACGACGGGAAGAGCGGCGAGCCGTTCAAGCAGGACGTGACGGTCGGCTTCATGTACATCTTGAAGCTCCTGCATCTCGTGGACGACAAGATCCACGCCCGCTCGACTGGCCCGTACTCGCTCGTGACGCAGCAGCCGCTGGGCGGGAAGGCGCAGTTCGGCGGCCAGCGCTTCGGCGAGATGGAGGTCTGGGCGCTCGAGGCGTACGGCTCCGCCTACACCTTGCAGGAGATGCTCACGATCAAGTCCGACGACACGATCGGCCGCGTGAAGGCCTACGAGGCGATCGTCAAGGGCGAGAACATCGCCGAGCCGTCGATCCCCGAGTCGTTCAAGGTGCTGCTCAAGGAGATGCAGTCGCTCGCACTCGATGTCCAGGTGCTCTCCGACGAGGGTCGCGAGGTCGAGGTGCGCGAGGAGGACGACGAGCTCCTGCGGGCTGCCGAAGAGCTCGGCATCGATTTGTCGCCCGGCTCGTTGCGCGCCGCCGCACGCCAGCCCACGGCCGAGGAGGTCGAGGAGGGCGAGGAGCGCGCCGACGAGGGTGGCGAGCTCGTGCTCGCTGCAGACGAGGAGCTCGGCGATCTCGAGGGCGAGGAAGCCCCACTCGAGGTCGACCTCGCGGACGCCGAGGTCGAGGAATGACCTGCACTGACTTCAGAGAGAGAGGTTCGAGGCCCTAGATGGAAACCAGTAGACGCGGTCCCGACATCAACGACTTCGACTCGATCCGGATCGGTCTGGCATCGAGCAAGCAGATCCGCGACTGGTCCTCCGGCGAGGTGACGAAGCCGGAGACGATCAACTACCGCACGCTCAAGCCCGAGCGTGACGGTCTCTTCTGCGAGCGAATCTTCGGCCCCACGAAGGACTGGGAGTGCTACTGCGGGAAGTACAAGCGCGTCCGCTACAAGGGCATCATCTGCGAGCGCTGCGGCGTCGAGGTGACCCGGCAGAAGGTTCGGCGCGAGCGGATGGGACATATCGACCTCGCCGCTCCGGTCTCGCACATCTGGTTCTTCAAGGGCGTCCCCAGCCGGATCGGCTACCTGCTCGACATCGCTCCGCGAGAGCTCGAGAAGGTGCTGTACTTCGCCGCATCGATCGTCACGGCAGTCGACCGCGAGAAGCGGCAGGCCGACCTCGCGGACCTCGAGGACAAGGTCGCGGGGGAGAGCGAGCGGATCTATCTCGACCGTGACGAGGCCCTTTCGGGCCTCGACGACCGGTTCTCCCGACGGCGGGACTTCTTCGCCGCGGGCAAGGAGCGCAACTTCGACGAGGACGACGACTTCTGGGTGCGGGGGCTCTCGAACTGGGCCGAGGAGTCGGTGCTTCCGACGCTCGAAGAGATCCGGACGCTCGGGACCGGCGTTTTCGTCGAGCTCGCCAAGAAGATGACGAACGAGGACCCGCGACGCGTTCGGGAGCTCGTTCGCCAGACAGCGACGCGCGACGACCGGCGCCTCGCTCCGCGCGAGGTCGAGTCCGTGGCCGCGGCGGCCGTGCAGATCGAGGCCGCGCTGGCGCCGTTGCGGGCCGAGCTGGAGAAGGCTTCGGGGTCGAAGAAGGGCGCGATCACGAAGCACGTGAAGCGCGTCCAGGACGGCCTCCTCACAGGGGCCGAGCTCTCGGAGGAGGACTCGGCGCTCGTCAGCGAGGTCGATCGCAAGAACCTCGAGCGCGCGCGCGAGATCGGCAACGGCCTCCTCGCCGACGTTCTCGCGGCGGTCGATCCCGAGGCGGACGGCGCAGCCGTGCGCGAGCTCGCGTACGACCTCTGTCTGGTCGAGGGAACCCGCAAGGAGGACCTCGACGCGATCGGGCAATGGGCTTTGAAGGTGCGGGAGATGGTCGCGGACATCGACCTCCGTCGCGAGGACACGCGCGAGGCCGCGGTCGAGGCGGTTCGCCGGCTGGAGCAGACCTGGCTCCTGTTCAAGGAGCTCGAGCCGAAGATGATCGTCGGCGACGAGCAGATCTTCCGCGAGCTGAAGGATCGGTTCGGGTCACCGTACGGATTCGGGGTCTACTTCCGCGGCGGGATGGGCGCCGAGGCGGTTCGCGACCTGCTCCGCGACCTGAACCTCGACGAGGAGTCCCTTTCGCTCCGAGACACCATCAAGACGTCGAAGGGACAGAAGCAACAGCGGGCGATCAAGCGGCTCAAGGTCGTCGAGGCCTTCATCAAGTCCGGCAACAAGCCCGAATGGATGATTCTCGAGGCGGTTCCGGTCATTCCGCCCGAGCTTCGCCCGATGGTGCAGCTCGACGGTGGCCGCTTCGCGACGAGCGACCTCAACGATCTCTATCGCCGCGTCATCAACAGGAACAACCGCCTGAAGCGCCTGCTCGACCTGGGCGCGCCCGAGATCATCGTGAACAACGAGAAGCGGATGCTCCAGGAGGCCGTCGACGCGCTCTTCGACAACGGTCGTCGTGGGCGGGCCGTGACGGGCCCGGGCAACCGTCCGTTGAAGTCCCTCTCCGACATGCTCAAGGGCAAGCAGGGCCGTTTCCGGCAGAACCTGCTCGGGAAGCGGGTCGACTACTCCGGCCGCTCCGTGATCGTCGCGGGCCCGAACCTGAAGCTCCATCAGTGCGGGCTACCGAAGCTCATGGCCCTCGAGCTCTTCAAGCCGTTCATCATGAGCCGGCTCGTGGAGCGCAAGGCGGTCCAGAACATCAAGGCCGCCAAGAAGATGGTCGAGTCGATGATCCCGGAAGTCTGGGACGTCCTCGAAGAGGTCATCGCCGAGCACCCCGTGCTGTTGAACCGGGCGCCGACGCTGCATCGACTCGGGATCCAGGCGTTCGAGCCGGTGCTCGTCGAGGGCAAGGCGATCCAGGTCCACCCGATGGTCTGCCAGGCATTCAACGCCGACTTCGACGGCGACCAGATGGCGGTGCACCTGCCGCTCAGCGCGGAGGCGCAGGCCGAGGCCCGCGTGCTCATGCTCTCGTCGAACAACATCCTCTCGCCGGCGAGTGGCCGGCCGCTCGCGACGCCGAACCAGGACATGGTGCTCGGCGCGTACTTCCTCACGTACTGCGAGCACGATCTCGTGTCCACGTCCGCCGCCGACATGGCCAAGACGCTCGGGAAGAACGGGCTCCAGAGATTCCGCACGGAGGAGGACGTGGAGTTCGCCTTGGAGGCGGAGTCCGTCGCGTACCAGGATCCGATCGAGTACGAGTGGAGCGGCGAGCGGCTCGTGACGACGCCGGGACGCGTCATCTTCAACGCCGAGGTCGAGCGAGCGCTCGACGAGGCGACCGGTGGCGACTTCGAGGATCACCCCTTCCTCAACAAGACGCTCACGAAGCGCGAGCTCGACGCTTTCATCGGCGAGCTCGTGGAGCACTACGGGCCGAACACGATCGCCTCGACGCTCGACGTCATCAAGTCGCTCACGTTCCGCTTCGCGACCCGCGCCGGAATCACCATCTCGAAGAACGACATCGTCATCCCGGGCGACAAGGAGGAGATTCTCGCCCGCTACGAGGAGGAGGTCGCGAAGGTCGGGCGTGAGTACGACCGCGGCCTGATGACGGAGGACGAGCGCGACGAGCGCATCGTCGCCATCTGGACGCAGGCGACCGACGAGGTTGCGGACTCGATGATGGCGAACCTCTCGGAGACGAACCCGATCTACATGATGGCCAACTCGGGCGCGCGCGGGTCCTTCAACCAGATCCGTCAGCTGGCCGGAATGCGCGGCCTGATGGCCGATCCGAAGGGCGAGATCATCGCGCGGCCGATCAAGGCCAACTTCATGGAAGGGCTCACCGTTCTCGAGTACTTCATCTCCACGCACGGTGCCCGGAAGGGTCTCGCGGACACGGCGCTCCGGACTGCCGACTCGGGGTATCTCACGCGGCGTCTCGTGGACGTCTCCCAGGACGTCATCGTCCGAGAGGAGGATTGCGGCACCGAGGATCGCATCGAGCTCGCTCTCATCCTCGACGACTCCCCGAACAAGAGCGTCGCCGGGCGCGTCGCCGCATCCGACATCGCGAAGCCGATCAAGGACGGCAAGCCTGGCAAGACCGTGATCGTCGAGAAGGGTGCAGAGATCACGATGAGCGCACTTCGGCGGCTCGTCGAGGAGTTCGGCGAGTACGCCGAGACGGCGACCGTGCCTGTTCGCTCGGTGCTCAAGTGCCGCAGCGAGTACGGGCTCTGCCGGGCCTGCTACGGAACGTTCCTGGCGACCGGCGGCATGACCGAGATCGGCGATGCGGTCGGGATCATCGCGGCGCAGTCGATCGGCGAGCCCGGGACGCAGCTGACCATGCGGACGTTCCATACCGGCGGCGTCGCCGGAGCCGACATCACCCACGGCCTCCCGCGAGTCGTCGAGATCTTCGAGGCCCGCAACCCGAAGGGTGCGGCGACCCTCGCCGAGGTCGCGGGCAAGGTCGACATCGAGGAGGCCGACCGCACGATCAAGGTGACCGTTACGCCCAGCGCCCTCGATGCGAGCGGCGAGCTCCCGGACCCACGGGAGTACAGCTTCCCGCGCCGCACCCGGTTCAGCGTCGTCCAGGGTCAGACGGTCGAGGCCGGGGACGCTCTGAACGAGGGGTCGCTCAACCCGGCGGATCTCCTGCTTCTCAAGGGTGCGACTCCGACCGAGCTGTACCTCATCGGTGAGGTGCAGAAGGTCTACAAATCCCAGGGCGTCGAGATCCACGACAAGCACATCGAGCTCATCGTTCGGCAGATGCTGAAGAAGGTCCGGGTCGAGAGTGCCGGTGACTCGGCCCTTCTGCCCGGGCAGCTCGTCGACCGCGTCGTCCTGGAGCGTGAGAACGTCCGCGTGAAGAAAGAGAAGAAGGAGCAGGCGACCTTCGAGCCGATCATCCTCGGCATCACGAAGGCGTCGCTCGCGACCGAGTCGTTCCTCTCGGCCGCGTCCTTCCAGGAGACGACGAAGGTGCTGACCGACGCCGCCATCGAGGGCAAGGTCGACCACCTGAACGGGCTCAAGGAGAACGTCATCATCGGCAAGCTGATCCCGGCCGCCACCGGCCTCAAGCAGTACCGGCAGATCACGATCGAGCCGACGGAGCCGCTTCCGGTGACCTTCGCGAGGCCAGAGGCGGAGGCCGAGCTGCTCGCCGCACTCGAGGAGATCGGCGAGGGCGACGGCTTCGACCTCGACTCGCTCGGCCTCTCGTTCGACGAGCCTGCGCTCGACGCGGACAGTGAGGCGGCCGAGCTCGAGCCGCCTGTCGACGAGGAGCAGTAAGGACCCGACTGGGGTCAGATCCTAGGTCTGACCCCAGTTGACTCCGTTGGCGGTCAGACTCCACGGGGCTGGCGCCGTTCGTCTACCCCCTACCGCGGTCAGACCGCACGGGTCTGACCCTGAGGTCATACACCCAGACACCTTCCTAACCACTTTCTGCTACCTCTGATGCCCATGTGCAGGGGTTTCGTTGCTGCAATCGGCACGTTCGTCGTGTTCCTCGTCTCGCCCGCGACCGGCACGGCTGCTCTCTCCTGCGGCCTTCCGGAAGAGCAACCCGTCTGGGTCGACTTCGCGGACTCGTCGGTGTCCTTCTGGCGCGAGCGCTTTGCGCGCCCGGGCGTCGTCGTTGCGACCGGCGGTCCCCAGCTGGCCGCCGAAGCGCGGGGAGCGGGTGCGGGAACGGTCCACTGGGACATGTATCTGCGAAAGCGGGTCGGGACTCCGTCGGAGCCTGCCGATGCCTCCGTCATCGAGAAGCGCGCCGACTCGCTCTTCGACTACGCGGTGTCCGTGAGCGGCTGTGAGCAACCGTTGATCGCGCTCAACGAGCTCTGGGGCGCTTCCCTGCCGACGCCGCTGACCCCGACCGCGGAGCGATATCGCGCGAACGTCCTCCAGTTCGTCAGCAGACTTGCAGCCCGCGGCGGCCGTCCCGCCCTCCTCGTCTCGAGCGAGCCTTTCACCGCTGGTGAGGCGGCGGCCTGGTGGAAGTCGGTCGCCGCGGTCTCCGACCTGGTTCTCGAGAACTACGCGAATGCAAACTTGATCTGGCGCGATGGCCCGGTTCACGGTTCCCGACGTCTCAGGGTGCGCCATCGGCAGTCGGCCGCGAAGCTCCTTGCGCTCGGCATCCCGTCCTCCCGAATCGGGATCATGATCGGCTTCCAGACGGGTTCGGGTACGGGCGGTCGAGAAGGACTCGCGCCGCGCTCGCGCTGGTTCAGCGTGGCGAAGTGGCAGACCCTTGCCGTGCGTCAGGTCGCACGTGAGCTCCGGCTCGGCCACGTCTGGTCGTGGGGCTGGGCTCAGCGCAACGAGCGGTCCAACGATCCGGACAAGACGTACGCCGCCTGCGTATGGCTCTGGGCCAGGGAGGAAGGCCTGTGCGATGCCCCGGGCATCCTCGGAGACGAGCTCGACGCGGACGTGAAGACGGGTCAGCTCGACTTGCCCACCGGAGCTCGGTGCGTGTACGGCTCGAGTGCGCTCACTGCATCGAATGTGGCGTCACTCGCGAAGCTGACGCGTGACCGCGAGCTGGCGTTGACCGCGCTCGTCGTCCGCGCGATCGAGCGTGAGCGTGCGCGCGTATCACCCACCGAGGCGCTCGGCGTCGAGGCGCGCATCGTACGCGCTCGCTTCGGCGGAAGCCTCGCCGCGTATCGATCCGCGCTCGCGGAATCCGGTGCGAGCCAGACCGTCGCGCGCGGGATCATCGGCGACGAGCTGAGGGCCCGTGAGATTCTCGCGCGTCTCGCCGTGTCGCGACCGTCTGCTGCCGACATCGCGCGGTTCCGCGTGACGTATGCGCCTGTGGTCGCGCGCCGACTCGTCGTCTCACCGGCGCCGAGCTGGCTTCCCGGAGGGACGGGCATCGCGCTTGCCACCGCTGCTCCCGAGTCCGTGTTCCGTATCACCACCGGCCAACGGATGACGGTCCGGACCGCGGAAGGCGTGTTCAGCGTGAAGGCGCTGGACGACACCGGTGCGCTCGGCGCCTACGGATCTGCCGCCGCCCGGCTTGCGATCGTGCACGCCTTGGAGAGCGAGCGCCGGGCCGATGCCTACGCGCTGTGGACGGTGCGGATGCAGAAGGCCGCGGAGGGAAGGCTGGTCTGCGAGCGAGACCGGCTGCCGGAGCTTGGTGTGGTCACCCTCTCGACGTACGCACCGTTCCTCTCGTTGCACGAGGCCGAAGCCGCTCGCTGGGCCGCGACGCGCCGTCCGTAGCCGGGCAGAGCGTCGGCCTACGGCCAGTCCGCGTCCAGGCGGTCCTTGCCGGCACGCTTCGCCCTGTTGACTGCTGCTGAGACGCGCGCGTCGAGTGACTCACGCGACTCGTTCGGCCGCCATTCGACGAGCCCGGCCGAGAACGTCAGACGTCCGACGTTCGAGAAACCGGTCGCGGCAACTTCGTCACGGAGACGGACGTAGAACTGCCGAGCCTCGTCACCCGTCGTCTCTGGAAGGAGGATCCCGAACTCCTCCCCGCCTCGACGGCAGACGGTGTCCGTCGCGCGCGCGGCCCGCTCCAGAAGGTCGGCGAACTCCTGAAGCACGAGATCGCCGCCAGGGTAGTCGAAGCGGGCGTTGATCTCCGCGAAGTTGTCTAGGTCGAGCAGAAGGAGTGAGAGCGGTCGTGCGGTGCGCCGGGCTCGTGCGAGCTCGCGCTCGAGCTCCTCGTCGTAGCCGCGGCGGTTGCGGACACCCGTGAGCCCGTCGGTGACTGCGCGGAGCTCCGCCTCCGCAAAGCGACGCGCATTCGTGATGCCGGCTGCAGCGTCGTCTGCGAGGGCCTGCAGCGCGCGTGCGTGCTCGGGCCGGAATGCCGCGGCTCCACGTGCATAGGTCGCGAGCGCGCCCGTCTCGACACCGTCCTCGATGATGGGAACCACCAGCCCCGATCGATACGACACGTCGTCTCCTTCGAGGGCCTGCCCGTAGGTCCAGTTCAGCGTCAGTGCACGGAAGGGCCGAGCGTCCGGAGGGCCGAGGCTCGCCTCGAGCAGCGCAGCGCCGTCGCCGGTTCCGAAGGACGCGACAGCGGACATCTCGCCCGCTCCGCGCACTCGCACGGTCGCCGCCTGCGCTCCAGTACGGGTCGCGGCTTCTTCCACCAGTCGTTGGAGCAGATCGGCCAGGTCGAGCGTCAACCCGAAGTCGCCGAGACCGCGCCCTCGCGCGTCATCCGACCGCTCGACGGCACGCTGCAAGTTCTGAGAGATTGCCTCCATATGCACGTCGAGCTGGCCGACGACCGCCTCGAACCGGCGCTGCGAGCGCGCGCCGGCCCAACGGGCCATGAAGGCCGCTGCTACTACGAGCACTGCCGCGACCGCGGCCGCGGCGACTACCGCAGTCACCATCTCAATCCAACCACTCCCCTGCGGCTCACTGTATTCAGGGAGACGGCTAAGCGCTACGGCGTGCTTCAAGAACCCCTTTCACAATGAGCGACCTGGTCGCGATGCGGCCCTGGACGCCACGAGCTGCGTCCTCGGTCGCGTCCACATCGGCTTGATATGGACGCTCCCTGCGTCCTTGCCTGCGCGACGTCCAGCATCCGCCTCGCGACGGGCGATCATCGTGAAAGAGGTTCTAAGGCGTTCCTGCCCTGAAATGGCCGGAACCGCCACCGGCGAGCGCGCGCGATGGTCTGCTAGGATCTCGCGGCCCGGTAGGTGGGCGTTCTGTGCCCGCCTTCTTTCTGTGTGGAGAAAGCACTCGACCTTCAGTAGGAGCAGCGCGTGCCGACAGTCAACCAACTCGTGCGAAAGGGTCGGAAGACCCCGAAGGCGAAGACCAAGACCCCGGCTCTCCGGGGAGCGCCGCAGAAGCGCGGCGTCTGCACGCGCGTCTACACAACGACCCCGAAGAAGCCGAACTCGGCGCTCCGGAAGGTCGCCCGCGTTCGTCTCACGAATGGCGCGGAGGTCGGCGCCTACATCCCGGGTGAGGGCCACAACCTGCAGGAGCACTCCGTCGTGCTCGTTCGCGGTGGGCGCGTGAGGGACCTCCCGGGCTTCCGCTACAAGGTGATCCGGGGCGGGCTCGACTCCGCCGGTGTCTCGGAGCGGCGCCAGGCTCGCTCGAAGTACGGGGCCAAGAAGGCGTAGGAGCCCGGATGCCCCGCCGCGCAGAGATCCAGCCTCGCCAGCTCGAGCCCGACGCCGTGCACGGCTCGGTCCTCGTGTCTCAGCTCGTCAACCGGCTGATGCTCGAAGGCAAGAAGTCCGTGGCGGAGCAGATCGTCTACGACGCGCTCGCAGTCGCCTCCGAGAAGACCGGCAAGGCGCAGCTCGAGGTGCTCGAACAGGCGGTGAAGAGTGTCACGCCCGTTCTCGAGGTGCGCTCGCGTCGTGTCGGCGGCGCGAACTACCAGGTTCCCGTTGAGGTTCCGCAGCGCCGCGCCCGGACGCTCGCACTCCGTTGGCTCGTGCAGGCAGCGCGCGACCGGCGTGAGAAGGGCATGCCCGAGAAGCTCGCCGGCGAGCTCACGGACGCGCTGAGCCAACAGGGCGGCGCCTACAAGAAGAAGGACGACATCTACCGAATGGCGCAGGCCAACAAGGCCTTCGCGCACTATCGCTGGTAGCGAGAGCCGCCGAGATGTCGACAGTCGCCACACCCGTCGGGCTCGACCGCGTCCGAAACATCGGGATCATGGCCCACATCGATGCGGGCAAGACGACGACGACCGAGCGGATCCTCTACTACACCGGACGCACCCACAAGATGGGCGAGGTCCACGAGGGCGCCGCGACGATGGACTGGATGGCGCAGGAGCAGGAGCGCGGGATCACGATCACGTCGGCGGCGACGACCGCCGAGTGGCGCGATCATCGGATCAACATTATCGATACGCCCGGCCACGTGGACTTTACGATGGAGGTCGAGCGTAGCCTCCGCGTCCTCGACGGCGCCGTCGCAGTCTTCGACTCCGTCGCCGGGGTGCAGCCCCAGTCCGAGACGGTGTGGCGGCAGGCGGACCGCTATCGCGTTCCCCGCATCGCGTTCATCAACAAGATGGACCGCACGGGCGCCGACTTCGACGCGGCCGTCCAGTCGATGCGCGACCGTCTCGGTGCGACCCCGGTGCCCATCCATCTGCCGATCGGGAACGAGGAGGCGTTCGCCGGCATCGTCGACCTCGTCGACATGAAGGCGATCGTCTACAAGGACGAGCTCGGCAAGGAGTTCGATGTCGTCGACATCCCCGACGAGCACGCCGAATCGGCCAGGGCCGCTCGCGAGCACCTGCTCGAGGAGGTCTCCCACTACGACGACGAGCTCGTCGAGCTCATCCTCGAAGAGGCCGAGATCCCGGTCGCCACGCTCAAGGCCGCGATCCGCAAGGCCACGCTCGAGCTCAAGCTGACCCCCGTCCTGTGCGGCTCGGCGTTCAAGAACAAGGGCGTCCAGCCGCT
>Ga0184625_10000247_pt1 | contig 18539 bp, 21 predicted proteins | sample PLM3_30_b1_FD_133151 | JGI IMG/M metagenome (GOLD analysis project Ga0184625, IMG submission 133151) | Groundwater sediment microbial communities from an aquifer in East River, Colorado, USA - PLM3_30_b1 | ecosystem: Environmental > Terrestrial > Soil > Riparian zone | place: USA: East River... | reverse complement strand
GCAAACATGATCGTGTCAATCGATCCCGCATACGAAGACGTCAAGCTTGGCGAACGGATACCGAGAGCCCTCGGCCGAAGCGCGCTGATGAACTTCGTGCGACGCTCGGTGGCAGCGTCAGGGTAGATGTCCTTCTCCGTCCGTTTGTGCAGCGGAGTTTCCGGCAGAAGAATCCTTAGAAGGTGTGAGCTGGGCATGGCGTGTTCTCAGCTACCGCTGAGCATCTGAATCGCTACCATCGCGACAGCTGATATGTAGATCACGCAGAGTCCGCCAACGAGCGCGCGCTCGACCGCGAGGTATGTCGTGTTTCCGCCTCGGGCGGCGGGTCCCATGCGCTTGCGCCGGCGTGCCAGTTGCTGGTGGCAGCGCGCGATTGTGCGCTGGCCGCGTTGCGCATTGGGTGTGAGATGCGGAAGTGTCTGGATCATGTCGTCACTTCTTTCAGGGCAGCCAGCACTGATCTGTCCTGCTCGTCGAGGCGACTGGCAATCGCAGCGCGAGCGCGACTGAGCCGTTGGCGCATCGCTTCCGGGGTGATCCCGCAGACTATCGCCGCTTCAGCGGGGCGCATGCCTTCTATGGCCACGAGCAGCAAGGCTTCTCGATACAGGGCTGGCAGCTCGGACAAGGCCAGCTCGATGCGCCGGCCAGTTTCATTTGCCACAGTGGACTCGAACGGCGAAGGCCGTGGCGTTCCCAACGACCAGAGCCCGATCATGTCCACCGTCTGCGAGTCCTCCAGCAGCCGCGAGCGGCAGTAGCTGACGTAGAGATTGCGCGCGACGGTGAAGAGGAACGGGCCAAGGGTCGTGTCGGGACGCAGCTTCGGTGCGCGATCGACGAAGCGCAGCCAGGTCTCCTCCAGCAGATCTTCAGCGACGTCGCGGCTGCGAGACAAGCGCGCCAGGAAACCGAAGAGTCTGGCGTTGAATTCGGCGTAGATACAGTCGAACGCGCCGGCATCTCCTGCCTGCAGCTGCGCGACGAGCTCACGCTCGGACTCGCGGTCCATGGCAGTCATAACGCGCGACGCGCCGCATCGTGACAGGTCACGCAGCGCCGTCTCGCGCGTTCTAGTCCAGTGGAGGTTGATTCACTCATGCCACTCTTCGACATGCTCGGGCAGGCCAGCATCATGGCACGTGTCAGCTTATTGGTAACGCTCTTCCCGTTGGCGGCGGGGCTTGCATATCTGTTTCGGCCTACCGAGCAGCGGCTGGCGCTGATGCGGCCGATCTCACTAGCCGGGATTTTCAGCGGCCTGGGCGGGGCGGTGCTCGGCTTGATGAACGTGCTGCGATGGTATGGGATGGACAATCCGCCACCGTCGCCGCAGAACATGGCGGTCGGCGCGGCGGAGTCACTCGTTACGCTGTTCGTGGCGTTCGGATGCCTGACGGTTGCGTGGCTCTGCGTCGCGCTGGGCATGCGACGGAATCCTTGAGCGGGTCAGTTTGAATCCGGCTCGGGAGCCGCTATTGCGTCGACGTTCAGCGTCGGCGCCGGCTTGCGCGGCGCCGAGACCTGCGAATGGCGATCACCGTCGTCTGGGCCGTTGTCTGCGTGTTTAGCAGGACCATGCTCGACGGCTATGTCCGGACGGATAAAGATTGGACCGTGGTCAGGGCACTCATAGGTCTGGACCTCGTTGTAACCCCAGAGTCCGCGGTAAGTCCACGAGCCGGCAAAGCTCAGATATTTATCACAGTGTGGGCACGTCAATTCGTTATTGGCTGGCACCCGCTGTGGTCTCGGCATGGACTGTTTCCTTCAGTCCATTCTGGCGGCAAAGAGGGTTGCAACAAACCGAAAACGTCGTCGGTTTCCCGTGTCCTGTTTGGAACAGATCCTACCGTGAGAGTTGCGTAAACTCGTATTCCATACAGCCTCCGGCTCTTCCAGCCGCCGCGCTCTCTTGGAGTCGAGCCGATGAGACTAAAGCTCGTAAGGAAATCCGCGGACACCATCAACGGTGTCGATCTTACCAACGTCAGTGAGGGTACTGTCCTCGTCGTGACGCCACATCAGGCCGCAATTCTCGTCGCCGCAGGTTGGGCTGAGGAAACACCTCGTGCGCCCGGAATACTGCTGAATCTTCAGCCACGCAAACGCTCCTAACCCTACCCGTTCCGATCGTCCGGCGCGTGCCCGTCTATTGCACTATTCCCTCGGCCGGCCGAAGAACAAGACATAGCCATCCGGATCGGTGATCTCAAAGCCGCGCAGCCCATCGTGCGTATCCTTGAGCGGCTCGCTGAAAGCCGTGCTGCGGCTGGAGAACTCAGCCGCAAGTACATCGGGATCGGGTACGTGGAGGTATGCGTCCCATCTGGCCCAGGTATAGCGCTTCGGATTGGGAAGGGGATCGCCATTCCCCTTGAGGAAGATCATCGCGCCGTCCCGGCAGACGATGGCGAAGAAAGGGTCCTCGTCCGGAGGTGGAGGCTCCTGAAACACCACCTCGAATCCAAGTGTGTCTCGATAGAAGGAGATCGATCGAGCCACGCGATTGACGATGAAGAACGGTGAGACTGACTCGATCGCGGGTAGTGTCAAGGGAGGTCGCCAACGAATGACTGTCGTTTGAAAATCAGGAAAATTGGTCGGGGCGACTGGATTCGAACCAGCGACCCCCTGCGCCCAAGGCAGGTGCGCTACCAGGCTGCGCTACGCCCCGACTTTTTTGGCAATCACTGGAACGTGCTTGCTGTCACGGAGTGTAGCACGCGTAGCATTGGGCGCGTCGACCTTACTCAGGCCGGATCACGGTGACATCTGGAGGCAGGTCGGATAGCGGAGCGGACCCATCGCTGAAGACGTAGACCTTATACCCGCGCTGCTGAAGCGTGCGCGCCTGATCCGCACTCGGGAGATACGGGTACGCGACATATGGCGTGTAGAACATCGCCTCGATACATTGCTCGACGTTGAACACGACCGCCGGCTCAGCACCGATGCGGTTGGTCAACCCGCGCAGATCGCGAACCCATTGTGGATTGCGCTCGCGCTGCTCGAGCGGCCCCGTGGGTTCCAGGAGATGTCTTGCCGGCAAAACGGCCAGCAAACACAACAGTCCTCCCAACAGGATGCGCGTGGCGAGCTGAGCGTCGGCCTGACGCTTGTGCCAGAGCGAGAGCCAGACATCCGCTTGTACAAGGAACAGTGCGGGCGCTGCCACCATGACATATCCGGGCTCCTTGGTCGCGCACGCGGAGAAGAGGACGTACGGAATCGCCGCCCAGAGCAGCAACGCCCGCCGCGCGCCGTTGCTTCGGTGTCGAAAAACAGACCAGATCGCTATCGCGACTGGCACGTAAATCAGTTCGCCGAAGTGGCGAGGCATCTCGGCGATATATCGCCAGGGCGGACCACCCTGGTTCTCCACTACTTGCGTGATGTGCCGCAACGCTTCCGCTCGTTCGTAACTTGATTCGAGCGGGAAGGCGAGCGCAGCGTAGATCGTCCACGGCGCCGCAACCGCTGCAGCAACAACACCGGCAATCCCGAGCTCACGTGCGAGCGACGGCAGCGGTGTGGTCTCCCGGCGCATGACTGCCCAGACAGGCAGCATCAGCAACGCTGGAAAGGATTTCGTCAAATATGCAGCGCCGCAAACCGCTCCGAGGAGAATGCCTGTAGCGGTTGAATTGCGCCGTGTCCCTTTGAGCGCAAGCAGAATGCCCAGTTCAAAGAGAAGAATCAGCAGTGTGTCGACGTGGTCGCTCACGCGGCGTCCCGAGGTCAGATCGACAAGAAGCCCGTTGAAGGTCTGAAAAATCGCCGCCAGCAGTCCGACGCCAGGACTGGCAAGAATCGTCCCGATGTAGAACGTGACGACAACGGCAGCCGTGGAGACCAGGACGCTGGGTAGCCGCAGCGCGAATTCATGCACGCCGAACGTCTTCATTGAACCGGCTTCAAGCCATAGCGCCAGCGGAGGCTTGTGCATCCAGACGTAATTGCCAGTCCACTCGCGGTAATTGTAGGAAAGCAGTGGCGTGGGATAGAGCCTGGGTGTGAGCGGTGTTTCGATTAGGTGTTTCGCGACGAGCGCATGATACCGCTCGTCCCACGGATGAAGGGCGAGGTCTGCAGAGGCGTAACCGCGGATCAACAGGGCAGCGGCGGCCACGGCCAGAATCGACCGCCGCCACTGTTGTCGTTGTGCCAGGAAGTACGCGAGCCCGACGAGCGCCAGTGCGCTAACGACAGTGAGAAGAGCGCCTGTTGGGAGCCACATTGCGGCCTGGCGACATGCTATGGAGATGTCGATCGATCCGCAAGTGAATCTGACTCCGTCTTTCGGTCTACGATCAAGGAATGCGGCGGCGGATCCTCCTGGTTGTTCTCACCGGCTTCGTTCTGGCCTGCGACAGCCTACCGACAGCGCCATCGAGCGCCGGGTCGCTGGTTGTGCGGATCGTAGACGATCTCACGCGCCAGCCCATTACCGATCCGATCTATCGCCTCGAAGTGAAACTTGCCGGCGCAAACAACGCGTACGCTCAGCCCGTCGTCAAGGGCAGCGCCACATTTCCGGCAATCGCAGAAGGTGAATATCGCCTCACCACGACGGGCCTGTTCGGATATCTGCAGCTCGATGTCGTCACGGTCAGCGTCGAAAAGTCGAAAACCATGACGCTCGCGCTGGCGCCGATCGACGATTTCGGCGTCGAACAGATTTCGGTCGACGGACAAGGGACGATCCCCGTTGGAGGCACGATCGCGATTCCGGTGCGCGGCGTGACGATGCGGATGCGGGGAAAGTATCAATCGCCGCGATCGCCATGGCCGGCGAAGAACCTGTTCACTGTGTCCGTGCCGGCGCTGAATCCCGATGCCGACGGATTCGGACACGAGGGAGGTCGCGCTGAGAGCGGACCGCTGTCGGCCGGCGAATTCGAGCTGGCGATTCCCAACTGGACGCCGTGCTCGCAGATTGTCGAGGGCCGCCTCGTCAACTGCTACAACAGCGCCGACACGCTCATGCTGACGATGTCGACGCCGTCCGAGCGTGGATTCGGAGGCTCGCCGCTGATTCGCAAGTTCCAGAGCTGGGCGCTCAAGTTCGATCTGGCGACTGGATGTTGCCTGCCATGACACGCTGGCTTGTACTCATCTGCGTGCTCGCAAGCGCATGCGGCGGCGGCGAAGCGAATCACACTCCGGTGACGCCAACGCCGATTGGGTTGTCCTTGCCGCCGGGTGCGCCAAGCGAGGCCGCGGCCAAACCTGACACGACGCGGATCACGATCACGACGGTCGAGATCATCGGTCCAGACGGTGCCCGTGTGACGCCGGATCGACTGAAAGTCACGTCAGCCCCCGTGAGCTACACCATGCGGGTCTGGGTCTTCTGCCCGCCAGGACTCGAAGGTCCGCAGGGCAGCGGCTGGAACGTGGAAATCCTCGAGTATCAGATTCGCAAGAACGATTCAGCGACGAGCACCGGCGGCGCTGTCAGCGTCGGCTTGCGGCTGGAGGAGGGCTATACAGTGATCGAAGCGCCGCTTGCCGTGACCACACGCCCCGGAAAGCAGCGCGTCACAACAGAAATCCTTCGCAACTATGCGGTGATCGCAAGAAATGAGTTCACTTTAGCATCCCCGTGACGCGAACCACACCAACGGCGTCCGATCGGTGTGATACGCGGGGACGATTGCCGCCGGAACTTCGTAACCGCTCTCCAACGTCGGAATCGTCTCTCTTGCGCCGCCCGCCTTCTCGATCATCAATCCGCATCCGGCGTCTGTTCTGCGAAGGCGCGCCGAACGCGCGTGCCGTGGCTCGCTTCGGGGCGGGACCGCAGCCACCGGCCACGATGCCGGGCAAATCGAGAAGACCAATGAGTCGTTCACTACTTTGTGCTTGCGCCTCGGCGTTGCCGATGAAGAACAATAGAAGCGCTGCAATGACGCGGGCCATACGATTCTTATCGGCACGTCTTCGTGTCTTCGTGCCTTCGTCGCGTCCATGAGCGTGCGATTCATCGAACCCATGGCTGCGTCCCTCGTCGATGCGCTTCCGACAGGCGATCAGTGGCTGTACGAGGCGAAGTTCGACGGGTATCGCGTTCTCGCGCTGAAGGATGGCGCGAAGGTAAGGCTGTTGTCGCGCAAAGGCAACGATCTCACGGCTGATTACCCGGCGATTCAGTCGGCCGTCGCCGCGCTGAAGGCGAAGTTTGCAGTCCTCGATGGCGAGGTGGTCGCGTTTGACGAAGCGGGGCGGCCATCATTCCAGCATCTCCACCATCGCTCCGCCAAACCGGCGGCGACACAGTACTTTGTGTTCGACCTGTTGCACCTGAACGGCAAAGACCTGCAGAGCGAACCACTCACGGTCCGCCGCGCACAGCTGCAAACACTCCTTGCGAATTCGGGCGTCGTATTCTCTGCCGAGCTTCCGGGTTCTCCAGACGACGTCGTTCAAGCTGTCGCGGAGGTCGGATTGGAGGGCGTTGTCGCAAAGCGCCGCGATTCGCGATACGAGCCGGGCAAGCGCAGCGGTCTCTGGCAGAAGTTCAAAGTGAAGCTGCGCCAGGAATTCGTCATCGGCGGATACAAGCCGGAAAACCGCAACTTTCAATCGATCGTGGTCGGCTACCATGAGAATAAAAAGCTGAGGTTCGCCGCCCGCGTCCGCTCGGGCTTCACCCCGGCACAGCGCGCGGCATTGTTCGAGCTGCTGCGACCGTTACGAATCGACGAGTGTCCCTTTGCCGATCTGCCGAGCACCAGAACCGGCCATTGGGGCGAAGGGGTCACCGTCGAGGACATGAAAGTGCTCAAATGGGTGAAGCCGCACCTCGTCGCGGAAATCGCCTTCACCGAATGGACGCGGGACGGGAACCTGCGCCATTCCGCATTCGTCGGGATGCGCACGGATAAGAATGCTCGCGCGGTCGTCCGCGAGCATGCGGTGCGGCCCGCGGTACTGGAGGAGCCATGAAGATTGACGCTTACACCAAAGGGGTACTCACGGTGATTGCGGCGTGCCTGGTGTGGATGTGCGTGAACGGCGCGACGCCAACGACGCACGCGCAGGCGAAGCCCCCAGATCCGACGCCGGTTGTGCTGGTCGACACGAACGGCGCGCCGGTGAGGACATTGCCGGTGACGATCGCGAATCCAGAGCTCGCGGTTGCCGTCCGATCGATTCAGCGCGGCGGTGTCTGGGAACCGATTCAGGTGCAGGTCCTGCGCGAGCCGCCCACACTCAAGCCGACGCCGTGACTGCTGACTGTCGACTAGCGACTGTCGACTAACCCGCCCACTTCCTCTCCGTCACCAGCGCGGCGACGCGCTCGTATATTTCGTCGCGGATGCGCGCCACGGTTTCGCGCGGCTTGCCCTTGGGATCTTCCAGCGGCCAGTCGTCGCGCTCGACGCCGGGAATGAGAGGGCACTCGTCGCCGCATCCCATGGTGGTGAGAATGTGCGCGTCCTTGGCGAAATCGGTCGAGAGATATTGCGGGGTCGCGGTCGAGAGGTCGACGCCTTTTTCGCTCATGGCGGCGACCACTTCCGGGTGAACCGCTCGTTCAGGCCGAGTGCCCGCGGAAGTCGCGTGGGCGCGGGCGGGGTTGGCGAGCGCGTTGAAAAACGCGGCGGCCATCTGCGAACGCCCGGCATTGGCGACGCAGGCAAAGACGACCTTGGCGGGCCCGAGCGTGTCAGCCATCTTATTGGTGCAACTGATCCCCGAGCCGCTCGCGCGCCAGCAGCGCCCGCAGGCGGCGGCTCATCATCGTGTACTGCGCGTCGAACGGCGGCCCGTCGCCTTCAACGGGAACGTAGCTGCCGTCCTGTTGCAGCACCCGCGCGCGCACGTTGTCGCGCAAGTAGGCTTCGAGCACGACGTGGCGGATGAACTGCCCCAACTCGGTGTCGCGCACCGGGCACACGGCCTCGACCCGCTTGTTCAGGTTGCGTTCCATCAAGTCGGCGCTGCCGATGAACACTTCAGGCTCCCCGCCATTTTCGAAGTACCAGATACGCGAGTGCTCGAGAAAGCGTCCGACGATCGATCGAACGGTGATTCGCTCGCTGATGCCGGGCACGCCGGGCCGAAGTACGCACACGCCTCGAATAATCAGATCGATGGCGACTCCCGCCTGCGATGCGCGATACAGCAGCCGGACGATGCCCGGGTCGGTAATCGCGTTCGATTTGATGATGATACGCGCCGGCTGTCCTCGCTTGGCATGGCCCATCTCGCGCGACACGAGCTTGCCGAACCGGTGGCGCAGGGCGACGGGCGCGATCAGCAGCTCGCGGTAATCGGTCTGATTCGAATAGCCGGTCAGATAGTTGAACAGCTCGGACACGTCCGCGACGATGCTGGGACGCGCCGTAAACAGGCCGATGTCGGTATACATCTTCGCCGTGGTGCGGTTGTAGTTGCCCGTGGCGATATGCGCGTAGCGTCGAATCTCGTCGTCGTCCTTCCGGACCACGAGGCAGATTTTGCAGTGGGTCTTCAGCTTCTCGACGCCATAGACGACGTGCACGCCGGCATCCTCGAGTCGTTTTGCCCACTCGATGTTGCTCCGTTCGTCGAATCGTGCTTTCAGTTCGACCAGCACTGCGACCTGTTTGCCGCGCTCGGCGGCCTTGATCAGGCGATCGACGACCGGCGAGTTGGTGCCGATGCGGTAGAGCGTCATCTTGATGGCCACGACGCGCGGATCGTCGATGGCCGCGTCGACGAACGACTCGACCGACTGAAACGCGTCGAACGGGTGGTGCACGAGCTGATCCCGATATCGGATCTCGTCGAAGATTTCGGACGAGCCTTTGCGCCAGATTTTGGCTGGCTTCATCGGCCGGTCGTGCAGATCCGGACGCGGAATGGCGGCAAGCGCCATCCAGTCGGCGAATCCCATGCGGCCTCGCGTCCGCACGATCACCTCCCGGTTGGCCTCGAAGTTTTCGACCAGCAGATCCAGCACGCGGGTCGGCATGCCATGCTCGACTTCGAGCAGCGAGACCGGGCCGCGCTGCTGCTCTCTGAGCCCGCGATCGACGACCTCGAGGATGGTTTCCGCCGTGTCCTGCGGATGAGCGACGGCCACCTCCATGTCGCGGACGACGCGAAACATGTGAGCGGTGCGGATGGCGACTCCGGGGAAGAGCTGAGCGAGGTTCTCGCGAATCACGTCCTCGAGCATCGCAAAGCGGCGAATGCCGTCGCCATGGGGGAGCGCGACGAATCGCGGCAGGAGATCGGGGACTTTCACGCGCGCGAACTTCGTCCGCCCTTTGTGTTCGACGACCACCGCGAGGTTCTTGCTCCGGTTCGAGACCAGTGGAAACGGGTGCCCAGGGTCGAAGGCGAGCGGCGTGAGCACAGGGCACACGTCGGCATTGAAATGCCTGCCGAGGTAGGCGCGGTCGTCGTCGCTGTAATCAGCGGCGTCGACGATGTGAATGCGCTCAGCCGCCAGTTGCGGGCGCAGCGTGTCCTGCCACAGCTGCCAGAGCTCTTCGAGCATCGCGGTCGCACGTGTCCTGGCGCGCGAGTCGGCCTGGTCGAGGCGCACCATGAAAAACTCGTCAAGGTTGTTCGCCGCGATCCCCAGGAACTTGATGCGCTCGAGCAGGGGATGGCCGTCACCCGCCTGCTCGAGCACCCGGTGATTGAACGACAGCCACGAGAGATCGCGGTCGAAATACAGCGACGGATCCCGGATATCCAGTTCGGCCGGCGGTTCCGTCGTGGTCGCGGGCAGCCGTCGACCTCTGCGGGCCGTCGTCGGGCTCATGCGCTGCCACCTTGCGATAACAATGCCAACTCTATCGGGGCTTTCGCGCCCGTATGAACGCACTGGCGAATGAGCCTTCAGCCTCGAGAGCGTCGTATACCCGCCATGTCTCGACGCCGACATCCTCGAAGCCGGCTTCGGCGAGCTTGGCGGTATAGTCGGCCTCCGCCAGCGCGCCTCCGATGCACCCAACCCAGAGTTCCATGTCCCTGCGCACGGCCGGCGGCACCTCCCCGCGGACGATCACGTCGGAAACCGCCAAACGTCCTCCCGGCTTCAAGACCCGAAAGGCTTCGGCGAGGACCTGGCTTTTGTCGGGCGCGAGGTTGATCACGCAGTTCGAGATCACGACGTCCACCGAACCTGTGGGCAAGGGGATGGCTTGGATGTCACCTTTGAGGAACTCGACGTTGTCTACGCCGGCTCTGCGCTGATTTTCACGGGCGAGCTCCAGCATCTCATCGGTCATATCGAGGCCGTAGACCTTGCCGGTTGAGCCCACGCGCCGCGCCGACAGCAGCACATCGATGCCGCCGCCCGAGCCAAGATCGAGCACCGTTTCGCCCTCGTGTAACTCGATGAGTGCCGTCGGGTTACCGCACCCTAGCGAGGCGTCGACGGCCTGCTGCGGAAGAGTAGAGGTCTGATCGGCTTTATAGAGGTTTCCAGTGATCGGATCCTCGGTCGAGCAACACGACGGCCCGCAACAGGCTCCGCCGCCCGATTTCACTGCCGTCGCAATCTCGCCGTACTTCTGTTGAACCGCTTGCTGAATCTCTCTGGTGTCCATGACTCCCTCCGGCCGGCTCGAGGCCGCCGCTGCGGTTGGCGTTAATATTCGCGTATGCGAATACATTCTTGAGGAACAATATTCGTCCTCCGATATATATGTCAAGCGGCATATACTAGCGGGCATGAAGGACACCCGGCTGGCGACTCTCGAGCAGGCGTTCAAGGCGTTCGCCGATCCGACGAGGTTGAGAATTCTTGGTCTGCTGGCCGGTGGCGAGATCTGCGTCTGCAATATTCACGAATGCCTAGGTATCCCGCAGCCCACGGCTTCGCGCCATCTTGCGTACCTCCGCAGAAAGAATCTGGTGGAAACGCGAAAGGAAGGCCTGTGGGTGCACTACAAACTCGCCGCGCTGGACGAGCCGGTGCTGCGGGTCTTGATGAGCGCCGTCACCCACGTGCTCTCGCATTGCGACGCGGTCGGGAAAGATCGTCAGCGGCTGGAAGCCCAGACGGGCTGCTGCGCGCCGATCGAATCGACGCGCCTCGAATGCTGCGTGCCGGTGCCGAGGGGCAAAAGCCGGGAACGGCCTGGCCAAAAAGTGCAATAATTCGGGATCGCGGTGCGGGGACGGCCTCGCGGCCGCCTTGGTCGTTTTGACTTACAAGCAATTGGAGGCAGGCAATGAAGAGTGTGAACCTTTTTGGAATTGCGGGACTCGTCCTCGGGTTCGCCACGCTGGCGTTCGCCCAGGCACCGGCGGTCGAGCTGAAAGTCGGCGACAAGGCACCCAACTTTAAGCTGCAGGCCAGCGACGGCAAGACCTACAACCTCGCCGATTTCGCAGGCAAGAAGGCGGTCGTCGTCGCCTGGTTCCCCGCGGCGTTCACCAAAGGGTGCACCGTCGAGTGCAAGAACCTCGCGATGAACGGCGACAAGATCCGCCAGTTCGACGTCGCCTACTTCATGGCGAGCGTCGATCCGATCGAGAAGAACACAGATTTCGCGAAGGCGCAGGAAGCCGACTTCCCGCTGTTGAGCGATCCGGGCAAGGAAGTCGCCACCGCCTACGGCGTGCTGAACCCGCGCGGCACCGCCAATCGCTGGACGTTCTACGTCGGTAAGGACGGCCGCATCCTCGCGATCGACAAGACCATCAAGGTCGACACGTCGGCGGAGGACATGGTTGCGAAACTCGGCGAGCTGAACGTCGCGAAGGCGAAGAGCAACTAGCAATCGGGATTAGGGACTAGGGATTGGGGATTAGAGCAGCGACGCGTGTCATGCCTAATCCCCGATCTCACTAATCCCGAATCTTGAATCAATCCCTAGCTCCGAGCGTTCTCTTTGGTCTCAATCGGCGCGAGCTCCTGCTCCGCCGGTCCCGCCAGTACGTCGCCGTTCACTTTGAATCGGGAACCGTGACACGGGCAGTCCCAAGTGTGCTCTGCGTCGTTGAAGTGCACGTAGCAGCCCATGTGCGTGCAGACCGCTGATCGGACGTGGATCTCGCCGTCGAGGCTGCGATAGACCGCGGCGGCCTGTCCGTCGATGTCGATGATCTCACCACGGCCGCGCGCGACTGAGCGCAGCGAACGCCTGCCTGTGCCCGCGAACCGATCGCGAATCAGGTAGTACGGATAGTCTTTATTTTCCTTGAGGTAATTCCATAGCCCGCCTTTGATCTTCGTGCGCCCGATGTCGAACAGCTCAGCCCACGGATTCGGCTGTCCGGCGACGTAGTCGGCGAACATCATCGCCGAGAGCGTCCCGAACGTCATGCCGTTGCCGCTGAATCCCGTGGCCGCGTACTGCCGTTCCGCGGTCTCGCCGATGTACGGCAGGCCGTCGTTGGTTTCAACGACCTGTCCGGACCAGTGATGCGTGATCGCGATCGCCGGCAGCAGCTGCTTGATCCGCCGTTCGAGCCGTGTAAAGCATTCCTGCGTGTCCTCGACCTGCCCGGTCTTGTGATCTTCGCCCCCGAAAATCACGAAGTCGTGGTCGTGGCGGCGATCGACGCGCATGTAATCGTACGGGTTGCCGGTGTCCCAGTAGAGCGCTTCGGGAACGCTGCCGCGCGGCACCCAGCCGCTGACGACGTACGAGCTGTAAGGCGCCAGCTTTGATTGGAGGAGGGTCGCGGGAACGAGCCCGGCTTTTCCCTGCAGGGGTACGTGGGTGGCGACGAGCACGTGCTCGCAATGAATCCGCGCGCCATCGGACGTCGTCGCCGTGATCGGCGTCCCTTCGATCTCCTCTACGTTGGTGTGCTCGAATATCTGGCAGCCCTTGCCGCTGCTGAGCAGGCGAAGCAGCGCAATCAGGTACTTCCGCGGGTGGAATTTCGCCTGGTTGTCATAACGTACGCCCGGCCGGCCGACGAGCGGCACGGCGTCCACGTACTCGGCGTCGAATCCCAGCTGGGCCCCGAGCGACGCTTCTTTCTGCAAATCGACCGCGGGTCGTTCCCGATCGGGACGGCCCGTCGCTGCCGGCGGATTGAATAGATAGCCGGGCACCCAGTCGAACTGGCATTTGATTTGTTCACGCGAGACGATGCGGTCGACCAGGTCGATCGCGGCGAGCTGAGCATCCCACACCGCCTGGGCATGGTCCTCGCCGAAATCCTTCACCAGGTCTGACAGCCGCGTGTCGGTGACGCATGTCAGGTGAGCGGTCGTATACGAGGTGTCGCCGCTGAGGCAGCGGTTCTTGTCGACCAGCGCCACGCTGTGGCCAGCGCGCTTCAGCAGGTATGCCGCGGTGATACCTGTGATTCCGGCGCCGATGACCAGGACATCGACGGCGATGTCTTCTTTTAATGCCGAAAACTTCGGAGCGGGAGTGCTGTCAATCCAATACGAGCTGGTTTCTATCTTGGCCATAGAGCAGTTGGATGCAATCGGTGGGCCGGGAGGGGGGCGCGCGTGGGTGGCGTGGGTGGCGTGGGTCGCGTGGGGATCGTGGGGACGTTAAAATACGAGCGCGTGCGTGACGTGCTCATCGCGACCACCAATCCGGGAAAACTCCGCGAGATCCGTCGAATCCTGGATGGGACGCCGGCGACATTGAAGACGCTGGCGGACTTTCCGAATCTGGCAGCGCCGGACGAGACGGGGATGTCGTTCGCCGAGAACGCACGACAGAAGGCGATCTATTACGCCGCGATGACGGGCATGACCGCGATGGCTGAAGACTCGGGATTCGAGGTCGATGCGCTGGGCAAGGAGCCGGGAATTTACTCCGCGCGCTATCTTCGCGAAGACGCCGGCTACGGCGAGCGCTTCGACGACATCTACAGACGGGTGCGGGAAAGCGGAACGTCGGATCGCTCTGCGCGATTCGTCTGCGCGCTGGCGGTCGCGGAGCGCGACGAGATCCTGTTCGAAGCCCATGCGACCGTCGAAGGCGCGCTCGCCCCCGCCCCGGCTGGACCCAATGGATTCGGATACGACCCGATTTTCTTGTATCTGCCGTATGGGAAAACGTTCGGTGAGGTGTCGGACGAGGACAAAACCGCCGTCAGTCACCGCGGTCAAGCAATGCGCGCGTTCCGCGATTATCTGCTCCGCTGACGAACCCCACGCGACCCACGCCACCCGCGTGACCCACGCGACCTACTTGAGGATATGCCCCACTGACTGCTTCTGAAGCTCGATGAGGTTGCCGATGCCTTTCTGCGCGAGATCGAGCAGCGCGTCCAGCGCATCGCGTCCGAACGGCAGCGCTTCCGCGGTGCCTTGCACCTCGATGAACTTGCCGCTGCCGGTCATGACGACGTTCATGTCCACTTCGGCGCGCGAGTCTTCTTCATACGCGAGATCGAGCATGCGCGTGTTGTCGATGATGCCGACGCTGGTCGCCGCGACGTAGTCCTGTACGGGGATCTCCGCGAACATGCCTTTTTCGCGCATATGCTCGAGCGCGAGGACGAGCGCGACGAAGGCGCCGGTAATTGCCGCGGTGCGCGTGCCGCCGTCCGCTTGAATGACGTCGCAGTCGAGCCACACCGTGCGTTCCCCGAGGCGTTCGAGCTTCATCACCGACCGCAGCGAGCGGCCGATCAGCCGTTGAATCTCCTGGGTGCGGCCGCCGACTTTCCCCGCCGACGCTTCGCGCGTGGTGCGCGTCGACGTGGCGCGGGGCAGCATCCCGTACTCAGCCGTCACCCAGCCTTTTCCGGTGTTCCGAAGGAACGGCGGGACGCGATCCTCGACTGACGCGGTGCAGATCACCTTCGTTCGTCCCGATTCGATCAGCACCGACCCTTCGGGGTGCAGCAGATATGGCGAGTGGATGTGTGTCGGGCGAAGCTGGTCGGGTGTCCGGTTGTCGATGCGCATCAGTTGGTTACCCACTTGAGGTCCTGTTCGATGGGACGGCGAAGGTCGAGATGGCCGGCGAGCGTGTCGACTTCCTTGCCGTCGACGAGAATCTGCACGCTGGTCACGGCCGGCAGATTCGACGTCAGCGCGCTGACCAGCGCATATACGGTGAGGGTTTCGTTTGTCGTCCCGCCGGGGTGATTGGTCTGCACGTCGGCGCTTAAATCGACATAGATTTCTCCGGCCTTCGTGAAAAAGAGCGTCCGTAGTTTGGTGCCGGTGGGTATGGCAGAGACGCGGCCCTCAGGGGCGGGCGCGATCTGCGCTTCGACGATGCGGCGGGCCTGTTCGGCGGTGCCGTCGCCAAACAGGACTTCCTGTTCGACGCCCTGCAAGCCGGTGCCCTGCTCGTCCACATAGAAGAGCCGCGCGCTGATTTTGCGCGCCTCGGCCGCCGGCGTCGAGATCGGCGGCGCCGCATCAGGTACGGTCGCCAGCCAGCGCGGGCCGAACACGAGCAGCCCGACGAGTCCAGCGACGAGCACTGCGGCAAGCCCGGCGTAGAGTCCGAATCCGCGCGGCACCTTCTTCTTCATGGCGCTGCAGGCGGCTGCGCTTCCTGCTCGACATAATCGCGGAACGCCGCCACCGCCTCGGTCAGCGCGAGGGCGATCCTGTTCTGGAAATCGCCCGACGTCAGCAGCTTCTCTTCCTCCGCATTCGAGAGATAGCCCATCTCGATGAGCACCGCCGGCATATTCGTGCCGGCGAGATTGCGCATCGGCGCGCGTTGCAGCGCCACCGACGGCAACCCGGCGGTCGCGCGCAGTTTCTGATCGACGATGCCCGCGAAGGCATTGGAGCCATCGAGGTGAGCCGCCTGCGCGAGCTCCCATTCGACGAGCGCGACCTCGCGAGCGCCGCCGCCGAACACCTGCAGCACGGCCCGATCGGCCTGCGATTGGCGGCGCGCGTCCTCGCCCACACGGTCGAGGCTCAGCGTGTAGATGGCGGCGCCGCGCAAAGACGGCCGCGGCGATCCATTCGCGTGCAGGCTGATGAACAGATCGGCTTTGTTGTTGTTCGCGATCGCGGCGCGGCCATCGGCGTCGACACGCGTGCCGTCCTCCCGGGTCAGGAGGGCGCGCATGCCGAGACGCCCTTCGATGGTCCCCTTCAGCCGCCGCGCAACCGACAGCGCCACGTCTTTCTCGAGCGCGCCACCAGCACCTTTGACGCCGATGTCGTCGCCTCCGTGGCCCGGATCGATCACGATGGTGCGGATGGTGGGACGCGTGGCGCCGCCGAAAACAGGGAGGTCGCCCGTGGTGGCGGGTGCACCGGGTGCGATGGGTGCACCGGGTTTGTCCGCCGTAGCTCCGCCAGGAGCGGAAGGGGCAGTGGCGGAGGACGTCTCTGCGGTTGCGGCGAGGATCTCGATGGTCACGAGGGCGGCGGCGCCGCTGGAGACCGGAGGCGATGCGCGGAACGTACTGAACCGTGGACCGAGATCCATCTGGATCGTGTTTGGATCGACCACCCGGATGCCGGTCACCAATTGTTGCGGCGGCGGAGAGGCGAGTACCGCGTCGAGCGCGTCGGCATCGACGTGTACCAGCAATCGGCCCTGCTCATGCGTGACCGTCGCCGTCGTGCGCGGCGTCGTCTCGAGTGTGACCCGGAGCAGCGACGGGCTGTCGTCGTACTGCACCGTGACCTGCGGCACGCGCAGATCGCCGAGGACGAGCAGGCGCGAGGCGGAACGAAGATCGAGCCGCACGTCGTAGATCGGCGCGAGCGCGCGGCTGATGAACTCCACGGGCACCAGCCAGCGGTTGTTCCGCCGCGTGAGAGGCGCGGGCAGCGACACCAGACGGCCGGAAGAGGACACCAGCGACTGATCGGGCGTCATCACGATCGTCTGGCCCTTGTATGTGGCGGTAATGGCGCGGGCTGCCGCGTCTTCGCGCACCTGCAGCTGGAATAAGGCCGCGAGATCGTCGAGCCCGACCATCTGCCGTCCCTGGAGCTCAATGGTCGGCAGCGTGCGGCGTCCTTCGCGCGCGAGCACCGTGATCGGGCCACCCTGCGCCAGCACGGCGTCGTGTCCCGATTTGGAAGGAGTAAACACCAGCGCGAGCAGCAGACTCAGAGCGGCGTGTGTAAGACGGCGCGTTCTCAAAGGTGTACATGATATCAGTCGAGCTATGATGGCGGCATGCCGGATCTCCTGGCCGCGGTCCGCGGCTGCACGTTCGACGATTTCCTCTTCGCGCCGCGATTCAGCGTCCTCGAGCGCCGCGATCCGAAATCGATCGACCTGTCAGCCCGCTTCTCCGAACACATCGTCCTGAAGCATCCGATCGTCTCCGCCAACATGGACACCATCACGCGGGCGGCGATGGCGGTGGTCCAGGCGGAAGAAGGCGGGCTCGGCATCATCGACCGCGGCTTCCGCGGCGGCGACATCGCGACGCAGGTGCGCGAGGTCGAGATCGTCAAGCGCACGCAGCACGGCGTGATCCCCGATCCGTACACGGTCGAGCCCACCGACAGCCTGGCGCACGCCGGCCGCATGATGAAGAAATCCGGCGTCGGCACGCTGGTAGTGGTCGACACCGCGCGCAAGCTGAAAGGGCTGCTGACGGCGCGCGACGTGCGGTTCGTCTCCGGGCAAAGGCACGTGAGCGACCGCATGACGCCGCTCGAGAAGCTGGTCGTGCATTCCGGGCCGATATCGCTCGAGCAAGCCGAGCAGGTGATGGTCGAACGCAAGATCAAGAAACTCCCGCTCGTCGACGACAGTGGCGTGCTGACCGGCCTCATCACCGCCAAGGACATCATCGAGCAGAAGCGCCTGCCGCTCGCGACGCGCGACCCGCAGGGACGCCTCCGCGTCGGCGCGGCGATCGGCGCGAAAGGCGACTATCTCGAGCGCGCGGCCGAGCTGATCAAGGCGGGTGTCGACGTCCTGGTCATCGATATCGCCCACGGTCATTCGATCGTGATGGCCAAGGCGCTCGAAGCGTTTCGCGCGCGGTTCGGCGATTTCGAGCTGGTCGCCGGCAACGTCGCGACCGCGGACGGCGCCACATATCTTGCCGAGCGCGGCGTCAACGGCATCAAAGTCGGCATCGGACCTGGAGGCGGCTGCACCACCCGCCTCAACACGAACTTCGGCGTGCCGCAGCTTCACGCGCTGGTCGAATGCCGGCTGGCCGTGGGCTCGAAGATCCCGCTGATCGCCGATGGCGGGATCAAGCGCGATGGCGCGATCATCGAAGCGCTGTTGTTCGGCGGCGACACCGTCATGCTCGGCAACGCGTTCGCCGGCACCTCGGAAACGCCGGGCGAGACCGTGCACAAGTCGGTCGTTCTGCCCGAGTCACAGAAAGTGGTGCGCGTCCCGTTCAAGGTGTTTCGCGGCATGGCGTCGATCGGCGCGATGGTCGATCGACTGGATGTGGAAGACGCGGATTCGGTGGACGTCGAAACCCTGGGCGCGGAAGGCCTCGAAGTGAGCGTGCCGCTGCGCGGTTCGGCACGTCCGATCATCGCGGGAATGCTGAAGCACCTTTCGTCTTCGATATCGTACGGCGGCGCGGCAAGCCTCGGCGAGCTGAAAAAGATGTTCTGGGAGCGGCCGGACGACTACATGATTAAATTGTCCGACGCGAGCCGCCGCGAATCGTTCGACCGGTGATAATCT
>Ga0184625_10000246_pt1 | contig 18551 bp, 20 predicted proteins | sample PLM3_30_b1_FD_133151 | JGI IMG/M metagenome (GOLD analysis project Ga0184625, IMG submission 133151) | Groundwater sediment microbial communities from an aquifer in East River, Colorado, USA - PLM3_30_b1 | ecosystem: Environmental > Terrestrial > Soil > Riparian zone | place: USA: East River... | reverse complement strand
GCCGGTGAGGAGCTTGAGCCCCACCCGGTCCACGGCCCTTCCCACGGCAGCGAGCTGCTGGACGACGTCCTGGCAATCACGGCCCTGTTCGATCATCCGGATGATCCCGCCGAGCTGCCCATGAACCCGGCGCAGCCGGTCCAGCGCTTCTGGAACGGCCTCGCTTTGGAACTTCATCGCTCGCGCCTCCTGTTTCGTCTGCTCAGGAGGCATCTTCGGATGCCGTACCCCCCAGGGCATAGGGCCCTTCGGCCTCCTCCTACCGGGTCCCTCGGCACTCACAACGCAGCATCCCGGCTGCGACGCTGGCGTCGACGAGAAGAGAAGGAGGACGGAATGGACGGCTCGCTGTCAGTGGTTTTGTTCTCGGGGACCGATGACAAGCTCAACGCGGCCGCCGTGCTCACGGCCGGCGCCGCGGCGATGGGCCGCAAGGTCCATGTCTTCCTCCAGTACTGGGCGCTCGACGCGTTCCGCTCCGATCGGATCCTGAAGGACCACGGCGTTGCACCGGAGGCGGGTCCCGAGGGCGCGGCGGCTTTCCAGCGTCACGGCGGCCAGCACTGGAGCGAGATCCTTCGCCAAGCCAAGGACATCGGCGAGGTCGAGATCCAGGCCTGTTCGCTGTCGATGGACATGTTCGGGCTGGAGGTCGCCGACCTCGATCCGCTGGTCGACGGCCAGGAGGGGGTCGCGGGGTTCTTCCTGCACGCCGAAGGCCCCGTGACGTTCATCTAGGAGGTGTGGGAACCATGACGACGGTCAACATCACCCGTTCGATCGATGCTCGCGGCATGCCGTGTCCGGGGCCGCTGATGAGCCTGATCGGGGCGATCCGCGAAGGACAGGTCGGCGACGTGATCGAGGTCCTGTCGTCCGACGCGGGCTCGAGGACGGACATCCCGGCGTGGCTCGCGAAGGCGGGGCACGAACTGGTCGAGGTCGTCGAGGAGGACGGCTTCACCCATTTCGACGTTCGGAAGGCGCGATAGCGATGCCCGCGCGGGTCGCGGTACTCGGCGGAGGTGTGGGCGGAACGCTCGTCGCCAACCTGCTCGACAAGGCTCTCGGGCGCGAGGCACGGGTCTGCGTGATCGACCCGACCGGGATGCACCACTACCAGCCGGGCTACCTGTACGTCGCGCTCGGCCAGGCGAACGGGAGGTGGCTGGTTCGAGACGAACGATCGCTGCTGCGCCGCGACGTCGACCTGATCGTCGACCGAGCGATCCGGGTCCACCCGGACGCCGGCACGGTGCAGCTCGAACGCGGCGCGAGCGTCGAGTGGGACTACCTCGTCATCGCGACCGGCGCGCGACTGATGCACGATCGCATCCCTGGACTCGTCGAGGGTGCGTTCGGCTTCTACTCCCTGGACGATGCCCAGCGCCTGCGCGAGGAGCTTCGCAGGTTCCGCGGAGGCCGGATCCTCGTCGGCATCGGCGGCATCCCCTACAAGTGCCCGCCGGCGCCCGTCGAGTTCGTGTTCATGCTCGAGGAGTACCTTCGCAAGCGCGGTGTCCGCGACCGAAGCAGCGTCACCCTGCTGTCGCCGCTGAATCGGGCCTTCACGATCGAGTCGGCAAGCAAGATGATCCAGCCGATCCTCGAGGAGCGCGGCATCGAGCTGACGACGTTCTTCAACGTCGAGCAGGTCGACCCGACGGCCCACACGGTGACGTCCATCGAAGGAGAGAAGGCCGAGTACGACCTCCTCGTGCTCGTGCCGCCGCATCAGGGTCAGCAGGTCGTGATCGACTCGGACCTCGGTGACCCGAGCGGCTGGCTGCCGACGGACCGCCTGACCCTGCAGGTCAAGGGGCGGGACCGCATCTTCGCGATGGGCGACGGCACCGACCTGCCGATCAGCAAGAGCGGTTCGACCGCCCACTTCGAGGCGCCGGTCGTCGCGAGCAGGATCGCGTCACTGGTACGGGGGAGCGCTCCGAAGACCAACTACGGCGGTCGCGTCATGTGCTTCCTGGAGACGGGGAACCGCAAGGCGACGGCCCTGCGATTCGACTACGAGCACCCTCCGACGCCGCCGAAGCCGAGCATCGTCTGGCACGCGGCGAAGTGGATGTTCAACAGGGTGTACTGGGAGACGGTGCCGCAGGGTCGCATCCCTGAGGCACCGCGACGGCATCGCAAAGGAGACGACCATGAGCGTGCAGATCGCTCGAACGCTTGATCTGAAGGGCCTTCAGTGTCCGTTGCCGATCGTCAAGACCGCGCAGGCGATGAGGGAGCTCGGGTCCGGCGACCTCATGGAGGCACTCGCCACCGACCCGGGATCGGTCGCCGACTTCAAGGCCTGGTGCACGGCGACCGGGAACGAGCTCGTGGAGCAGAGCGAGGCGGACGACGTGTTCCGGTTCGTGATCAGGAAGAAGTGAGGTGAGAACGATGGCGGTTCGAGAGGCAAAGCTCGAGATCCCGGCTCACGCGCACGAGGGTCAACACAAGCACGAGAAGCTGGTGATCATCGCGTGGAGCGGCGACCTGGACAAGGTCTGGCCCCAGATGATCCTCGCGACGACCGGCGCCGCGATGGGGATGCAGACCACGATCTTCTTCACGTTCTGGGGCCTGTTCTCGCTGGTCAGGGACGGGGTCCACATCACGGGCGACAACTGGATGCAGAAGATGGTCTCGATGATGGACCGGCCGGGGATGGAGCACCTGAAGCTCGGCAAGATGAACTTCGCGGGCGCCGGGCCGAAGATGATGAAGCACCTGGCCAAGGAGCACAAGGTCGCGAGCCCCGGCGAGCTGCTCGAGATGGCCCGCGATCTCGGCGTTCGGCTGGTCCCGTGCCAGATGACGATGGACCTGCTCGGGCTGACGCGCGAGGACATGATCGACGGCCTCGGCGAGCCTGTGGGCGCGACGACGATGTTGCTCGAGGCCCAGGACGCCGTCACGCTGTTCATCTGAGGGTGGTGAGGACGATGGCGAACATCGTGGTGCGGTACCTGCAAGGCGACCGGCTCACGGCGGCCGTGCGCGGGCACGAGGTCACGGTGGACCAGCCCGTCGCGGACGGAGGCGAGGACCTGGCCCCCACGCCCACGGACCTGTTCGTGTCGGGGTTGGCGACGTGCGTTGGGTTCTACGCGGAGCGTTACCTGCGCCGGCACGATCTCGATCCGACCGGATTGGTCATCGAGTGCGACTACGACCTCAGCGAGGTCGGTCCGGCGAGGGTGAGCGAGATCCGGATCGCGGTGACGGCTCCCGGTCTTCCCGAAACCCGTCGCGAGGCGTTCGCCCGGGTGATCGAGCACTGCACGGTCCGCAACTCGCTGATGCAGCCGCCGGCCGTGACGATGGACCGCGTTCGGTCGGAGCTGGCAGCCTGAGTCGGCCTGCCCCTCGAGCACGTCTTTGGGCGCCGTCGGCTCACGGTTGGGCCGGACGTTGGCGCAGGAACGCCGTTTCGGGTGAACCAGATGCGTGTTGCTGAGCGCGGGTTGCGGGCCATCTCCTAACCCATCAAGCGCTTGACCGGATCGCGAAGACCGCTGACGCGAGGGTTGCGCTTCGGTGGGGGCTCGACGGGCCACGAGGGGGGTCCGATGGGCCCGTCGGTTTCAGGACTGTCGCCCCGGGGACCATCCCTCGATCGTGTGCAGGCTGTGCATGGAGGCGCCGGTCGAAGCGAGGTTCAGTCATGACACCGCCAAAGGTGCTGCTCATCGGGTACAACGGCGCGAACAACACGGGCGCCGAAGCGCTGCTGCAGGCCGACATCCAGGACTTCCGTGTCGTGTTCGGCGAGGACGCCGTGCTCACCGTTCCGGCCGTCAAGGACGCCGCGAACCTGCGCCGCTACCTGCGCGAAGGACCCACGCTGCAGATCGTTTCGATCCCGTCGGTCTTCTTCGGAGCCGTCCGACGCCTCGTCCGTGAGCACGACCTCGTCGTGCTGGTCGAGGGCAGCGCGTACATGGACACGTGGACGTCGGCGCTCTTGTGGTACTTCCTGTGGGCGACCCGGTGTGCGGCCCAGGAGGGCAAGCCGTGCCTCGCGTACGCCGTGGACGCCGGTCAGCTTCGACCTCGCAACCGACGGCTGGTCCGCCGGTACGCGAGCAGCACGAACCTGGTCGTCACTCGGTCCGAGGCGGCGGCCGAGCGCCTGCGCGGCTGGGGTGTGACCGCACCGGTCGAGTGGACCGCGGACAACGCGTTCAACTTCGAGCCGCGACTCCGCGACGAGGAGTGGGCCACGCTATGGCCCGAGGACCAGCGACCGGCCGTCGGCATCGCGGCCGTCGACTTCTACCGCTGCCCGGTCGTGATCCGGCCGTGGGGTCGGTCGCAGGACCGCTACCGCTGGCCGTACTACTTCTCCACGTCCCCGGAGCGCAGGCGCGCCAGCACTGAGCTCGCCCGCCGGTACGCGCGCCTCGCGGATCGTGTGGTCGAGGAGCACGACCGGTCCGTCGCGCTCATCTGCATGGAGGAGCTCGACGAGCCGATCGCCCGTGCGACCCACCACGAGATGGTGCACGCGGATCGGGCTCGGGTGTTCTCCTCGCGGGAGCACGATGCGTCGCGCATGACAGCAGTCCTGCGGCGCCTCGGCGTGCTCGTGACCTCGCGGTACCACGCGTCGGTGCTGTCGCTCGCGGCCGCGGTGCCGCAGCTCGCCGTCGGACACGATCTCCGGCTCCGTACGCTCTACTCGGAACTGGGGATGGAGGACCGATACTTCCTCACACCCGACCAGCCGGACGTGTTCGACCGGATGACCGACGCGGTCGACGAGCTCCTGTCCGGCCCTGTTGAGGTGCGGGAGCGGCTCCGCGCCGGTCACGACGCGCATCTCGCCGCGGCTCGAAGGAACCGTGAGCTCCTGCGGAGCTTCGCCGGTCAGCACGAGTGGGGGGTTCCGGCATGGGCGACGTAGTGCTGCTCACCGGGGGGACCGGTTTCCTCGGCACCGAGGTGGCGGCCCGCCTGCTCGAGCGCGCCGATCTCGAGATCGTGTCGCTCGTGCTTGCGGACTCCGATGCCGAGGCCGCTCGCGCCTCGGATCGGGCCTGGTGGTTCCTACCGGACCTCCGTGCCGAGCTCGGAGCCCGCATCCACGCGATCGCCGGGGACGTCGCCAAGCCAACGTTGGGTCTCGACTCGGGCACGTACGCGGATCTCTGCGATCGGGTGACCCACATCGTCCACTCCGCGGCAGACCTGCGTGTCGATGCGACCGTGGAGGAGCTGCGCGTCACGAACGTCACCGGTGTGGCGAACGTCCTCGGCTTCGCGCGGTCGGCCCGCAGGCTCGAGCGCCTCGTCCACGTGTCGACCGCGTACGTGGCCGGGGGTCGGACGGGCACCGTGGACGAGGACGACCTGAGCGACGCCTTCGGCTTCGGGAGCCCGTACGAGCAGACGAAGTACGAGGCCGAACGTCTCGTCCGTGACGCCGCCTCGGAGCTCCCGATCTCGATCGTCCGGCCTTCGATGGTCGTCGGCGACTCGAGGACGGGCGACATCAAGACCTTCAACACGTTCTACACGCCTCTGCGGCTGTTCCTGGCTGGAAGGCTGCGGATCATCCCGGCGAGGCGCGCACTCCGCGTCAACATCGTGCCGGTCGACTACGTCGCGGACGCGATCATCAGCCTCACGTTCGACCCGCGTGCTGTGGGCACGACGGTCCACCTCACCACGCCCACCGACGAGCTGCCCACCGCGGGCGACGTCCTTGCCTTCACTCGCGGGTGGGCGCGCAAGCACCTCGGTGTCCGACTGCCGTCGCCGCTGTTCCTCCCGATAGGACTTTGGCTAGGGGGACGCACCGTCCGGCTCCTCAGGCCGTACTTCCGGGAGCGTCGTCGCTTCCGGCGGGACCACGCCGACGAATTGCTCGGTCCGACGGTTCCCCATTGGCACGAGTACCTGCCGACTCTGCTCGAGCACGCGACAAGCCACGGCTTCCTGCATCGTTCCGATCGCACCGTCCATGAGCAGGTCCTGTTCCGACTGGCGAGTCGGCGTCTGCCCATCCGCTTCGCGGACTTCGGCGCCGACGGTGGCAGGACCATTCGGTCGGCGACGGAGGTTCGAAACGAGATCGCCGCCGCCGCGGCGGCGCTCCGCGGTGTGGGTGTCGGAGGCGGGACCCGGGTCGCGATCGTCGGGTCGAACGGCACGCGCTACCTCACCGTGGATGTTGCGATCGGGCTCGTCGGCGGCGTCAGCGTTCCGCTCTACGCGACGACGCCTCCCGTAGACCTCGACGACGTGCTGCGCCGGAGCCGTTCGGAACTCCTGTTCGTGGGAGCGCCGGCCGTGATGGAACGCGTCGACGAGCTCGCGACGAGCGTGCCGATCGTCTCGTTCTGCCGCGACGACCCTTCGACACGCCGCGAGGTGATCGGGTGGGAAGACTTCCTCGAACCTGGCCTCGCCAAAGGCGGCGACGCCGAGGTCCCAAGGTTCGCGCCGGTCGGTCCGGATGATCTCGCCACGATCCGGTACACCTCGGGTACGACGGGAGCGCCGAAGGGTGTGGCGTTCACCCACGGGCAGCTCCGGTGGATGGCCGAGACGATGGCCTCGCTCGTCCCGTGGGGCATCCGGACGCGGCCGAATCGGTACCTGTCGTTCCTGCCGATGAGCCATGTGGTCGAGGGCATCCTCGGGACCTACAGCCCGTACGACCTGCCCGCGCCCGTCGAGGTCACGTTCCTGGAGGACTTCCGACGGGTGGCCGCGACCTTGCCGGCCGTTCGTCCAACCGTCTTCTTTTCCGTGCCCCGCTTGTACCAGAAGGTCTGGGAGGGGGTCGGACGCAGCCGGATCGGAACGCGGTACCAACGGATGCGGGCGGGACCCCTCCGATTGATCCTCCGACCGGCGGTTCGTCGCGCGATGCTCCGCCGGGCCGGCCTGGATCGCTGCGCGCAGCTGCTCGTCGGCTCAGCAGCCGTCGACGAACAACTGCTGAGGTCCTTCCACGAGCTCGGCGTGGAGGTTCACGAGGCGTACGGGCTCACCGAAGCCCCGCTCGTGGCGCTGAACCGCCTGGGCCGGAACCGCATCGGGTCTTCCGGCGAGCTGCTGCCCGAGACACAGGTCCGGGTCGCCGACGACGGCGAGCTCGAGGTGCGGGGACCGCAGGTGATGGCCGGCTACGTCGAGGAGGACGAGCAGCCGTTCCGCAATGGCTGGCTCCAGACGGGCGATCTCGGCCACGTCACCGCCGACGGCAAACTCGTCATCGACGGGCGCAAGAAGGACCTGCTGAAGACCGCGTACGGGAAGTACCTCCAGCCCTCGAAGATCGAGGCCATGCTCCGTCGGATCCCCGGCGTCTCGGAGGCGATGGTTGTAGGGGAGGGGAGGCCGTTCTGCGCCGCGCTGCTCTGGGTAGAAGGGCTCGATGGCGCGACCGCCGTCGACGCGGCCGTGACCGAGATGAACCGGCGGCTGTCGCATCCCGAGCAGGTGAAGCGATGGACCGCGCTCCCGAACGACCTGTCGATCGAGGGCGGGGAGCTCACCGCGAACCTCAAGCTCAGGCGACATGAGGTGGAGGCGAGGTTCCACGCCGAGATCGAGCGGCTGTACGAGGAGCAACCAACGGTCCCGACCCGGGCCGCGATCGGCGCGGGGGCACGGTCATGAGCCTCCGCCTGCGCGCGCTTGAGCTCCACGTTCCTGAGTTCGTGGCGCGATCGGCGCTGCACCGGCTCTTGGAGGCCACAGCCGCCGCGTTCGGCCGCGATCCCGAGGACGTGGACGGGTTGGATCGCCGGACGCTGCTGGTGCAGTACGCGTCGTTCACGGCCCGATGCGCGGAGCAGGCGCTGGCCGATCAGATGGATCTCGATGTCGTGTCCCGTCGTATGTGGGCGCACGCGTACGCCTTGGGCGAGTCGTTCCGTCGGCGGCTCGGCGTCCGCACTCGAGCCGACGCGCTGCGAGCCGCGCGGGTCGCCTACCGGATGATCGGCATCGATCTCCGGGCGGACCGGCGCGGTCGAGTGACGGTCGATCGATGCACGTTCGCCGAGTGGTACTCGCCGCAGGTCTGCCGCCTCATGTCCTCGCTCGATGCAGGCCTGATCGCCGGCCTCACCGACGGAGGCAAGTTTTCGTTCTCGGAGCGGATCACCGAGGGGAGACCGCGGTGCCTCGCCCGGATCACCTGGCAGGGGACGTCACCATGAGGAGGCGGGCGATCGTCGTTGGGAGCGGCGCCGGAGGCGCCACCGTCGCCAAGGAGCTCGAGGGCGAGTTCGACGTGACCGTCGTGGAAGCCGGCAAGGACTTCCGGCGGGTCACGCTGGATCGGCGCGCCATAGACCGGCTTCGCGGGAGCCGGATGCTCCTCGACCCGCGACTCCTGCGCCTCGTGTACCCGCCGATCCGCATCCGCCGGACGCCGGACATGCTGCTCGTGAACGGGATCGGCACGGGCGGGACGACGACGATGGCGACGGGGAACGGGATCCGCATGGACGAGGATCTCCGCGTCCTCGGGCTCGACCTCGATCGTGAGTTCGATGAGATCGCGCGCGAGATCCCGATCTCGACCGCGCACCAGCGCCGGTGGCACCCGATCACGCGACGTCTATTCCGCACGTTCGACGATCTCGGCCTGGATCCAGTCGTCCTGCCGAAGATGGGCGACGCGGAACGGTGCCGGCACTGCGGCCGCTGCATGCTCGGCTGCCCCTATGGGCGGAAGTGGGATAGCCGCGCGTACCTCGACGAAGCCGTTCGGCGCGGCGCCCGGCTGATGACCGGGAGCGCTGTGACCGAGGTCGTGATCGAGGACGGCCGGGCGACCGGCGTGGTGACGCGGACGAAGGCGCTCCACCGGTTCGTCCCCGCCGACCTCGTAGTGCTGGCCGCCGGAGGGTTCGGGACCCCCGCGATCCTCGAACGCTCGGGCATCGCGTGCGAGCCGACGCTCTTCGTCGACCCGGTCCTCACGGTCGCGGCCCGCGTCCCGAACGCCTGGCAGTGCAACGAGATCGAGATGCCGTTCGTCGTGCAGCGCGAGGGTTACATCCTCGCCCCGTACTTCGACTGGATCAGCAGCCTGTTCGACCCCTCGTGGCGTCACCGCCTCCAGGACATCGTGGGCATCATGATCAAGCTCGCGGACGAGAGCGTGGGATCCGTATCAGGCAGGAAGGTCCACAAGCTGCTCACCCCCACGGATCGCTCGCGGCTGGACGAGGCGGTCGACGTCGCCACCGAGATCCTCGTCGGGTTCGGCGCCGACCCGCACGAGGTGTTCCTCGGGACGGTGCACGCGGGTCACCCGGGCGGCATGCTCCCGCTCACCGAGGCGTCCGCGCCAACGATGCACGACGACCGATTGCCCGAGAACGCCTACGTCGCCGACGCCACGCTCTTCCCGAAGTCGCTCGGCAACCCGCCGATCCTCACGATCATCGCGATGGCGAAGCGGATCGCCGCGATCTGCGCTGCCAAGTCGCACCGGCACACCTGGCAAGGTCGTGACGGTAAGGGCGCACCGCCGACTACGCGCTCGCAGTGGCGATCGCGGTGCGTGCGCGCGTGAGAGGTTCGTCGAGGTCGACCCCGATCGTGACCCGCTCGAACCGCAGCCTGAGCCATGGGCCGGGCTCGTCGGCCCAGCGGACCATCATGCGCTCGGGGATCGTGACCTCTCCGAACCGTCGCCACCCGAGCATCGTGATCCGCCAGCGAACCTTGGGTCCGTCCTTGCCCTTGAAGCGCATCGTCTCGAAGGTTGCCGGGAACCCCGTGTCCGGGTCGAACCCGACCGAGGCGACCTCAAACCCGGCTTCGAACGGCATGTGCACGCGCGCTGTGTCCGCGTCCACGGGTTCCCATGCGAAGCCCGGCGTCCGCGACCAGCACGAGGGGAACATGAGCGACTCGCACAGCATCGGGTGCATCGCCCCCTGGTCGACCCGCGGGCCCATGTCCGCTCTGCTCAGGAACTTCGTGATGCCCCGACCGTCGACGTACGCGTCGAGCACCTTCATCACCGTGATCGGCCCGATTCGGACGAACATGTCCGAGACGCGGTCCACGCCAGGCCGGAGCCAGATGGTGTTCGCGAACGGGAGCCACGGGAGCGGGCGTTGCCGGAAGCGGCCGAAGCCCTCCATCGCGGCGGTGCCCACCCCAGGGACGCCGTCGGCGTACGCCGTCTCGATATAGCGGCCGACCGGCGCCGGTACCTCGAACCCGGACACGTGATCATGCATCGAGACCACCTCCCGTCCCGTTCAGTCGGCGAGGGTTAACACCTCGTAGACCATAAAGGCAGTCCCACGCGAGGCCGAAGCCCCGGACGGTTTCAGCCGAGCGGGCTACGGGGCACGCAGCCCTGCCTCCGCCTCCTAACCATGCTCCGGACACCACTCCGCCGCTAGGGCCGGTCGGTCCTGAGAAGCCATCCCGAACGGCCAGGCGGCAGCGAGCTCACAACGGCCGACCTGCGGCCAGGCCTGCTCCAGGAGCCACCGCGGGTATTCCGGGCTGTCAACTGCTCTCGCTCGGGGAGCGGCGGCGCAGGTGGATATCGCGGAACCGCGCGACCGCCCCCCCGGCGTCCGGCAATACACGGACGTCGGGGATCAGTTTCGGCTCGAGCTCCGACCAGATCCCGATGGCCTATCGGTACCGGGTCGTCCGACCCAGGTCGCGGCGGCGGCGCTCGCCGACGATGAGGGGTGACCGGACGGCAGTCCCGGCCGGTCGGGAGGTGAGCACGATGCCTGTTCGCAGCCCCGAGTGGGAGATCGCGCCCGATCGAGCCGCCGCGTCAGCCCCGGCCGACGTCGAGCGGATCCCGGGCAAATACCTGAGCATCACGAGCTTTCGCCGCAACGGCTCGGGTGTCGCGACCCCGGTGTGGTTCGCCACGGAGGGCGACCGGCTCTTCGTCATGACGGCGCTCGGATCCGGCAAGGTCAGGCGGATCCGCCGGAACCCGTTCGTGAGCATTGCCGCGTGCTCGGCCCGCGGTCGGCTTCGTGGTGAGCCGATGACGGCCCGGGCCGAGATCCTGTCGTCGACCGAGGAGGAGCACGTCAAGCGACTCATCGCGCGCAAGTACCGGTTCGACCTGCTGTTCATCAGGCCGATCCGCGCGCTGCAAGGCCTGTTCCATCCGGAACGTCGACACGAGGCGGCCGCCGTCCTCGCGATCACCCCAGTCTCGTCCTGACGACGCTCGGCTCCGGATTGAGGAGTTGTCGGGCACGCCACGGGCAGCACTCGGCCACGAGGAGGCATGGACATGAGACGGTCGATCTGTCTTACCGTTGCCGTTCTGGTGGGTGGTCTGTTGCTTTCTTCCTGCGCAAGGGACTCAGGCTCGGAGGACGCCGGGTTCCACGTGACCTCCAAGGTCGTGTCGCACGAGGCTACGAAGGACATGCTGGTGTTCGCACCGGACGCCGAGGGCCGATGGCCCGTCATCGTGGCCTTCCACGGGATCGGGGGGACCGGTCAGGACATGGCCGAGATCGCGACCCGGCTCGCTCGCGAAGGGTCCGTGGTGTTCGCCCCGACCTACGGGACCGACATCACCACCCGAGAAGGCATCGACCGGGCAGCGGTCGATGCCGAATGCGGCTACCGCTTCGCTCGCAGCATCGCGGCCGAGTACGGCGGTGACCTCGATCAGCCGGTGACCTTCGTCGGCTGGTCCCTGGGAGCTAGCGCGGCCCTGGGGATCGGTCTGACCGAGGAGATCGACCCGACAGGAGAGTTCGTCTCGTGCTTCGGCCAGGTGCCTCGCCCCGACATCATCGTGGCCATCGGGCTGCCACTACGAGGCGGGCAGCTGGACCTCGTCGACACGGAGGCGTGGGGGAACAAGGAGGCCGATATCTTCCTCCTCGTCGGCGAGAAAGACACCAACTGCCCTCCTTGGGAGACCGAAGACGCCGCCGCCGAGATTCGGTCGGCCGGGTACGAAGTCAATCTCCTGATGCTCGACGGGGCGGACCATTTCGCCCCGGTCTTCCACGACCTTCAGGACGGACAGTTCGTTGTGGTGGCGAACGATCCTGCGGGGGAGTGGACCGTCGAGGTGATCCTGGATGCCATCGCCGCTAGGCAGCAGCGAACCTGATTGGACACCTCGCACAAGCCAGCGCCGCACTGCGAGTCGGGGGTCACTTCTTTATGGGGCACGACACCGAGGTCCGCGAGGCGATCGGCACCTTCGTCGGCGAGCTGACCTCAACACCTTCGCCCGCCGCTCAGGCTCCGATGCGACACTCGGCCCGGCCGAGACGGGTCTTTCGACCCCCGTCGCCGGCCGCTCCCATGCCCACGATAGGGAGCGATGAGCTCGCGACCGCTCTTCGTCGCCTGGCGGCTCGCCGTCCGGGCCGTGCCCGCTGTCCTGTTGCTGTGGGCCGGCTTCAGCAAGGCGTTCGACCGGCAGGAGGCGATCCTCGCGGTCGACGCCTACCAGGTCCTGTCCGACGCCATGGTCCGCATCGTGGCGTCGCTCCTCCTGTGGCTCGAGATCGGCGTCGGGGTCCTCCTCATTCTGGGCCTGTTCGTCCGGTTCGCGGGCATCGCCACGGCCGTGCTCGCATCCGTGTTCATCGCCGCACTCGTCCAGGCGAAAGCGCGTGGTCTGGCGATCGACTGCGGGTGCTTCGGAGGCGGCGGCGCGGGAGATGGCGTGACCTGGTGGGACATCGCCCGCGACATCCCGATCGTCCTCGCGGGGATCTATCTCGCCCGACGGCCGGTGGGGCCGCTGCAGCTCGACAACCTTCTCGGAGTGATGGAGGACCATGATGGTGAAGACCGCGGATCGAACGAAACGCGAACGTCGGCTCGAACGGGCTGAGGCCAAGGCGGCGGCCCGACGGCGTCTCGAACGCCGGAAGCGGCTCGGGTGGATGCTCGGAGTGGTCGCCATCGGGTGCGCGACCGCGATTGGCGTCGTCGCCTTCCTCGGTGGGAGCGGCGACCCGGGGGTGGGTCCGTCCGATCGAGTGGCGGTCGTGGCCGCGGGTCCGGCCCGTTCGGAACCGCTCGCTCGTGGGGACTCCGTCCCCGAGTTCTCGGCACCGGGTCTGCACGGGGGGACGGTCTCGTGGGAAGCCTTCTCGAACCAACCGACGCTGCTCGCGGTGTGGGCGCCCTGGTGCCCACACTGCCAGGTGGAGCTCCCGATCTTGGCTAGGGTCATGCGTGATCACCCAGAGGTCGGATTCGTCACGCTCGTGACGGCGGTGGGGGATCGTCCCGGCCCGACTCCCGAGGCGTACATGGCCGACCACCGCCTCTCCTTCCCCGTCGCGGTGGACGACGACCAGGGAACCATCGCCCGGGCGCTCGGGGTACCGGGGTTCCCGATGCTCTACTTCGTCGCGTCCGATGGCACGGTCAGGTTCGCGGCCTCGGGCGAGGTCGACGAGGCCACACTGGTCGATGCGATCTCGAGGCTCTCCTGACTTGGAGAAAAATCCCGAGCACGCCCTCCACACCGTGGCGTAGCGGGCCGCCAAGGCCGACGACCTGGTCGTCTGCTCGTCACCCACGCGAAGATGCGCTGGCCCGAGCTACTGAACCTGAATACCCGACCTCGAACGCGAACTCCGGAACCTGTCGCTCAACTGCTCGGAGTGCGGTCTCGACGTCCACTGAGTCAGCGGTCTCGGGATCACGACCGGGTCACTGGGCGGACCGGGAGCCCCGCGCCGCACGGCGAGCCGGCGATCTAGCCGGAGGAAGTCAATCGATCCACAACCTGCTCTGAGGTTCGGATAGTGACCCTACTGGCTCCGGCGCCGATCTCGACGTCGTACCGACTTGCTACCTGCTCGTAGCCGGGGCTCCGCCAGTCGGTCTTGCCGTCGGCGGACCCGAGCCGGAACTCGTCGATCGCCAGCTTCGACACCCCATCCCCGATGTGAACGCGAACGGGCACACCGGCTGGCCGGATCAGCTCGACGTCGCTGGCTCCGCCCCCGATCCGAACGCGCGCCGTGTCCTTGGGGCGAGGCAGCCTTACCTCAACCTGGGAGGCCCCTGCGGAGATCTCCAGACCTCTGAGCTCCAGGCCCTCCAGGTCGGCCACGACGTGGGACATCCCCATGTGGGCCCGGATCGCCCAGGGAACCCGGCCGGACAGGACAATCTCGCCGTGCGGGGGGCGCATGCCGATGCGGTACTTGACGGTCACCGTGCCTCCGTCGACCCGGATGTCCGGCACCTTGCCCTCGAACCGAGCGCGATAGAGGTCCTCCATGGAATCGTCCACCTCGATGGTGAGGTGGGCGGCGCCTCGCGTGAACACCAGTTGCCCGACATCCACCGAACCCAGTGGGGCGGCCAGCTCCTGCACGGTTCCGGTTCTGGTTCTGGTCATCTCAATCTCATCTCCTCTCATGCGATGCCCGCATGCCTGAACGCCACGCTATGGACCGTGGCAGAGCGCCCTTAGGGCCGATGGTCACTCTCGTTTCGGGACGGAGGACGCGGGGGACGGAGCCGCTTGTGGGATCGGCACGAGGTCACGGCGTGGGCCAGGAATGGCGCCGCGGGAAGCCGTGGCGCTCGTGGACCCGGTCCGGACACATGACAGCGCCCGCGCGGTGGCGGCACGGGACGCTGTGAGGCGTCGAGGTCTCCGGGAGCGATCGGCGGCTTGCCGGGCCTCGACCTACGTGGAGGCGATCGCGTTAAGGATCGCTGACCATCCGATCTCCTTGTCAGCAACCCGGGAGTGCCCAGGCGTTTGGCCTCAGTTCGTGCCTTCAGCACCGCCGAACGTCACGACTCGGCGCCGCGCCAGGCCTCCTTCAACCGCACCCGGCCGCCGAACCGAAGCACGCCCCCGGCGTAGATGCGGCCGGCCACCTGCACGATGCCGTAGACCGTCGCCACCATCAGCCCAACCGACAGACCGATCTGCCACCACGGGACGGCGCCATGCGCGATACGGACGATCATCACCATCGGAGCCGTGGGTGGGATGAAGGACCCCAGGAGCGCCGCGGCGCCGTCCGGCGACTCGGTTGCCACGAACGCGAGGATGTACGCGACGAACAGGACCCCTGTCATCGGAAGCTGGAGGCTCTGGGTCTCCTCCTGCCGCGAGACCAGCGAGCCGGCCGCTGCGTACAGGACCGCGTAGAACGCGTACCCGAGGACGAACCAGAAGACGATCCACCCGAGCGTGCTCGGCGTCGTGTCCGGCGCTAGGGTGTTGTGCGCGAACGACAGCGCGACGAGGGCCGACACCACGACCAGGGCGAACTGCGCAAGACCAACCAGTCCGATCCCGAGGATCTTGCCGGCGAACAGCTCTGTCGGCCGAACTCGAGACAGCAGCACTTCGACCACGCGGCTGGACTTCTCCTCCACGACGCCGACCAGGACGAAGCCGCAGTAGAACGCGATCGCCACGAACAGCAGCACCACACCGATCCGGCCCAGATCCGCACGTGCCGTCTGCTCCTCCGTGGCCCGTTCCAGGCTCGTCGACCGAAGCTCCGGAGCCCGCAGCAGCCGCTGCGCCTCCTCGGAGGTGAGACCGAGATCCTCGATCGCCCGCTGCCTCTCCAGCGCCCCGACCGCCGAGATCACGATGCCCTGGAGCTGCTCGTCGGGATCCGCCTTCCACACAAGCCGCTGCTGGTCAACCAGCAGGACCGACACATCCCCAGATCGCAGGGCGACCTGACCGGCGGGCTCGTCGGCGAACCTGCGGGTCTTGACGGACAGACCGAGCTGGTCACTCGAGGCCTCCAGGACCTCCGGGAGCTGCGCCGAGCTCGCGCCGACGAGGCCAATCGTCCGCCTGTTCCCGTCGCCTCCCCCATAGATCTCGGGCGCCATGATCAGGACCACGACGATCCCGATGGAGATCAGCGTCGAGATCCGAAACGCCCGCGTTCGGGCTCGCTGGTTCCACTCGCGACGGGTCACAAGCCATACGCGTTTCAGCGCGCCGTTCATGCGGCCTGTCCTTCCGAAATCGCGTCGAGGAACAGGTCGGTGAGCGAGGGCGGCTCGAAGGTGAAACTCGTCACCTCGCCCGCCTGGCGCGCGGTCGCGAGGATCTCCTCCACGTCGGCCGTCGCGTCGACCAGCACGCGCAACCGGGCGCCCTGCTTGTTGGTGACGGTGCCGCTAGGCAGGATCGGCACCCACGGCTCGCCGTTCACGGTCACCTCCAGCGACCGGTGGGGCGATGCCGCCTTCAATTCCTCAACCACGCCCGACATCACGATCCTTCCGTGGTCGATGATCACGACGTCCTCGCACACATCCTCGACCAGATCGAGCTGGTGGCTCGAGAACACCACGGCCACCCCCATCGCGGCGATCTGCTTCAGCAGCTCGGCGAGCGACTCGACCCCGAGCGGATCCAGCCCGCTGAACGGCTCGTCCAGCACCGCGAGCTCTGGATCGTGCACGATCGCGGCGGCCAACTGCATGCGCTGCTGGTTCCCATGGGAGAGTTCCTCCAGACGCGCGTCCGCCCGGTCGCCCAGGTGGAGGCGCTCGAGCCAGCCGGCGGCAGCCTCCGTCGCCGACTCCTCACTCATCCCGGACAGCTCGGCAAAGTACGTAAGCTGCTCGCCGACCTTCATCTTCGGATAGAGGCCGCGTTCCTCCGGCATATAGCCGAACCGCGCACGCTCCTTGGGGCCGACGCGCTTCCCCCTCCAGCGCACCTCACCGCGGTCGAGACGGACCAGCCCGAAGATCGCCCTCATGGTCGTCGTCTTGCCCGCGCCGTTCGGACCGAGGAACCCCACGATTCGACCAGGAGCGACACTGAAGGTGGCTCCATCGAGCGCGACCACGTCGCCGAAACGCTTCATGAGGTCCCGGATCTCGAGTATTGGAAACACCTCTTGTCCGCTTAACTCTCCCGTCTAACTCACAGTTGACGACTTGAATGACCCGAAGCCGGGGGCCATAAGGCCCACAGCGCATAGGCCGGTTCGACAGGTCATCAGGGAGCCAGCCTCAGGATCACGGCCGGCCATTGGGACCGAGAGCCGGCGCCGCACGGCGAGCCTGCCATGTGACCCGGCCGACGCGGGGCTATCGGCCCATCCCTCCGACCCCCCCTTGCGCTGTAGTACGGACATGAAGCTCGATGCGAGTTGGTACGCGGACAAGGAGTGGCGAGGCTTCGTGCTGCACGACGCCCGGCACGACCTCGAGGACCGCCACGTCTTCGTTACCTGGGTCGCCGGGATCTCGCACTACCCGGCCGCGGTAGACCTCCCGGACTTCGCACCCGGTAGCGATCTCGTCCTCCGGCCCGAGCCGGATAACCCGTTCGATCCGAACGCGATCGGCGTCTGGAACGCCAGCGGCGCGGTCAAGATCGGGTTCCTGCCTGCCGTCATGGTCCGTGATCTACCGAGCGTGCCGCAGGAGCTTCACGGACTGATGGTCGGCGAGATGGTGCACGGCACGGACCGGGTGGGCCTATGGGTCGTGGTGGCACGCGAGCCGCTCGTCCTCCGCGTAGTCACGAACGTCAACGACCCGCCGCCGCCGTCCGTCGCAACTTGGGGATCGACACCTTCGGCGGGTCTGAGCGCTTGCCGTCAATGACCACGAGGGTGCCGTGCTCAAGCTCGTCTACCCATTCGTCGAGCTGAAGACCGGGTCGCGATCGCCTCGCTGGTTCTGCTCTCCGTGCGGGCACCGCTCGAGGCTCCCTTGGGCGCACCACGCGAGGTTCGGTTACGAGCCTCCTGCGGATGCCACTGCAAGCTCCGGCCCGGTTTTTCGGCTCGTGATGATCTCGTCGACGGCTCCGTACTCCTGGGCTTGCTCGGCGGTGAGGATGAAGTCGCGGTCGGTGTCCTTGGAGACGCTCTCGAGCGGTTGGCCGGTGTGGTTGGCGATGATCTCGTTCATCAGCTCCCGGTTGCGGACGATCTCCTTGGCCTGGATCTCGATGTCGACGGCCTGGCCCTCGGCGCCGCCGTAGGGCTGGTGCAGGAGGATCCGCGCATGCGGGAGCGCGTAGCGCTTGCCCCTCGCGCCGGCCAGCGAAAGCACGGCCGCGGCCGAGGCCGCCTGCCCCATCACGATGGTCGACACGTCGGGCTTGATGTACTGCATGGTGTCGTAGATCGCGAACAGCGTCGTCATGCTGCCGCCCGGCGAGTTGATGTAGAGGTTGATGTCCTTCTCGGGGTCCTCGCTCTCGAGGTGCAGGAGCTGGGCCATGATCAGATTGCCGACCGCGTCGTCGATGGGCATGCCCAGGAAGACGATTCGCTCATTTAGCAGACGGGAGTAGATGTCGAATGAGCGCTCGCCGCGGGCGGTCTGCTCCACGACGACGGGGACCAGGTAGTTGGTGATCTCCTTCATGCTCGCTCCTCCGCTCGGTCCTGCTCGGTGGCTCGGCGACTGCCTCGGTGGAGTCCTCGTCCGGAGTCCTCCGTCCGCCCTGAGGCTCTTGCCTACGAAGCGATCTCTGCGTGATCGACGAGGAGGTCGAGCGCCTTCGACCTGACGATATCACCGGCCAGTGATTCGACCTCGCCGGTACGCTCCGGCTCACGCTCGAG
>Ga0184625_10000245_pt1 | contig 18592 bp, 12 predicted proteins | sample PLM3_30_b1_FD_133151 | JGI IMG/M metagenome (GOLD analysis project Ga0184625, IMG submission 133151) | Groundwater sediment microbial communities from an aquifer in East River, Colorado, USA - PLM3_30_b1 | ecosystem: Environmental > Terrestrial > Soil > Riparian zone | place: USA: East River... | reverse complement strand
GGCGCGACGACCAGAAGGCGAAGGGGACCCTGCCGGGAATTCGGCGACCATCTCGGAGAGCGTCCCGCTTCGGTGATGACCTGCCGGCCGATCGCAAATCTGTCGACCAGCCAGCCATGGCGATCTCGGAGGAGCTCCCAGGGGTAACGCATCAGCGGCCTTGGCATCTGCAGCACAAGATGCACCGCCCGATCCTCGGTCGGTTTCACCTCGCTGAGATGCTCGCTAATGCCGAACAGCACATCGTCGCCGAGGAGACTGCCGCATTGAGCCAGCCGCTGCAGCGTCCGCGCCGGCTGTGCATCGATATCGCCGCCAATTTCGCCAATGTCCTTGAGGACGCGCTGAAGGCGAGCGCGCGTGATTTGGTTATAGCGCTCGACGACGGTGGTCGATCGATCCAGCGACGATAGCCTGACGCAGTAGGTCGCGATCGGATCGTCAGGCCCGCGATCGGCCACCGGTTGCCCGGAGCCGCCGCCAGGTGCCGAAATCGGATCCTCATCGGCTGGATAGATAGAAAGAAAGAGCGCATCCGGTGCCGAGAGCGCCCGCAACTGATCGGCGTGTCTTCCCGTCAGCGCGCGGTCGCCGGCGAGACGGCGCATCAGCTGATATCTGGCTTCAAGCGGCGCGGCGGTCAACTGTGATTCGAGGAGCCGCCACAACATGCGGGCATGGTGTTTGATCAGGTCGACGGCCGTCAGCAGCGCCGTCCAGTGGAGCTCGCGACTGAACCGCAGCTCCAGGTAGTTCGATTCGGCGAGCTTGTCGAGGTCGATCGGCCGGTACAAGGCCAGGCCGCACCGGCGCTCGGCCGGCCAGACAGCCACGACAGCTTGATGATCCTCTTTGCCCTGCAGAAGGTCCGAAACCCGTTTCGCCAGCCGCCCGAGCTGCTTGGCCGCTTCGATACCGTCGAGGGCGTCGGCGAGCTCACGCGCCGGGGCGCCCGTGAACCTGTCCCGGGCACGCTCGATAATCGCCGACCACTCCGCCGCATCCCGGACGCCGTCCGGATTGGCCGGATCGGAAAACAGAGCGCGCACCGTCGCGTCCACTCCGCTGTGCTCGGGCAGCTTGCCATCCGGAGATTCATCGGCGACGACGGCAAGCAAGCGTTCGACCCCGGCCCGGCAGGCGGCGACCTCGTTGGCGATTCGGCGATACGCGTCCGCGCTTGGGCCGCTTGCCGATAGCTTGCGCGCGGCCGAGCCCATCACCCGCAGCGTGCGCGACAGCGACGGGTACGGCAAGGCTGGAACCGCTTCGGCAGCCCATCGCACGACGGCCTCCGCCGATGCGAGCTTCAGCGATGCGACGATGGCCGTCGCGACTTCTCGTAGATCGTAGCTCCACGACTGCTCGAGGGTCTTCTCGTGGCTTCTGAAGACCAACTCGCGAGCGCGCCAGGTGACGTCGTTACTCAACCATTGCAGATACACGACGCTGAAGGTGTCGAGCGCCTGCGCGACAGGCACGAGCGCCTCGAGATCGATCGCCGAAACCGTGACCGGCGTTCCCTTCGCCGGAATGCTGGTGTAGTGCTCGGCGAGAAGCGCGACGGTCTCCTTGGCCAGCAGCAGCCCCTGCGGATCGACCGCGGAACGCCACCGCGGGACGGGAGCTTCCATGGGGGTCGCCACGATCTCCTGCCAGCGCTTCAGACACCGCGCATAGGGCCAGTGGGGAAGTGGCGCGTCTTCGTGCCGTTCATCCGGCTGAATGCCAACGATCAGATCGAGCACGCCTCGGAGCTCGTAGGACACTTCCATGAACTGCATCGCGTACATGTCGCACGCGAGCATGACAAGCCGGCGCGTTCCGTCGGCAGGGAACGCCGCCTTCAACGCGGCGCTCAGCTCGTGCAGTTCGATCGCATCGTTCGTCGCCCTGTCGTCGCAAATCGCGAACAGGCGGGCGGCGTCGAAAGGCGGGCGGCCGACGACCGAGTCTGAGTCCATGATGCCCAGGCCGGCCATCACGAGCACGTAGCGGCGTGCGGGGCAGGCATCGAATGCCCACAACAGGAACTGTTCGAGGGTCTCCGGATCGCCGCTGTTTACCGCGCCGAGCGATTCTGACTCCGCCTGCTCTCCTGGGCGCAGCGCGATGCGTTGCGCCCCGGATTCGAGATCGAGATACACGGCCGCTGACATGGCCGGGCTTGCGCCGACCGCGTGAATCTCGCTGAGGGCGGCCACGAACGGGTCATGTTCGCCGGGCCTGTTGAAGTGGCCGCAGAGGTAAAACAGCGCGGCCCATTCCTGAAACTCGTGTGTGTTTGCGTCTTCCGGTGCGTTGGGCTCAGACATCAGAACAAGCGACCCAGTTTGGCATCGCGGCTCCCGAACAGTTGCGGGGTCTGCGGCAATGACGGGGCAGGAAGCTTCTGCCGCACAGCGTCGTACAACGCCCGTGGAGTTTCAATGGTCGCATCCTGCAGTGCGTCGATCGCGACACGGGTGAAGGCGCCGTTCGCCCGGCCATTGAACGCTGTGTCGTAGCTGAACTCGGTGTCCTGGCAACCCGAGAAGAGCACCGCGGGATAGCGCAGCTTCGTGGGGGCCGGAGTATTGATCGCGCGGTCGATCGCGCGCTCGAAAAGACGATTGCCGCGGGCGAAGATATAGGGCGGAAGAAACCGTGCCTTCAACGGCGCGCTGTCGGGCTGGGCTGGTGCAGCGGCATATCTCGCGACCGATCCGGAATGACACGAGTCGGCCACCACATAAATGCGTGCGCCAGGGCGTTTCGTGCAGAAGATCTCGTGCAGCTCGTCATCGAGGAGATATTGCTCTTTCATGACGTCATGCGGACACATCATCTCGTCGCGGGCGTCAGGTTCGTCGCGGTCATCGTCTGGCAGCCACGATCCGTGGCCGGAGAACGTGAACACGAAGCTCTCGTTGTCGGCGGTCTGGCCAATCGCGGTCCTGAGCGCATCGACGATACGGGCGCGTGTCGCCTCACGATCGTAGAGTGCGTCGACGCGGTAACCTCGACCTTCGAGCAGCGCGTGCCAGTCCTTCGCGTCGTTGAGACATCCCGCGAGGTCCATATTCGTGCCAGGGTAATCGTTGATGCCCACACACACCGCGCGGTTCGTCATTCCGGCAACATTCTAACGTGCTCGCCGTGCGCAATTGTGTGAAAGCGCTGCCGAGTAAAGCGCGAACGAGGCACCACCGCGACTATAATTCGCGTGCTTCACGCTGCTGAAGGGTGTACAGATCTGGTTCAGATCGAGAGGATGACTATGGCCAAGCGCGCGCTGCTCGTCGGCATCAACAAGTATCAGATTCCCGGGGCGGATCTCAGAGGGTGCGTCAACGACGTCAAGGATTTGAGCGCGGCACTCGTCGAGTTCCACGGTTTCAAGAAAGGTGACATCACAATGCTGCTCGACGGGGCGGCGACCCAGAAAGCCATGAAGGCGGGGATCAAGGCGCTCTTGCGAGGCGCGAAAAAGGGTGATGTTCTCGCGCTGCACTACTCCGGCCACGGGTCGAATGTGCCGGACGACAATGGGGATGAAGCCGACGGCCGGGACGAGATTCTGTGTCCCACCGACCTCAATTGGGACGACACGATGAGAGACGACTGGCTGCGCACCACGTTCGATTCGCTGCCCGCCGGCGTTAATCTCACTGTAATCATGGATTGCTGTCACTCGGGGACCAACACGCGCGCGATCCAGCCGCCGGATGTGAAGGTGAAGCAGCGGTATCTCCCCAGCCCCTGGGGCATCGGCGCTGCAGAGTCGGGACGAAGCCTGCCGAGGAACGTCACAAGCGAGCTCCGGCGCTCGCCGCGGTCGGCGCGTAAAGGCAAAGATATCGTCAACGCGGACCTGCCCGAAGTGCTCATCACCGGGTGCCGCGACACACAGACGTCGGCCGACGCCTTCATCAACGGCAGGTACAACGGCGCGCTCACCTTCGCGCTCGTCGAGGCAATTCGAAAGGGCAAGGGACGCCTCACCTATAAGGACCTTCACGATCGCGCGTCAACCGTGCTGAAAACCAGGAAGTTCGACCAGGTTCCACAGTTGGAGGGACGGACATCGCGATTCGACGCGCCCCTCTTCTCATGAGCGACAAGCGCCTGACCGTCATTCTTTATGGCTGCGACCGCACCATCTGGCGGGGCGGTCCAGTCGACCTGCGTATTACCGACATCTTCGCCGCCGGCGGCCCGCGCCCGTTGTACGAGGGACGCAGCGAGGAGGCGACCATCGATCTTCGGCTGCAGTTGCCGTTCGATGCCGGCCAGGTCTACGGATTCACATTCTCGGCTCCAGACCATCGCCCCGCGTGGCAGCTGGTCCGGCGTGCAGAGTTCATCCGCACCGCCGAGCGTGTCGAAGTCGACGAGGTGATTCTGAGACTGATGCTCATGCCGGACGCGCCCGGGACCACTGATCTTCCAAATGCGTTCGAGCGCCTTCGCCAGATAGGTTCCCCTTTCGCGGCTCCGGCGAGTGGAATCACGGCGGAAACGTTCGAAGCACTGGCTGAGCCGGCGAAGATGGCGTTTCTCAACATCGAGGCGAAGCTGCGAGAAACCGCCATTGACGGTTCGCCGTTGATGGCGTTCGTTCGGGGTGTCAGCCACGTCGCGGTAGACCGCGTGTTCGTCCGGTTCGATCCAGGGCTGAAGGCGCGGATGGCGCGTGCGGCTGAATTTGCCAGCGCTCCGGGTCACGCAGCCCCCAAGCGGTTTCCGGATCTTCCCGATCATCCGGACAGTTGGAAGCACGTCCGTTACGCCGAGGGCAATATTCAGCTGTCGTTCTCGAAGGATGCGGCGACTTCGACAGAGGTGCCGGCGCTTACGCACTCGGCCGACGTCGACATCGACCTTGGGCGTGGACTGGCGCACGCCAAGGAATGGCTCGAGAACAACGTCTTCCGCCCGGGTCACAAGACGAATCAAGCGCTCGTCTACGGGCAGCTGTACACGCAGGGCATCCTGCCGCGCTACACGCTCGACCCCGCGCCGTCGACCACGCGAAGTGCGGCGCCAACCCTCACGCTGAGGCGCGTGTCATCGAGAACGAAGCGCGCCCCCACGCCCAGGCCCGCGGCGCGCCCACCGCGGCGACGTTCGGCCCGTCCACCCGTGAAACGAAAGAAATCCGTGTCGTAAGCGATGGCCGTTCAGATCAATTCGCCAGGATGGAAGGTAAGGCGACCCGGTGCGTCCCGGGGAGGGTTGCGCGCCGACGCCGGCGGGTTGCCGGGACTTCCTGCGGATTTTCTCACGCCCGCATCGCGCGTACAAGATGAGGTGCTGCTCGAGCCGGTTGCCGGGACCCGCGGCCTAGGCGCCGGATCGGACGTCATCGACCTGACGACTGACGTCCAGCGCGGTCATATCGCGATACTTGCGATTCGCCTGCCGTCTGGCGCGTTGACCTTTCATCGGCCGCTTCAAACGACCAGCCGCGGCGTGACTGGCCCCTCGGCCGTCCGTTTCCAGGTGGCGGTTCGGAACACCCGCACGCGTGGGCTTCTCGGTCAGACGATCAAGGCGATCGTGGTCGAAGTGATCAAACTCTCCGCGGACAAAGCCGTGAGTCTGGCGCTGCCGAAACTCGCGGAAGCGTTCGAGAGGGCGGCCTGGAAAAAGCGTGACCTCAAAGAGGGATGGCTGAGGCTGACGAAGGATACGCTCGCCGCCGGCACGCTGGCTTCTTCCGCACCGGTCTCGCCTGAACGTTCGTTGCTGTTCATCCACGGAACGTTTTCCAACGCGGCCGCGGCATTCCGGCCTCTGGCCGAGTCTGCGTTTTTCGAGCGTATCGCACGCACCTACGGCGACCGCGTGTTCGCGTTCGATCACTTCACGGTCAGCCGTACGCCTGAACAAAACGCCCGGATGATTGTCGACAGCCTGCCTCAGCAGGTCACGACGTTCGACGTCATCACCCATTCTCGTGGCGGTCTGGTTCTTCGCAACCTTGTCGAACGCTCGAAGCGCCTCGGCGCTGCCGGCAGCCGGTTCAAGCTCGGTCGGGCCGTGCTGGTCGCGTCCCCGAACGAAGGCACTCCGCTCGCGACGCCAAAACGCTGGGACGACACGGTCGGTTGGTTCGCCAATCTTCTTGAGATGTTTCCGGACAACCCGTTCACGACCGGCGCGTCGTTTGTCGCCAACGGCCTCGTATGGCTCGCCAATCACGCGTCAGGCGATCTGCCTGGTCTCCATTCGATGGACGGCGACGGCGAGCTGATCGCCGACATTCAGATGCCACCGGGACCGCCGGAAAATGCCTATTCGGCCTTGGTGGCGAACTATCAGCCAACCGGTGACGCGCTGCGCCGCCTCGTGGATGTGGGTATCGATCAATTCTTCGCCACCGCGAACGATCTCGTCGTGCCGTCGGAAGGGGGATGGCGCGTCGACGGATCGAACACAGGCATCCCCGCGGCCCGCATTGCGTGTTTCGGCCCCGGGGGCAACCTGGCTGGAGACGCGGTCACCCATGTCGGGTTCTTTTCGCAGTCCGCGACCGTGGATTTCCTGGTGAATGGGCTGCTGGGTCAGCCGCAACCGCTCAGCCGCATCGATCTGCGGAAACATCTGCCCGATCGGCGGGCGGTGCCGCGGTCTCGCGAAGCGGCTGGTGACGTTGTCACCCGTGCGACCGCAGCAAAGGGTGCGCGGACGGCGCGATCTCGAGAAGAAGTGCCGGCGCAGGCGCCTCTTCGCATCACCGTGACCAATGGCGACCTGACCTTCGAGCGAGAGGTCCTGTTCCTCGGCCACTATCGCGCGATGCGCCTGACGGGTACCGAGGCGGTCATGGATCGGCTCATCGGCGGGGCGATGGCGCAAGCCTTGCGGTCCGGCGTGTACCCATCGTCGATCGGCACCCATCAGATCTTCATCAATAACCGGCCCGATCTCGAGCGCGGCACCTTCATGCCGCGCCCAAAAGCCGTGGTCGTTGTCGGGTTGGGCGAAGAGGGAAAACTCCAGGCGCTAAATCTCGCGACGACCGTGCGCCAGGCGGTCATCGCGTGGGCCCAGCGGCTCGCCGAGGACAAGCAGCACCCCGTCCATGACTTTGCTCTGGCGACGACGCTCATCGGCAGCGGGGGAACAGGGATCACCGCTGGAGAGTCGGCGCGTTTGATCGCGCAGGGCGTGAGCGAAGCCAACGCCATTCTCATGGCAGACGGCAAATGGCCGCACGCGAGCCATCTTCACTTCATCGAGTTGTACCTGGATCGCGCCGCGGATGCATGGCGGTCGCTGCGGATGCAGGACGCGGCTAAGCCCGGTCAATACGACATCGTCGACAGGGTGATGGTGGGAACCGGGCCACTGCAGCGGCCCCCTGACTCGGGATATCGCGGAACGAACTACGATTTCATCACCGTCGAAACGAAAAACGACAAGGGCGGCGAGCCGGCGATCGCGTTCACGCTCGATACCAAGAGGGCGCGCAGCGAGGTGAGAGGGCAGCGGGCGCAAAGCGCGCTGATTCGAGACCTCGTCGCGACGGCGTCCAGCGATCAGAATCACGACGAAAACCTCGGGCGAACGCTGTTCAATCTGCTCGTCCCGGTCGAGATCGAAGCCTATCTGGCGGGCAGCGGCGAAATGGTCATCGAGCTTGATTCGGGCACGGCGAGGATTCCATGGGAATTGCTCGATCGCGACGCGAGCGAGCCGCCTCCCTGGGCGATTCGCGTCAAGCTGCTGCGGAAGTTGAGAACGGGGCGGTATCGCGAGCAGGTGATCGACGCCGATCCCACCGATCGCGTGCTCGTCATTGGCGAGCCCCAGTGTCCGGAAGAGTATCCGCGGCTGTACGGCGCGCGCCGCGAAGCCGAGGTTGTTCAAAGCTGCCTGACAGGTCCCGGCGGTCTGGATGCCACTCTGGTACGCGCACTCATCAGCGAGACCGCCGATCAGGCTGGTCCTGATGCTCGAACGGTCGTCAACGCGATATTCGAGCAGCGCTGGCGCATTGTGCACATTGCCGGTCACGGCATGCCCACCGCCGATGGCAGCGGGGGCGGGGTGGTCCTGTCAACAGGGACGTTCCTCGGGCCCGATGAAATCCGCAATATGCGCACGGTTCCGGAGCTCGTGTTCGTCAACTGTTGTCATCTGGCGGGCGGCGACGACAAGCAGCTCCTTAATTACGACAGGGCGAGCTTCGCGTCCGGCGTCGCAGGGGCGTTGATCGAAATCGGCGTGCGCTGTGTGGTGGCCGCCGGCTGGGCCGTCGACGATGATGCCGCCGGCGTGTTCGCAGAGACCTTCTACTCGTCGCTCCTTCGAGGAAACCGGTTCATCGATGCCGTTGATGATGCGCGCAAAGCCGCGTACGAACAAAGCCCGCACGTCAACACGTGGGCGGCGTACCAGTGCTACGGCGATCCGGACTGGGTGTTCCGGCAGACGGCCGACGACCCGAATCAGGCCCGCGCCGCGTCGCTCGACGATTTCTCGGGAATTGCCTCAGCCACGTCGCTTCGGTTCGCGCTCGAGCGCATCATCGTGCAGTCGAAGTTCCAGGGCGCCGATCCCGTCACCCAACTCGCAAACCTCAGCAAACTGGAAGAGCTCTTCGCCCCCAAGTGGGGTGCCGGCGGCGCGGTTGCCGAGTTGTTCGCGGAGGCGTTTGTCGAGACCGGCGCCGTCGAGAGAGGGCTTCGGTGGTACGAGCGCGCCGTGGGCGCGCACGACGGCCGGGCGTCGATGAAGGCGTCGGAGCAACTTGCGAACATCCGCGGCCGGCTCGCCTGGGAAATTGTCGATCAGGCGCGCCGCCATCGCGACTCTGCCATGAAGCGTGAGAAAACGGGTGCGCGGCCGGGAAAGGCGCGGGCTGCTGCACGGCGCGCGCGGGCCGACGCCGAGCGAACGTTGAGAAAGGCCGTCAGGCAGGCGGACCGCCTGATCAACCAGGCGCTGCGATTGCTCGGCGAGTTGCAGGACCTCGAGGAAACGCTCGAGCGTCACAGCCTGGTCGCGTCGATCTACAAGCGCAGGGCGCTGATCGACGATGCGATCGGCCGGCGCGCGCGGATCGCCGCCAGTCTTCGCTTGATGCAACGGCACTACCAGCGCGCGCAGGAGGTTGGGGCGGAGCATGGCGTTCAGGACCTTTACTATCCTGCGTCGAACCGTCTCGCTGCCGACGTCGCGCTCAATGCCGGCAAGCGCGGATGGCGCGGTCTCGACAGCGCGATCGCGGCCGTCGTGGCCGCCAGTCTCCAGGCCAAGCGCGCGAATGATGCTGATTTCTGGAGTGTCGTCGGCGAAATCGAGCTGCACCAGTACCAGGCGATCGCGCGGAAAAAGCTTGCGGCGGCGTATCCGCAGCTCGTCAAGGCGTATCAGGACCTGCACAAGCGTGTTGCGGCCACACGGATGTGGTCGTCCGTGTACGACACCGCGTGCCTCGTCCTTCCGAGCTACGCGGCCCGTGCCGCTGGACGTGACAAGGCGATCGCGAAGACCCTGCTCGAGCAGCTTCGCGCCTTCGCCCACCCGGAGGAGGAACCCATCAGTGCTGACTGATCTCGTCGCCGGCCGTCGTGCCGCAACCATTGAAGAGGCCGTCGAGATCATGACGGCGCTCGACCGCACCTTGTCCGACGCCGATGGACTGAAGTGGTTCAATCGGCTCTATCTGCAGGTCACGCTGGCGGTGCGCGACGCGGTCACCACGACGACATATCTGGATCCGGATTTTCTCGCGACGCTCGATGTCGTGTTTGCCAATCTGTATTTCGACGCAGTCGCGGCCGGCGAAGTCGATCCCGCGCGAGCGCCGTCTGCGTGGCGCCCGGTGTTCGAGTGCCGCCATCGCCGCGGCATCCGCCCGCTTCAGTTTGCTCTGGCCGGGATGAACGCGCACATCAACCGCGATCTTCCAGAAGGGATCGTCACCAGCTATCGATCCACTGAAGGCGCACCCGTCGAAGGAAGCCCCCGGCACCACGACTTCGACAAGGTCAATGATCTGCTCGAGGCCGTCGAGGCGCAGATCAAGGTTGAGTTCTCCAAAGGCCTCGTGATGCTGGTGGACGTCGCGTGCGGCGATGTGGATGATGCGGTTGCGATGTGGAAGGTGCGCGCCGCCCGTGCCGCCGCGTGGACCAATGCCGAAGTATTGTGGGCGCTCAGCCCGACCCCAACTCTCCGCGCGGCGTTTTTCTCCCGGCTCGACAGTCTGACGGGCTTCGCTGGACGCGGCTTACTGCTGCCGACGGCGCCGCTCGTCGATGGAAAACGAGGTGTTTATGCAGACGATTGAAGGATTCCCGTTTGTTTCGTTGACGTTCGATCAGAACGGCGTGCTGGAATCGCGCGATGAGTTCAGCGCGATGGTTGAGCGGGCGCAGACGGCGCCGCGCATCACTGACGCCATTTTCCTTGCCCATGGGTTTCGTAACGACGTCGACGATGCGAGCCGCCTGTACAGCACGTTTCTCCGAACGTTCAAGTCGCATCTGTCCCGGCCCGAGTTCAAGAGCATTGCGGACCGTCAATTCCTTGCCGCCGGCGTGTACTGGCCCTCGAAGACCTTCAGAGAGACATACGGCAATGAGAACGGCGGCACGCGCGGGCTTCAGAACCCGGCGGATGCAATGGCCGAGGTGAAAGGGGAGCTCGAGAGACTCAAGAAGGACGACGCGACTCCCGCGCAGCGCCGCAAGCTCGACAAGGCGATCACGCTGCTGCCGAAGCTCGAGGGGAGTCCCAAGGCGCAGGACGACTTCGTAAAGCTGGTCTGGTCGTTGCTGGACGATTCGACGCCCGACGCCACGGAAGGACTGCAGCAGGTGCGCGCGCGTTCCGGGTCGGAAGTGCTCGCGAATCTGTCCCAGCCGGCCGCGGGAACCCGGGACATTGGCGATGCGGTTGGCGGAATCGCGGGAGCTGTCGGCCGGTTCCTGAATCTCACGAAATGGTACGTGATGAAGGACCGATGTGGCGTCGTCGGAAGCACTGGAGTCGCCGGCGCCGTCCGGGAGTTTCACAAGAGTTGTCCGGATGTGCGCATCCATCTCGTTGGGCACAGCCTGGGCGGCCGCCTGATGGCGGGCTGCGCGAAGGCACTGGGTGAAACGCCGCGGCTTCAGGTCGATTCGTTGATGCTGCTCGAGGCGGCGTTTTCGCACTTTGGCTTCAGCCCCGACAACGGCCACGGCGTGCCCGGCTTCTTCAGGGATGTGATCGTCAATCAGGTCGTCAAAGGGCCGTTCGTGTCGACGTTTTCCACGGAGGACACGGTCGTCGGCTATGCGTATTCCGTCATGTCGCGGCTGGCGCGGGACAACACAAGAGGAATTGGCGACGCCTCGGATGAATTCGGCGGTATCGGCCGCAATGGGCCGCTCAAGACCAAAGAAGTTGCCAGCGCGCCGTTCAAGAAACCATCAACCGCGTACGAGTACAAGCCGGGTGTCATCAACAACCTCGACGGCTCTGGCGGATTCATCAAGAATCATGGCGATGTGACCAACGATGCCGTTACGTATGCGTTTGCATCCGCGGTCGCGCAAACACAGTAGCGAATGGAGATTTCGACGAACGCATACGATCCGATCACGACTGCGCTGACCGGAACGCTGTCGTTCGTCATCCTGCTGGCGGCGTTCCTTACCTGGCCGATCGCTATAGGTCTATTGCGCCTCTACACTCGCGCAGTCCGTCGCTCGATGCGCAGTTCGGCGGGGCACGCGACACCCGCAATATCGGACCCCGTGGTCGAGAAGCCCGCGGCCGCTGCACCCACTGACCCTGCGAGTCGAGCGGCGCTGTACGATCTCCCCGCGACTTCAAGCAGTCCGCCGACTGGCACATTGTTCGGTCATCTGATAGCGCGGCCTCGACGCGCAGCCATGGCTTATGCGGTCGGCGGCGTCGCATACGCACTGATCATGGCGAGCGCACAGCTGCTCGCAAACGGAATAGAGTTTCTCCCGGTCCGATTTTCTTATCTCTTCTGGATAGCTGTATGGCCGGTTGTCCTTACGACTGGCATTATCGTCGCGGCCACACGACTCCAGAAGCTGCTGCTTGCCACGGCATACTTCATCGTCCTATTCGCAATTGGCGCTCTGGGCATGTCGTTTGGCTCTGATTTGACCTGGGGACAAGTTCTATTGCCATGGCTTATCAGCGACCTCCCTCCGACGTTGCTCATGGTGACGTACTTGTCGCGCAGGGTTCGTGCCGTAGGTCCGCTGATCCTCATTGTCATGGCAATCGCGGTAGCTGGAAGCAACGTTGTTGTTACTGTTGCGGCGAGCGACATGCGGTTATTGCGCGCGATTGTCGCCATCACCCAACCTCTGGGGCTCGATCACATCGGCACTCTCGTGGCGATGGTCGCGGTGCCTTTCCTGGCGTTTGGATTACTGGGCTGGATAGTTATCAATTGGATCCGGCGGCAGTACCAGGCAAAGCGAATTAGCGATGAGTCGGTCACCCTCGACGCCATCTGGGTGCTGTTCACCATCGCATACTCGATCGATCTAGTGTTCGCGCATCCTCTCTGGGCATTGGCCGGCGTCGTCGCGTTCGCTGCCTACAAACTGTGCCTGCGGATGGGGTTGCGATGGGCGGACCGCGACGGCGGCGCGCAGCAGAGAAGTCCGGTCCTTCTCGTGCTGCGGTCGTTCTCGATCGGGAAAGACGGAGAGCGCCTGTTCGATGTCGTGGATCGCTTCTGGAGACGGGTCGGGAGCATTCAAATGATCGCAGGCGTCGACCTCGCGCGCAGGACTGTCGAGCCGCACGAGTTTCTCGACTTCATGTCCGGTAAGCTCGCGCGCCGGTTCATCGACGGGCCGGCGGCGCTGGAGCAGCGCATGCAGGAGCGCGATGTGAAGCCCGATCGCGATCTGCGCTTCCGCGTCAACGACTTCTTCTGTTACGACGACACATGGAAGATGGTGTTGTCGCGGCTGGCGCGCGACAGCGATGCCGTGTTGATGGATTTACGCGGCTTTTCGCGGAAGAATGCCGGCTGTGTGTTCGAGCTGGGAGAGCTGGCACGCATGGTGCCGCTCGAGCACGTGGTGTTTGTCGTCGATCGGCGCACGGATGAGCGGTTGCTGGCCGAAACGCTCGGCGGACGCGAAGCCGGAGTCTTTCGACTGCGATCGTTGAACGCACGTCACATCCGCGATCTGATGCGCGCGCTGGCCGCCGCGGCGACGCCTGTGGAAGTCACGACAGGGCGGTAGGAGGTCCATGTGCTGACGGGACAGCAGCTGCAAGCGATCATGCCGTCGATTCCCACTGCCAGGAGAGAGGCGTTCTTGCCGTTCCTCCAGGCCGCAATGACCGAGTTCGCCATCGAGACGCCCGCGCGGGTCGCGGCGTTCGTCGCGCAGCTCGCCCACGAATCCGGACAGTTCCGGTTCATGGAAGAACTTTGGGGGCCGACCCCGGCGCAGCGGCGGTACGAGCCGGTGACGACCCTGGCGGCAACGCTGGGGAATACCGAGACAGGCGATGGCAGGCGGTACAAAGGTCGCGGACCGATTCAGATTACGGGACGCGCGAATTATCGGCGCTTCGGCGATCTCCTCGGGATTGATCTCGTGTCGGATCCCGCGCGTGCCGCGCACCCCGAGCTGGCGTTTCGGGTCGCCGGCCTGTTCTGGTCCAGGAAAGGGTTGAGCGAGCTGGCCGATCGGGCGACAGACGAGGCATTTCGGGAAATTACCAGGCGCATCAACGGTGGCTTCAATGGTCTGGAGGACCGTCGGAAGTTTTATGCCGCTGCATGCGCAGTCCTTGGGGTGGTCGCGGAGGCCACCCCGCGCGGGACGGCGCCGGAGGCTGGCGATGAGCCGGCGTTCGATCGCGGCGCGGAGGCCATCCGTCGACACGGGCGGCGGCGCGGCGCCACGGCGGCGAAGAAGAAGACGAAGAAGAAACCGGAAACGAGAAAACCAAAAAAAAAGAGCCCGCCTAAGCGGAAGACTGCGCGAAAAGCGGCGCGATCGACCAAGCGGCGCGCGCGTTAGGCGCGCGCGCCCTTCCACACGGCTCGCGTGTACTCGCGCACCATCTTCGCAATATTGGAAATCGGGATCAGTTTAGGGCAGACGGCTTCGCATTCGCCTTCGTTCGAGCAGTTGCCGAATCCTTCGGCTTCCATCTGCTCGACCATCCGCACGGCGCGCAGCTCGCGCTCGGGCTGCCCCTGCGGCAGCAGGGCGAGGTGCGTGATTTTGGCGCTGGTAAAGAGGTGCGCCGCGGCATTCTTGCAGGCCGCGACGCATGCGCCGCAGCCGATGCACGCCGCGGAATCCATCGCGCCGTCGGACTGTTCTTTGGGAACAAGGATGTTGTTCGCGTCCTGCGCTCCGCCGACGCCCGCCGAGATGTAGCCGCCCGCGGCAATGATGCGGTCGAACGAGGTGCGGTCGACGGTGAGATCCTTCAGCACGGGAAATGCCTTGGCGCGCCACGGCTCGACGACGATGGTCTGCCCGTCGGCGAAGCGCCGCATGTGGAGCTGGCAGGTAGTCGTGCCGGCATCGGGGCCGTGGGCGATGCCGTTGATCATGCAGCCGCACGCGCCGCAGATGCCTTCGCGGCAGTCCGAGTCGAACGCGATCGCATCCTCGCCCTTGCGGATGAGATCCTCGTTGACGACGTCCAGCATCTCCAGAAAGGACATGTCGGTCGAGATGTCCTTCGCCACGTAGTCCACCAGGCGGCCGGGCTGGTCCTTCGACGGCTGGCGCCAGACTTTGAGGTTGACCGTTATCGTTTTCCCGCTCACTTGTAGCTCCGCTGCGATGGATGCACTTCGTCGAAGACCAACGGTTCCTGGTGCAGCTTCGGCTCCGAATCGACGCCGGTAAACTCCCACGCAGCAACGTAGCTGTAGTGCTCGTCGTCGCGCCGGGCTTCGCCGTCGGGTGTCTGGAACTCCTCGCGGAAGTGACCGCCGCACGATTCGTTGCGCTGGAGCGCATCGAGCGTGAGAAGTTCGCCGAACTCCATGTAGTCGGCGACGCGGCCGGCGTAGTCCAGCATCGGGTTCAGGTTGTTCTTGTCTCCCGCCACCACGACGTCCTGCCAGAACTCGCCGCGAAGCGCGCGAATCTTCTGCAGCGCCTCTCGCAGGCCCGATTCGTTGCGGGCCATCCCCACGTAATCCCACATGATGCGGCCGAGCTGCCGGTGAAATTGCCTGACCGTGCGGGTGCCTTTGATACCGAGAACCTTGTCGATGCGCGCCTGCGCGTTGCTCGACGCCTCCTTGAAGGCGTCGTGATCGGTGGATAGCTTTGGCAGCTTCGCTCCCGCCAGGTAATTCGCGACGGTATAGGGAGCGATGAAGTATCCGTCAGCGAGCCCTTGCATCAGCGCGCTTGCGCCAAGGCGGTTCGCGCCGTGATCGGAGAAGTTCGCCTCGCCCAGTACGAACAATCCCGGAATGGTGCTCTCGAGGTTGTAGTCCACCCACAGGCCTCCCATCGTGTAATGGATGGCGGGGTAGATCCGCATCGGCACTCTATAAGGATCCTCGGCGGTAATCCGCTCGTACATTTCGAACAGATTGCCGTAGCGGGCCTTGATGACCTCGACGCCGAGGCGTTCGATGGCCTCCTTGAAATCCAGATACACGGAGAGCTTTGTATCGCCGACGCCAAATCCTTCGTCCGATTGCTGCTTCGCCGCGCGTGAGGCGACGTCTCGCGGAACGAGATTGCCGAAGCTCGGGTAGCGCCGCTCCAGGTAGTAATCCCGCTCCGCGTCGGGAATCTGATCCGGCGGCCGGGTATCGCCTTTCTTCTTCGGCACCCACACACGGCCGTCGTTGCGCAGCGACTCCGACATGAGGGTGAGCTTCGACTGGTGATCGCCGCTCACCGGGATGCAGGTCGGATGAATCTGCGTGAAGCACGGATTGGCGAACAGCGCGCCGCGCTTGTGCGCGCGCCATGCGGCCGTGACGTTCGAGTTCACGGCGTTGGTCGACAGGTAGTAGACCGTGCCGTAACCGCCGGTGCAGAGGAGCACCGCCTGACCTTCGTGGCGCTCGAGCTCGCCAGTGATGAGATTGCGCGTCACGATACCGCGCGCCTGCCCGTCAACAACCACCAGGTCGAGCATCTCGCGGCGCGGGAACAGCGTGACCGTGCCCGCGTCGACCTGACGCAGCATCGACTGGTACGCACCGAGCAGCAGCTGCTGGCCTGTCTGTCCGCGCGCGTAGAACGTGCGCGACACCTGCGCGCCGCCGAAGGAGCGATTGTCGAGCAGCCCGCCGTATTCGCGCGCGAACGGCACGCCCGTCGCCACGCATTGGTCAATGATGTCGACGCTGAGCTGCGCGAGGCGGTACACGTTCGCTTCGCGGGCGCGATAGTCGCCGCCCTTCACCGTGTCGTAGAAGAGGCGGTAGACGCTGTCGCCGTCGTTGCGATAATTCTTGGCGGCGTTGATGCCGCCCTGCGCGGCGATGCTGTGGGCGCGGCGCGGGCTGTCGAGGATGCAGAACAGCTTGACGCGGTAGCCCTGTTCGCCGAGCGCCGCGGCGGCCGACGACCCGGCCAGCCCGGTGCCGACGATGATGATTTCGTACTTGCGGCGGTTGGCCGGGTTGACCAGCTTGTTTTCGAACTTCCGCCGTTCCCACTTGCTGGAGATGGGGCCGCCTGGAATCTTCGGATCCAGCGTCATGACCGTCCTCCCGCCAGGAACACCCAGAGGGTGATGACGATGAAGCCGCCGGCAATCACGACAGCGGACACTTTGCCGATCTTCCGGATGAGCGGCGTGAAGCGCGGGCCGTTCAATCCGACCGACTGAAACGAGCTCGCGACACCGTGCCACAGATGGAGTCCGACGACGACCATCATGACCACATAAAACGCCACGGCGAGGGGAGAGCTGAAGTTCTCGACTTCCATCCGATAGAGGTCGCGCACCCCGTCGCCGACGTCGTAGAAGGCGCCGTACTTGAACGTCTTCACGTGGATTGGCACGAAGATCAGAATGGCGAGCCCGGTCAGGATCATGGATGACGACGCGAGACTCTTCTGGCTGGCGCCGCCGGCCCACGTCTTCTTCGCGTACTTCGCCGGCCTCGCCGATTGATTCTGAAAGGTCATCCTGATCGCTTTGAAAAGATGAATCAGGAACACCACGAGGAGTCCGATTTCGACCGGGACGACAAGCGGGTTGCTTATGAGTGCGTGCGAATAGCTGTTGAACGTGTCCCGTCCGAGAAAGACCATCAAGTTGCCGGCGATGTGCAGAATCAAGTTCGCGAAGAGCAGGATGCCCGTCACGCCGACGATCAATTTGGTGGTGATCAGCGAACGGAGAGAGCTCCGTCGGGTCGTCATGTGATGAATTCTATTCGCAACTGCTTGACGCAGACAAACTGCGAACGATACGATTGCCTGTTTCTCGCATATGAAAATTCACGAGTATCAAGCCAAACAAATTCTTGCGAAGTTCGGAGTCCCGGTCCCGGCCGGCGAGGCGGTGATGAACCCCTCAGAGGCGAAGGGCGTGGCCGAGCGGCTCGGCGGCGGCACCGTCGTCGTGAAGGCGCAAATTCACGCCGGCGGCAGAGGCAAGGGCGGCGGCGTCAAGCTCGCCGCGAACCCAGCCGAGGCCGACGCGCTCGCGCGTCAGATCCACGGCATGACCCTGGTCACGCACCAGACCGGTCCGGAGGGACGGCGGGTGTCGCGACTGCTCGTCGAGCAGGGGCTGCCGATCGCGCGCGAGCTGTATCTCGGCATCGTCATCGATCGTGCGGCGGGCTGGCCGGTCATCATGGCGAGCCAGGACGGCGGAATGGAGATCGAAGCCGTCGCGGAGAAGACCCCTGAGCGGATTCACAAGGAATACGTCAACCCGGCGACCGGCCTCGTGCCGTTTCAAGCACGGAAGCTCGCGTTTGCGCTCGGGCTCGAAGGGGACCAGGTCGGCAAATTCTCGAAGCTGCTCACGTCGCTCTACAACGCGTTCGTGGGCACCGACGCCTCGCTCCTCGAAATCAATCCGCTCATCGTCACCAAGACGGGCGATCTGCTGGCGCTCGACGCCAAGATGAACTTCGACGACAGCGCGCTCGGCCGCCATCCCGAGCTGAAGGAACTACGCGACCTCGAAGAAGAGGATCCGCTCGAGATCGAGGCGTCCAAGTTCAACCTCAACTACATCCGGCTCGACGGCACGATCGGCTGCATGGTGAACGGCGCGGGCCTCGCCATGGCGACGATGGACATCATCAAGCTGGCGGGCGGCGAGCCGGCGAATTTCCTCGACGTGGGCGGCGGCGCGAACAAGGAGCAGATTCGCAACGCGTTCAAGATCCTGATGGCCGACAAGAACGTGCGCGCGGTGCTCATCAACATCTTCGGCGGCATCCTGCGATGCGACGTGCTCGCCGCCGGCGTGATCGCCGCTGTGCAGGAGCTCGGCGTGCGCGTGCCGATCGTCATCCGCATGGAAGGGACCAACGTCGAGGAAGGCAAGAAGATGCTGAAGGGAAGCGGCCTGAACTTCACGACGGCGTCGGTTTCGGGATCGTCCTGAAATAACTTCAGCACATCGACGAACGAGGTCC
>Ga0184625_10000243_pt1 | contig 18628 bp, 17 predicted proteins | sample PLM3_30_b1_FD_133151 | JGI IMG/M metagenome (GOLD analysis project Ga0184625, IMG submission 133151) | Groundwater sediment microbial communities from an aquifer in East River, Colorado, USA - PLM3_30_b1 | ecosystem: Environmental > Terrestrial > Soil > Riparian zone | place: USA: East River... | reverse complement strand
CGTCTGTATATGTGCGACGACGCCGGCAAGATCATGGTCGCCGACGCCAAGACGGGCGAAGAAATCGGCAACAAGCAGAACCTGGGAACGATCAACTTCGCCTCGCCGCTCTATGCCGACGGCAAGATCTATCACTGCGAGAAGAACGGCCGCATCTTCATCCTCAAGCCGGAGGCCGACGGCAGCCTCCGTATCACGCGGCGCGGCGTCCAACTCGGCTCGGGCGATGAGTGCTGGGCTTCGCCCGTCGTCTCGCACGGCAGGCTGTATATTCAGACGACTGGCGGGCTGTATTGCTTCGAGGACAAGAATAAACAGCACGGCACCACGCCGCGGCCGGCCGCCGCGCAAGAATCTCCAGTAAGCGCGGACGAGAAGCCCGCACAGCTCCAGGTCGTGCCCTGCGAGCTGCTGTTTTCGCCTGGCGACAAGCAAAAGTTCACGGTCAAGCTGTTCAACAGCCGCGGGCAGTTCCTCAAAGAAGCTCCGGCGGAGTTCACACTCGATGGCCCCGGCGCGATTACGGCGGCGGGCGAATTCACCGCGCCAACGGATACCAAGCACACGGCCACGATCGTCACGGCCAAGGCGGACGGGATCACCAATCGCGCTCGCATCCGCACCGTGCCGCCGCTGCCCTGGAAGTTCGACTTCGAAGGGCTGACCGACGCGCCGATCACCTGGGTCGGCGCTCGCTACCGGCATGTCATGCGGCCCGTCGATGGCAGCAACGCGATGGTCAAGATCACCACCATTCCGCTCGGCACCCGTAGCCGCTTGTGGATGGGTCAGCCCAGCCTGCACGACTACACCGTGCAAAGCGATTTCAAGGTGGCAGCCAACTCGGCGGGCAAGCTGCCCGACGTCGGAGTGCTGGCCCAGGGTTACACGCTGGAAGTTTCCGGCGACAATCGGTGGATCAAGCTGATGAGCTGGCTGCCGCACGACAAGCGGCATTTCAAGGAGTTGCCGTTCGACCTGAAGCCGGACCAGTGGTACACGCTTCAGCTGCGGGCCGAGAACTCGGCCGGCAAGGCCCTGCTCCGCGGCAAGATTTGGAAGCGCGGAGAACCGGAACCGAAGGACTGGACGATCGAGCTGGTCGATCCCGCCCCGAACAAGGTCGGCGCGCCCGGCCTGTTTGGCAACGCCACCAACGCCGAATTGTTCATCGACAATGTCAGCGTGACCGCGAACTGACAGTAACCCGAAGCGTGAGCGAGGGACTCACGGAGTTCGGGCCGCACCTAGAAAGTCCCTCGCTCACGCTTCGGGTTTCGATGAAATCCGCACACTGATACAATTCACTTCGCACACCCGTTTGTTTCCTGTGGAGAATTGAACGATGCGTCACTTTCAAACCCTGGCGGCGATTTTCGCGGCCCTGGTCTGCGGCACCATTGCCGTCACCCTGCTCTCGGGCTGTCAGCCTTCGGTGAAGCCGCCTCGGGTCGGCGTTGGACCCACGGGCACCGCGCCCACGCCGGCTGCCGAAACTCCCGCCACGCCCGTGCCGGAGGACAAGCCCGCCACCGATAAACCGGTCGTAGGCAAGCCGACTGCTGATAAGCCTGTCGAGGACAAGCCTGCTACGGACAAGCCAGCCGAAGATAAGCCTGCTGCGGACAAGCCCGTCGAAGATAAACCCGCCGCCGACAAGCCGGCCGATGCCAAGCCCGGTGCGACCGATTCGGCTGCCCAGAATCCCGTGCTGAAAGCCGGCGACTGGAACCAGTGGGGCGGCAATTCCCTGCGAAACAACGTGCCCGTCGCCGAGGGCATTGTGACCGAGTGGAAGCCCGGCGACTTCGACCGCCGGACCGGCGAGTGGAAGCCGGCGACGGCCAAGAATATTCGCTGGGTGACGACGCTCGGCAGCCAGACCTACGGCAACACGGTGGTTGCCGGCGGCAAGGTTTTTCTGGGCACGAACAACAGCTTCGGTTACTTGAAGCGCTACCCGGCCGACATCGACCTGGGCGTGCTGGTTTGCTTGAACGAGGCCGATGGAAAACTTCTCTGGCAGCACAGCAGCGAGAAGCTTCCCACCGGCCGCGTTCACGACTGGCCGCTGATGGGCATCTGCTGCTCACCGCTGGTCGAGGGCGACCGGCTGTGGTTCGTCACCAGCCGCGGCGAGGTCCGCTGCCTCGATATCAATGGCCTGCAGGACGGCAAGGACGACGGCCGGCCCGAATCGGCCGAGCCGGCCCGGCTGTTCGACATCGGCCCGGACGATCCGCTGCAGGCGAAAGTCGCCGAGTTCACGAAGCAGCTCGACGCCGGCAAGCTGCCGGCCGAGCTCCGCGAACGGTTCGCCGCCGCCGGCATGAAACTGCCGGATGGCGAGGTCGCACTCAAGGCCGACGACAAGGCCAAGGGACCGGGTAAGAAATGGGCCTTCCAAGCCAAGGTCGAGGGGCACGATCGCGACCTGAGCCTGCTGCTGGTCGGCCCGAAGCTGTCCGGCTTCAAGCTCGTCACGCCGGACGACTGGGAAGAGGCCGACGTGATTTGGGTGTTCGACATGATGAAGACCCTGGGCACTTCGCAGCACAACATGTGCAGCTGCTCGGTGACTTCGTTCGGCGACATCCTGTTCGTGAATTCGAGCAACGGAGTCGATGAGGCCCACATCGTAATCCCCGCGCCGGAAGCGCCGAGCTTCATCGCGATGGACAAGAACACTGGCAAGGTGCTGTGGTCCGACAATTCTCCCGGCCGCAACATCCTCCACGGCCAGTGGAGCAGCCCCACGGTCGCCGTCATTGGCGGCGTGCCGCAAGTGATCTTCGGCGGCGGCGACGGCTGGATCTATAGCTTCAAGGCCGACAAGGGCCAGGACGGCAAGGGCGAACTGCTCTGGAAGTTCGACATCAATCCCAAGGACTCGATCCTGGAGCTGGGCGGTCGCGGCACCCGAAACGACATCATCAGCACGCCGGTCGTCTATGACAACAAGGTCTATTTCTGCACCGGCCAGGACCCCGAGCACGGCGAAGGCGACGGCATCGTGTGGTGCGTCGATCCCACCAAGCGCGGCGACATCAGCGAGAAGCTGGCGGTCAACCGCGCCGCTCCGATGAAGCCGATTCCGGTCAAGCGCTCGCAGGCCGTGGTCGAAGCTGACGGCGACATGGCAATTGACAACCCGAATTCGGGCGTCGTTTGGAAGTACACGGGCTTCGACGCCAACAAGGACGGCCGGCTCGATTTTGAAGAGTCCTTCCACCGCTCGATCAGCACGGCCGCGATCAAGAACGACATTATGCTCATGCCCGATTTCAGCGGCCTGGTGCACTGCCTCAATGCCAAGACGGGCAAAGTGAACTGGACCTACGACATGCTGGCCGCTGCGTGGGGCTCGCCGCTGATTGCCGGCGACGTCGTATATATCGGCGACGAAGACGGCGACATCGCGATCTTCCCCCTCTCGGCCGATCCCGCCAAGGCTTTGAAGAAAGACAACGACAACGTCAAGCCAGCCCTTGGCGTCATCAACATGGGCAGCTCGGTCTATAGCACGCCGATCGTCGCCAACGGCGCGCTGTACATCGCCGGCAAAGACCACATCTTTGCCATCGCTCCGCCCAAGAACGAAGTGAAGGCCGGCGGCGAGTGATCGTGGGGCGGGCCTCTGGCCGGCCCTGATTGGTTCCTTACTGATGTCCAAGCGCGTTCTCGACGTCGGCAACTGCAACCCCGACCATGCGGCCATCCGCCGCATGCTGGAGACGACCTTCGGCGCCGAAGTCGTGCGAGCCCACGAGGCGGCCGAAGCCTTAAGGCTCTTGCGCGAGCAGCCGTTCGATCTGGTGCTGGTCAACCGCAAGCTCGACAGCGACTACAGCGACGGTCTGCCGATCATCGAGACGATCAAGGCCGACGCCGCGCTGGCAGGGCTGCCCTGCATGCTGATCACGAACTACGCAGAGCATCAGGAGGCCGCCGTTGCCGCCGGTGCAGCCTATGGCTTTGGCAAGAAGGAGATCAACGCGGCGCAAACGCGGGCGAAGCTCGCGGCGATCCTGGCTCCGGCTAGCCCTTCCGCATCATCACCGCCAGCGTAATGCCGCCGGTCACCGCGCCGATCACCGCGCCGATGAGGATCTGCACGACCAGGTCGCCGAAGTACATCGCGGGGACCGTGGTGAAATAGCGGAACAGCACCCACGCCAGCACGGTCAGATTGAAAACCACCAGCGCAGGCATCAACTGTTCTTTGAGTTTTTCGTCCATGTTGCAAATTCAAGATTGTCGGATTTGGCGAGGACTTGCGCTAGGGAGTCACGGGCTTGGCGGTCTTTGCATCGCCCGCCTTGATTTCGGCGGACTTGCTTGCCGGAGCAGCTTCGCCTGTTGACGGCTTGGTGGTCTTTGGCTCGCCTGATTTGGATTCGGCGGCCTTGCTGCCGGCGGAGGGCGCCGGCGAGGGCGCAGTTCCCTTGGGCGGCGCGAGCTTCGCGCCCGGCACGGTAAGTCGCATGTTCGCCGCAACGGCGTAGCCAAAGTCGCGCTGGTCCCGCAGCGACTGCTTATATTCGGAAGCCTCCGCATCGATCTCGACGATCAACTCGACGGTGTACATCCGCCCGTTCTTGATCGTCTGCAGCGACTGAACGACGCAAGGGGATCTGCCTTTGACCTGTCGGACGTGGCGGATGAACCAGGTATCGCCGAGCACGACCGGCAGGCTGTATTCCTTGACCATCTTCTTCGCCTTGTTCAGGTCGTCGTCGAATCGGGCAACTAACGAATCGGCGTTTTCCTTCGTCAGGTCGCGTGAACAGCCCGGCGGCGGGTCTTCAGCGTTGACCGTGATTCGAGGCAGGTCCCTATCTTTGGTTTTGAAGCCAACGAGAAATGTCTGGCCCTTGTTTGTGGCAATCCAGCCTTCCGGCGGTGCGACTTCCAAACGGCTGCCGTCCAATGGCGGCTCGTACTTGCCGACCTTGGGCAAATCAGAAACGGGGCGGCGGATCAGGGTTGGCAACTTGGCCGGCGGGACCGCGCGCGTCGTCCCGCCGGTGCAACCCAGTGCCGCCACCGCCAGCGCGAGCGAAATCGCCTGCCACTCCCAATTCATTGCCGCCGCGCCTCCCCGATTGGACTGCGATCATTCAGCATGATACTCTGCCGGGCACCGCCTGCCAGTCGGCATGAAAGCCGGGCCGCAGGGCAAGAATCGCGACCCTGAGGCGAACAAGGGAAGAGGCCCGTTTGCTCTAGTTCCCGCTGGCGAGATGGATAAAATAGCGGCGTGGCGTTGTGCCGCAGCCCGTCCCGTCCATTCTGTAACGATTGACCCGCATGGCCACGTCCCCGCCGCCCTCGCCTGAGCCGCCGCTCGAAATCGATCTGCGCGATCCACACGTGGCCGCCCTGTTGGCCTGGCTCTGGCCGGGCGCCGGCCACCTCTACCAGCGCCGGTACATGAAGGCCGGCCTGTTCATGGTCTGCATTCTTTCGACCTACTTCTTCGGCCTGGCGCTCGGCGAAGGCAAGGTCGTCTATGCGGCCTGGAACGCGGCGGACCGCCGCTGGCAGTATCCGCTGCAGCTCGGCGTCGGCCTGCCCGCAGCGCCCGCCATCGTGCAGTCGCTGGTCGTCCGCCGCACGGGTCAGCCCATGTTGAGCGCCCTGGGGGCGCCAATGGCGCCGCCGCAGCGGATCGAAAACGGGCTGCCGGTCAACCTGCTGCCCGAGTGGCACAAGACCTTGAACATGCGGTTCGAGCTGGGCACGCTCTACACAATGATCGCGGGCCTGTTGAACATCCTGGCGATTTGGGACGCCTACGGCGGCCCGGTGATCGGCGAGCCCGGCAAAGAACGCGGGCCGCCGGGCGACGACAAGTCGAAGGACAAGAAGAAAGCCGCTTGACGGTCTATTGGAGTCGTTCATTCATGTTGCTGCTCGCTGCTTCGTTGCTGGCCAAACAAGTCTGGTACATCGTCCCGCTGATCCTCTCGGTCAGCCTGGTGTACGGCGCGACGCGGCACGAACTGCCGCGGCCCATCCTCTATCACGCCTGGCACACCGCCGTGTGGATGGCCATTTTCATGGGCGGCATCTTCATCGTCCTGTGGCTGGTTTCGCTGTGGGTGTAAATTCCTGAACTTGAGTTTCGACGTCATCGTCATCGGCGCGGGCGCCGCCGGCCTCGTTGCGGCTGCCGAAGCGGCCGGCCGCGGGCGGCGGACGCTGCTCCTCGAAAAGAATCGGCGGGCGGGCGTCAAGATCTTGATGTCCGGCGGCACGCGCTGCAACTTGACGCAGGCCACCGACAAATGGGGCATCATCCGGGCCTACGGCGAGCAGGGCAATTTCCTGCACTCGGCACTGGCAGCGCTCTCGCCCGCCGATCTGGTCAAGCTGGTCGAAGACGAGGGCGTGGCGACCAAGGTGGAAGAGACCGGCAAGATCTTCCCGGTCAGCAACCGGGCCACGGACATTCTCGATGCACTCCTTCGCCGCCTGGCGCACAGCGGCGCGGAGCTGGCGCTGGCGGAACCTGTCCTGCGGATTGAGCGCATCGAAGACGCGTTTCGCGTGGTCACCGGCAGCCGCGAATTGACCGCACCGCGCGTCATCGTCACGGTTGGCGGCCAGTCCTATCCCGGCAGCGGCACGTCGGGCGACGGCTACGCCTGGGCGGCGGCACTCGGCCATACGATTGTGCCGCCGCGACCGGCTCTCGTTCCGCTGACGACCAGCGCGACCTGGGTCCGCGAGCTGAGCGGGATTACCATTCCCGACGTTGGCCTGCGGCTGATCCTGAGCAATGAGCCGCAAGCTGAGGCACTCGACTCTCGTCGCGGCTCGTTACTGTTCACGCACTTCGGCCTCTCCGGGCCGGTCGTGCTCGACATCAGCCGCACCGTGACGACGCTCTCTGACCCGGCTGCAGCGGATGTGATTTGCGACTTTCTGCCGAACACCAGTTCACAGCAGCTCGACGAGGAGCTGAAGCGAGCCTTCGCCGCCGATGGCAAACGGCCCGTGGCCGCCATCGTCAGCGAGCGATTGCCCCGGCGACTGGTTGATACGATCTTGGCTCTCGCGAAAGCGCCAGCCGCTCTGCGTGGTGCTGAGTGCTCGAAGGCCGTTCGTGCTGCATTGGTTGGGGCGCTAAAGAACACAGCGATTCCGATTACCGGCACGCGCGGCTTCGGGAAGGCCGAAGTGACCGCCGGCGGCGTGGCCCTGAATGAAATCGACAGCCGCTCGATGCAGAGCAAGCTAGTTCCGGGCCTCTACTTCGCCGGCGAGATTCTCGATCTCGATGGGCCGATTGGCGGATACAACTTCCAGGCGGCGTTCAGCACGGGGGTGCTCGCGGGGCGAAGTGTTTAAGGCAAGCTGGAAAGCCTGCCCCACGTTAGACCAGCCCCCAGCGCTTGCGGAGGAACCATTCGGCCGTCAGAGCGACGGTCATCAGCGCGAACATCAGCCAGGCGTCGCCTGAGGTGCCCGCCAGCCGCCAGCGTTTCTGCCGGACTTCGTATTCGGGCGGCTTGTCGGCCAGTTCGGCGAGCAGCTTGGGCAGCTCTTCGGCAGCGACGGCCCGTCCGCCCTCCTGTTTCGTCCAGGCGGCGAGCGAGGCCATCAAGTCGGGATCGGCGGCCGGGTTGCTCAGCTCCACGTCGCGATCGAAGACGAGAAACTCCGCCTTGGCGGTGCCGAGCTTCTTGTCGCCCTCGTAGGCGGTCATTTCGATCGCGTAGTCGCCCGGCGCGGTCGGCTGCAATTGGCCGCGAAAATGCTGATCGCTTTTGGCCAGCGTGAACGGCTCGCGCCGGCCGCCGGGATGCACGAGGAACGTCTCCAAGCGGGCGTCGCCGATTTCTTCGCCCGTCGCGGTCCGGGCGCCGGCCTCGACGTTCACCTTGCTGCCGGGATTGAATCGCCGCTGGTCGAGCCGGACCCAGACCTCGTCCCGGCTGGTGTCGTCGCGCTGCACGAGCCACAAGATCACCTGCCGCCAGAAGCGATTGTGCTCCTTCTTGAAGTCGTGCATCCGCCACAGGTAGGTCGATTCGCCGGCGAAGGCCAGCGTGCGGCCCTTGCCGTATTCGCCGCTGACCAGGAGCGGCTGATCCTGCGGCGATTTCAGCAGCACGCGCGTGCCCGGGGTTTGCTTGACGCCAAAGAACTTGTTGGCCCAGGCCAGCGGCGGCAGCTTGCTCCAGGCCGCGGCATTGTCGGCGTCGGTCAACCGGGTGATCGGGTGCGGGCCGGTGGGAACCAGCTTCTGCGGCTCATTCAGGAAGAACTGGGCCAGCGCGGCCTCGCCGAACTCAGCCCCTTCGATCCGGTCGATGACGATTGGCAGGGCGTCGTCGATCGGTGTCTTGAAATAGTGACCGCGGCCGAAGCTGGCCCGCCCGCCAATCATCAAGAGGCCCTTGCCCTTGTTCACGGCGTCGGCCAGCTTCTTGACGTTATCATCGCCGAGCGCCGCCTTGTCCAGGTCGCCCAGGATGAACGCGTCGTATTTGCCGCCGGCAAAATCCGGACCCAGGTCGATCGGCCATTGCCCGGCCGAGCGCCGCGGCACCACCTGGTCGTCGAGCTCGATGTCGGGCGAGGCGTCGAGCGCCCAGCGGAGAAACTTGCGCTCGTAGCGGGCCTCGCCATCGACGTACAGCACCCGCAGACCGCCTTCCAGCACGGTGAGGTAGGCGTCGAGCTCGTTGTTCTTGATGACTCGCTCGCCCGGCTGCTTCTCGGCCCGCATCGTCAGCCGGTAATGGCCCGGCGTCTGCGGAGTATAGGCAAACTCGACCTCGACCTGCTTGTTATCTTCGTCGGCCTGGATCGTGCGGCGGCCGATCGTCTGGGCCTGGTTCTTCTCGTCGGTCAGCACCAGCTCAACGGGCAACTCTTTCTTGACATAGCCGCGGACCCGGACGAGGCCGCGGATGACGATTTCGTTCTTCACGAACACGGTGAATTGCTCGTCCAGCCGGTCGATCGCCACGTCGCGAGCCTGGGCCGCGTCGCCCGACAGTCCAAACGTCACCGTGAACAGTGGGGCAGCGAAATCGTCGCGGAGCTTGCGGGCCGCTTCTTGCGTCTCCACCTTGGGCTCAAAGGCGGTTTGCACTCCGTCGCCCACCAGCACGGCCGCCAGCAGCCGCTTGCCGGCCTCGCCGCGCAGCGCGTCGTACAGCGACGTGCCAATGTCCGTCTGGTCGCCGACTGGGTCGAGCGGCAGCGTGATTTGCCCGCCCGACACGGCTAACTCGTGGAGGTGATAGTCGTAGGCAAACGCGCGGATTTCCGTTTTGCCGGCCAACCGGGCGAGTTCGTTCCGTGAAGCCGCCAGCGCCGCCGCTTGCGACTCCCAGCGCGTCTGCGACCCGCGGTCGGCCGGAAGCTGCATGCTGCGGCTGGCATCGAGCAAGAGCAGGAGCACGCTGGACCGCGGTTCGCGAATCGTCGTAATCCAATTCGGCCGCAACAGTGCGAGCACAGCCAGCAACACGATAAGCAGCCGCAGGCCGATCAGCGTGAGTTTTCGCCGGGGTGTTAGCGACCCGAACTGCGGCGTTACGCCTAACAAGAGCAGCAGCACCAGAGCCAGCAGCGCCACGGCCAGGTAGCTGCCTAGAATTGGCTCGAAGCCGAGCTGAGACATTGGGGCGCTGGCCGGGGGAAATGGGGCTGTCTAGGTTCAGTTTAGCGGGTTGGTCGATCGCGTGCGCGCCCGATGCTGCCTGCAACACGAGATTTGAACAGAGTATGGTAATGGAGAGTGGTAAATGAGAATCGGAGTTGATCCCCAACGACAGGCCAAACGGTAGCAGTATGCCCAAGCCGACCCACATTCAGATCAAGAACGTCACGATCGAGACGGAGCGGATCAACTACCGTTCGCCGATCAAGTTCGGCGGCCGCGTGGTCACCGACGCCGTCCTGCTCAACGCCACCGTCGAGGTCGAAACGGCCGGCGGAAAGCGAGGCGCCGGCTATGGGTCGATGCCGATGGGCAATGTCTGGGCCTGGCCGAGCAGCGTCGTCAGCGTGCCCCAGTCGTTGGAAGCCATGCTCCAGTTTGCTCTGGCTGGCGCAGAAGGCGCCCGCGATCATCTGGAATTCGGCCATCCGCTGGACCTGACGCGGCAATTGGCGGCCGATCATCCGGCGCTGGCCGCTGCGATTGAGAAAAAGCTGAATCTCGCCGAGCCTATGCCGAAGCTGGCTGAGTTAGTCGCCGCCAGCCCGCTGGAAGCGGCGATTCACGACGCCTATGGCAAGACGCTGCAAGCCAACTCGTACAACGTGCTCGGTCCGGAATTCGTCAGTCACGACCTGGCCCATTACCTCACGTCTGAATTCGCCGGAGAGTACCTCGACCGCTACACCCTGAGGTTGCCCAAGGAGAAAATGCCCCTGTACCACCTCGTCGGAGCGCTCGATCCCTTGATCGATAGCGACATCAACCAGCGGCTGAACGATGGCCTGCCCGAGTCGCTCGGCGATTGGATCGTGATGGAAGGCCTGACTCACTTGAAGATCAAGCTCAATGGCGACGATCTGCCGTGGGACGTGGAGCGAGTAGTTGGTGTCGAGCGGGTCGCGGTGGAAGCCCAAAAGTCCGTCGGCACGACGAGCTGGAATTACTCGCTGGATTTCAATGAAAAGTGCGCCAGCGTCGAATACCTGCTCGACTTCCTCGGTCGATTGAAGGAGCGGTCGCCGGCGGCGCTGGCCCGCGTACACTACATCGAACAGCCGACGCACCGCGACCTGAAGAAGCACCCGGAGAATAAGATGCACAAGGCGGCGGCGATCAAGCCCGTCGTGATCGACGAGTCGCTGATCGACCTGGAGAGCCTGCAGCTCGCCCGCGAGCAAGGCTACAGCGGCGTGGCCCTGAAGGCTTGCAAGGGCCAGACTGAGGCCCTGCTCATGGGCGCCGCCGCTCAGAAATATGGCATGTTCCTGTGCGTGCAGGATCTGAGCTGTCCTGGCTGGTCGTTTCTGCACTCGGCCAGCATCGCTGCCCGGATTCCCACGATCGCCGCGATCGAGGGTAACAGCCGGCAGTATTGCCCCGCCGGCAACCGCGCCTGGGGCGAATTGTATCCGAGCATGTTCCACATCACGGACGGTACGGTGGGAACGGGCGTGCTGACGGGAAACGGGCTGGGATTCTGATGCTGCAGGGAACGCCCTCCCTGGCGTTCCGCGACCAAGGGGAATTTCAGATTTCAGATTTCAGATTTCAGCTTGCACCACCCTGGCCTCCGCCCATCGACGCTGTTCGCGACGCCCTCTTGGCCGCTTACGCCGATGGCAGTTGGGGAAAATACCACGGGCCGCATTGCGAGCGGCTGCGGGAGATGCTGGCCCAGATGCACGGTGTGCCACACGCCTGGCTTTGCTCGTCGGGCACGATCGCGGTGGAGCTTGCGCTGCGGGCGCTGAAGGTCGGGCCGGGCGATGAAGTGGTCCTTGCGGGCTATGACTTCCCTGGGAATTTTCGAGCCATAGAAGCCATTGGAGCTCGCCCGGTACTGGTCGATTTGGTGGCAGGCACGTGGGCGATCGACGCCGAGCAGGTCGCGATGGCGATTGGTCACGAAACGAAGGCCATCCTCGCCAGCCACTTGCACGGCTCGCTGGCCGAGATGCCGCGACTGCGGGCGATTGCCGACGAACGTGGGCTGGCCATCGTGGAAGATGCCTGCCAGGTCCCCGGCGCGGTGATCGCCGGCAAACCGGCTGGCGCCTGGGGCGATGTCGGCGTCCTCAGCTTCGGCGGCAGCAAGCTGCTGACGGCGGGCCGCGGCGGGGCAATCGTCACCAGCCGCGATGACGTGCTGCAGCGACTGCGAATCTTCTGCGAGCGCGGGAACGATGCCTTTCCACTGAGCGAATTACAAGCAGCCGTGCTCGTACCGCAGCTTCCAATGCTGGCTGACGCCAATGAGCGTCGCCTGACAGCAGTGCGTCGGCTGCTGGCGGCGTGCAGCGAATTGCCGGGGCTAGTGCCCTTGAAGTTGCCGGAGGAAGCCGGCACCAAAGCGGCGTTCTACAAGCTGCCGTGGCTGCTCACGGGCAATCAGGACGATTGCGATTCGCCCCAGTTCGAGCAGCGCCGCCGGCGGTACATTGCTGCGGCACAGGCGGAAGGCCTGGCGCTTGACGAAGGGTTTCGCGGCTTCGCGAAGAGAACCGGCAATCGCTGTCGGGTGGTGGGAGAATTGGCCCGCGCGCGTGGCGCGGGCGCTGGAACGGTGGTCCTGCATCATCCCGTCCTGCTTTTGGGAAACGAGATGATCGACCGCGTTATCGCCGCGCTTCACAAGATCGCAGCACACAGCGCCTGACGAGGTTGCGTTATCTGGCCAAACTGTCACTTCGCCAAACTGTGGCCCGATTCAGCCAGCGCGGCGCCGTGGAATCCAGTCGCGGTGCGGGCCAAAGGCGCCTCTTCGCCGACGACAGGCTTGAGTTCGCCCCGGATGATACGGATATCCGATGGAGCTTCGATGCCCAACGTTACGCGGTTGCCCGCAACCCGACTGACAACCACCGTGATGTTGTCGCCGATGACGAGCCGTTCACCGATTTTTCGACTGAGAACTAGCATTGCAATCCTCCTTGAACAGGTAGGGCCGGCGGTTTGCGGGAGCCGGCAGTGCGAATCATCCGCCGTTTCACTTTCCCTGCGTCACGAAAGGCCCCCCGGCATCAATCGCTGCGGGACAAAGTTGGCAGTGGCCTCAACTTCCGGCGGGGGAAAGAGCAACCTCTGGGCCGCTTATGAAGTTCTTGAATGAATCTTCCGTTACCACCAAAAATCCAGGGATTCGCGCGAAATTCGATAAGCCTAGTAATCTACGGCAAATCGCTAGCGGGCGCAGCCTGCGGCTAGCGACCTCCGCTGTCATCCCGGTCTGAGACAATCGTCTCGATTCGGCACTATCAAAACGACACATTGGCCACCATTCAGCCAGTTTGACCGAATTGACGTCACACCACTGCTGTGCTTGCAGTTCGAGACTGTCTGGCTTAACGTCAGAATGGCACGTCGAAGTCGCGTATGCGAGTGAACTGGTGGCATATGATCATCCGCGTCTGCATCTGGGCGATTCTGCTCGGGGGTTGTAGGTCGGTCGCCGGCGACGACTCGGCCGAGGATCTGCTCCAACAGGCGACGCAATTCTCGCAGCGCGGCGAGCGGGCCGCGGCGTTGAGCCGTTTGGACGAGGCCATTCAGAAGTTTCCCAAGACGGAGCTGGCCTGGTATCTCCGCGGGCGCGAGAACTTTCGAGCCGGGAAAATCAAGGAGTCGCTCTTCGACTTCGATCACTACGTGAAGCTATTACCGAAGGTCGAGTCGCAGCAGTGGGAGCGCGGCATCTCGTGCTATTACGCGGGTGAGTTCAAGAAGGGCGCCAAGCAATTCGAGGACTATCAAACTTTTCACAATCAGGACGTCGAGAATTCGGCCTGGCGGTATCTGTGCGTGGCCAAGAGCGAGGGCGTGGAAAAGGCCCGGGCGAACCTGCTGCCGATCGAAAGCGACCGGCGCGTCCCCATGATGGAGATCTACGGTCTCTATCAGGGAAAGAAGACGCCCGAAGTCGTGCTGGCTGCCGCTAGGGACGATAACCAGGCCCAATTCTATGCTCATCTCTATATCGGCCTCTGGCACGAGGTCGCCGGCCACGCGGCCGAGGCGAAGACCCACATCCTGGAGGCCGAGAAACACAAGATCGCCCACTACATGTGGGACGTTGCCCACGTCCACGCCGATCGGCTGCGAGCGGACGAGAAGAAATAGCCGGAAGCAAAGTTGCTTCCGGAGTTCCTTAGGTCTGGATCAGCGCCAGGGCCAGCGATTCTGCGCTGTCAAAGCGGCACTCCGGCAACTTCGTCAGGCACCTCGATACGACCTCGGCCAGACGTACATCGGCGGCGGAAAAGGCGTCCATCCGCACGGGCACGTCGCTGGTGACACTCGCGAGGACTTCTGACACGTTAGGGCCGATATGCGGCGGGCGGCCGAACAGCAGGTAATACAGCACTGCGCCAAGGCCATACACGTCGGTCCGCGGCGTGAGCGGACCCCAAGCCGGATCGGCTTGTTCGGGCGCCATGAAGGCCGGCGAGCCAGCGAGCAGCGAATTGGCGTCTGTGCCCGCGCTGTGCGGAATGGCCAAGCCAAAATCAGTCACTCGGATTCGGCCTTGCTCGTCGAGCAGTAAATTGCTGGGCTTGAGATCGCAGTGCAGGATGTCGCGCTCGTGGACGAAATGCACGATCCGGGCTGCGGCGGCGATCCAAGCGGCTACCTGCTCCGGCTTCACGGATCCGTCCTGGCTGACGCGCTCCAGATCGCGGCCCTGCACCAAATCCATCAGCAGAAAGAACCCGCCGCCGGGCGAGCGGCCGACGCCGTAAACGGCGACGATCCCCGGATGGTCAAGGTCCTTGACGACTCGAGCCTCGCGCAGGAAGCGCTGGACCGCAGGCCGATGATTCACGAGCGATTTCTTGAGGAACTTGATCGCCACGTCGCGGCCGGTGCTCTTCTGCCAGGCGCGATAGACCTTGCCGCTCGCCCCCGCGCCGATTTGTGCCTGCAGCACAAAGTCGCGCCAAGGGAGCTGGGCTTCTGCAATCCAGGGTTCAGGCGCCCGCGGCATTGCCGGCGTCGGCGCACTCGGGCGGCGGGCAGCGCTGGGGATGAAGTCGCCGCCTGTCCGCATCGCCATCAACCGCCGGGCTTCAGCCAGCTGCCGCCGCACGGTCCGCTCGTGGCAGGCGAGCTGCTCGGCGATCTCTTCGTGCTCGTAGCCTTGCAGGCGGAGCGCCAGCACTTGCCGCCCCCGCTCGGGAAGCTGCTGCATCACGGCTTCCAGCTCATCGGCCGCGGCAGCCGCTTCCGCCGGCGTTGGCTCGTGGTCGGCGGTTTCGACCGCCTCGCCGGCGGGCGCGCTCCCGCTGCACGGCCCGCCGTTGCGATTGATGGCGGGCCGCCTGGCGATAGAGCTTGTGTAGCGTGACTTCCACGAGCAGCCGCCAAAGATCGCCGCCGCCGGTCAGGCGAAATCGCCCCGCTCGTGCGGCCACGAAAAAGCTTCGCCAGGCCGATTGGACGATGTCCTCGGCATCCACTCGAGCTGCCAGCCGCGCGGATAGCCGTACCTTGCGCGAGCCGTGTCAAGCGCTCGGCGTATCGTTCGAAGACGGCCTCGGCGGCAGCGTCGTCGCCCGAGCTCAGCAACGCCAACAATTCGGCAGCGTCCGTCGGCGGCAGGTCGTCAGCCATTTGCGCAAGTCTAGAAGCCGGGCCGCGCAGAGAATAGCCGCGATCTTTCCACGACTGCGTGTCCGGTGTGCGCCGCCATTCTGCATGAAGGGAATAGAAGCGGTTCACTCCACCAGGAGCCTGCCCATGGCCCACGTCGTCACCAGTGCTTGCTTTGGCTGCAAATACACCGAATGCGTCGTCGAATGCCCGGTCGATGCCTTTCGCGAAGGGGAGCAGATGCTGTATATCGACCCGGAGACGTGCATTTGCTGCGATCAGTGCGTTCGAATCTGCCCTGTGGGGGCGATTTATGCCGAAGACGATGTTCCTGCCGATCAACGCGAATTCATTGGCCTGAACAGGGAGATGTCGTTGACGTGCCCGCCAATCTACGAGCGTCGCGAACCACTGGTGGGCCGTCATTTGGATTGACTCTGCCGCGCGGCAAGCCGAGAATCAGATAGGTTGATGGCGTTGATTTCTTGACGAGATTGCCCGCATGCCCGCCAGCAGTTCGACGACCGCGATTGACGCGCCCGGTCATGCCCCCGACACGCAAATCGTGAAGCGGCCGGCGGTTCCTCCATTGCGGCCGAAACCGCCCGTTGCCCAGCCGCCCAAGCCGGCTCCGGCGAAACAGCCGGAGCCAACCACCGCAGCACCCGAGCCGAAGGCGGATCCGGTTGCCGTCAAACCGCAGGAAGCTGCGCCACCTGCTGAGGCGGCAGCAGTGACCGGCGAGCCCAAGCCACGGCGGCTGCCCTTGGTTTTCGCGGTGCCGAGCTGGCTGGTCAGCCTGACGGTTCACCTGATCGCGGTGATGGTGCTCGCGCTCTTGACAATTCCGCCAGTCGTCAAGTCACTGGGCACCTTTATTGAGGCGACGGCCGCCGATGAGCTGGTGGAGCTGATCGAGCCGACGAAGATCGTGACCGTCGATTTGAAAACGACGCAGTTCGTGGCCGCCGATCTGGCGAGCACGGCGTTGGTGAGCGAAAGCATGGCCGATGCAGGGCAGCTCGGCTCGGTGGCGTCGAACCTGGCCGTCGGCGACGTCGATATTCCCGCCCAGGCGGAGATCGGCGACCTGTTCTCTGGCGAGGGCGGCAAGGCGATGGGCAGCAGCGTGAGCAGTGACGCCAAGTCGGCCGCCCAGTTTTTCGGCGTCAAGGCGACCGGCCGCAGGTTCGTGTTTGTCGTCGATAGCTCGAACAGTATGCGCGGCGCTAAATTCACCGCGGCCAAGGAAGAGCTGATGTATGCCATTCGCCGCCTGTCGAAAGAACAGGCGTTCTACATCATCTTCTTCGACGCCAATTCTGAACGGATGTTGCTGATGCCGGACAAGGAGCCTCCGCTCTTGCCTGTGCCGGCGACGAGCGACAACATTCACCGCGTCGAGTATTGGATCAACGGCGTTCAAAACGAGCTGAAGACCAACCCCTTTGACTCGGTCAAGTTCGCGCTGGAGATGGTGCCCGACGCGATTTACCTGCTCACCGACGGCAAATTTACCGACCGCGGCCAAACGGAGCGGTTTCTCAAGGCCAACAACCTCACCAACGACCCCGTCGATGGCTACCGGCCCAAGGTCGTGATCCATACGATCTGTTTTGGGCAGGGCGGCGAAGAGACGCTCAAAGCCATCGCCAAGGATTACGGCGGGACCTACCGCTCCGTGCCCGTGGGAAAGAAGTGACCAGGCCTGCACCCACGCCGATTGACCCTGCCCAGGTCCGCGAGCTGGCCCTTGGCGTCATCGCGGCCGATCGCTTTCCGATGCTGGCTTCGCTCGACGGCCAGCAGCCACGAGTGCGGCCCGTCTCGCCCGTGCGAACCGATGGCTTCACCGTCTATGTGGCCAATCTGCGGCTGTATCACAAGACGGCCGAAATCGCCGCCAATCCGCGGGTCGAGCTGTGCTACATGGACCAAGGCCACAACCAGGTGCGGCTGACGGGTCTTGCCGAAATCGTCACCGAGCGGCCGTTGCTAGAAGAAATCTGGAACGCCAACCCGCTGATGCGGCAGTTCCTCGGCAGCCTCGACAACCCCCAGCTCATCGTCTATCGCATCCGGCCGACGCAAGTGCGCTACATGCAGGAGTGGGCGCTCGAGTACTTCGAAGTCGCCCAATAGCCGGAGGGCAACGCCCCTCCGGCGTGTTCTCGCCGCCATGCCCTGCTACCTGTTTACGTACCACGGCTACGGAACCTGGCTTCCCGACCAGCCGGACGGCTACGTCACGCGCGAGAAAGGCCAGCTGCCGCAGGATACGCGTCAAGCGACTCGCTATCGCGACCTAATGACCGAAGGCGAGTGTCGATTCGACGAAGCGCACCAACAAACCGCGATCGATGAGTTGCAGATGGCTGGAGTCAAGCAGGACTTCCGATTGCACTTCGTCGCCACCGAGCACACGCACCTCCATGTGCTTTTGAGTTGGAAAGATGACCGGCCGTGGATGCGGCTGAGAGTGGCCATCAAGACTTCATTGACGAGGCGACTGAACCGCGAGTACTTCGATCGCAAGTGGCTGAGTGAAGGAGCCAGCCGCAAGCGGGTGATCAACCAGGAGCACTTTGACTACTTGGTCTGCACGTACTTGGCGGAGCACAGCGGCTGGAAGTGGTGTGAGGAGCGGGGACTGTTCCGGTAAAGAGCGATCTTCGCGACGATGGCAAATGGCCTGTCACACCGGAGGGCGTTGCCCTCCGGCTATCGGAGCATTTTTAAGAATTCTCGCAGCAGATGGGCGTTGTCCATCCAGTAGCGCGAGGTGACGAAGTGTCCGTCGAGGACGACGGCTTGATCGACGTATTTGGCGCCGCCCTGCTCGGCGTCGAGCTGGCACTTGGGAACGGTCGTCACGGTTCGGCCCTTGATGATGCCGGCGGCGGTCAGGATTTCGATGCCGTGGCAGACGCAGGCGATGGGCTTGCCGGCCGCGTGCAGCTCGCGCATGACACGTAGGAGGTCGGGGTTATAGCGGATGTATTCCGGTGCTCGGCCGCCGGAGACGAATGCGCCGGCGAAGTCGTCGCCCCGCGCGTCGCGGAAGGCGAGCGAGGCCTTGATGAAGTAACCCGGCCGCTCCTGCGTGATGTCCCACGGCACGGCCGAATCGGGCGGAATCTCGTGCAGAACGGTGTGGTAGAGCCGGGCCTCGGGACCGGAGACGACCACCTCGTAGCCTTCTTCCTGCAGGCGGAAGTACGGATAAAAGGTATCCATCGCCTCGGTGGCGTCGCCGAGCGGCATGAAAATCTTGGGCATAGCAATCTTCGCTAGAGGGCCCGCCGATATTTCTTCGGCGGACGGCGCATGGCCGACGTCGGCGGCGGCGGCGGCGCG
>Ga0184625_10000242_pt1 | contig 18667 bp, 17 predicted proteins | sample PLM3_30_b1_FD_133151 | JGI IMG/M metagenome (GOLD analysis project Ga0184625, IMG submission 133151) | Groundwater sediment microbial communities from an aquifer in East River, Colorado, USA - PLM3_30_b1 | ecosystem: Environmental > Terrestrial > Soil > Riparian zone | place: USA: East River... | reverse complement strand
CGCCGAAGGTGACAGTCGAGTCGCGCGATGCTCCTGCCGACGAGGCGAGCCTCCTGGTCGAGGAAGACTCGTTGTTCACCGCCCGGGTCGATCCGGCGACGAGGGTCGAGGTCGCCGCTTCCCTGAACCTCGCGGTCGATCCCTCCAGGTTTCATTTCTTCGATGCTCGGACGGGCGCGAGCCTGCTTTCAGCCGACCTGACGCAGGCGGCCTCTCAGCCGACGGCGGGCTAGTGATCCGGCGTCACTTGCCGATGCCGGCGGTCAGCCCGCGCACGAAGAAGCGCTGTCCCGCGAGATAGAGCAGCACGATCGGCGCGATGGCGACCAGCGCGCCGGCGAGGACCAGCGGCTGGTTCGTCGCGTACCGGCCCTGGAACTGTGAGAGGCCGGCCATGAGCGTGCGCGAGCGCTCGTCCTGAAGGAACACGAGTGCGATCAGCAGCTCGTTCCAGACCCAGATCGACTGGACGATAACGAGCGTGAAGGTCGCGGCTCCCGACAGCGGCATCACGACGCGGCGAAGGACGGTGAACGGTCCGGCACCCTCCACCGCTGCCGCTTCGATCAGCTCCTGCGGGATCGTGCGGAAGAAGCTGCTCAAGAAGAAGACCGCGAACGGAACGAGCAGTCCGGTGTAGAAGACGATCACCGACTGCAAGTGGTTGACCATGCCGGAGTCGACCATGAACACGAACATCGGCACGAGCAGCGTGACAGGCGGCACGACCATCAGTGCGACGCTGGTCGAGAGGAAGATCCGGTGGCCCCGGAAGCGCCCGAATACGACCGCGTAGGCGGCAAGCAGCGCCATCAACGTCGATACCGCCACCGAGGAGACCGTGACCAAAAAGCTGTTCCACATCCAGCGGGGCAGCGGCTGGTCGGTCACGATCGAGCGAAGAGCGCCGAGCGTCGGGTGGGAGGGAAAGCCCGTCGGGTCGAGCTGGTAGGCCGCGTTGCTCTTGATCGCTGTCGACACGATGAACCAGAGCGGGTAGAGGGCAGCCAAACAGATGACCACCAGGAAGGTGTGCTGCGCCAGGCGCCCACCCGTGGCGCCTCTCATGCGGACACCGCCCGCCGCCGCGCCCACAACGAGACGCCGATCAAGACGCTCGCCATGCCCAGGAGCATCACGGCCACGGCCGCAGCGGTGCCGTTGGCGCCGGTGGAGAAGCTCCTCCAGATGTACAGCTCCATCACGCTCGAGGCGTAGCCGGGCCCGCCGGAGGTCAACACGTAGACGTAAGTGAAAACCCACGAGAACACCGTGATCACCTGGATCACCGCCAGCAGCCCGATGATCGGACGGATCTGCGGCACCAGCACACGCAGCTGCAGGCTCCACCAGCCGGCGCCGTCGATGCGAGCTGCCTCGGCCGTGTCGGGCGGGAGCGCGAGCAGGGCGGCCGTGAACACGACTACTCCGAGGCCGAGCTGCTGCCAGACCACGAGCCCGCCGACCGAGACGATGGCGAGATGCGAGCTGCCCAGCCAATCGTGCGCGAAGAAGTCCAGGTGCGCCTCGCGCAGAGCCGTGTTCAGCACCCCGTTCTGCTGCAGGAGAAACGAGAACGCGATGCCGATGGCGGTCGCCGGGAGCACGTACGGGAGGAAGACGATCGCCTGGTACTGACGCGCGCCGCGGATGCGGTCGTTGAGCACGAGGGCGATTGCGAGCCCGAGCCCGATCATCACCGGCACCGCCAGCAGCAGCTTGACGTTGTTCTGCAGGGACGTACGGAATTGCGGGTCGTCGATCACGCCCCGGTAGTTGTCGAGCCCGACCCAGATCGGCGACGCGAACGAGCCCACGTAGAAGCTTTCCCGCACGACCTGCACGAGCGGATAACCGAACGCAAAGGCCATCGCGCCGACGGCGGGCAGGACGTAGAGATAGGGCCAGAGCACCCGCCGCCGGCGTCGCCGACGGCGGATGCCCTCATGGGTCAGGGTCTGGCCCTCCGCGATGGCGCCTAGCCGCTGACGGCCCACTTCGAGTAGTTCTTGTACTCGTCCGGGTGTTGCGTTTTCCACTTCTTGAGCTCGCGCACCCAGAGGGCCACGGCGTCCGCGGGCGAGCCCGAGCCCGACGTGATCAGCGTACCGGCGGCCAAATCGGCGTTTTGGTCAACCTGCGGCGGCACGAAGTTCTCGGGCCAGTACGAGACGGGGGACTGATCGAGCGCGAGCTGCTGCTTGGCGACCGGGTCGGTCACCAGCCTGGCGGGGAAGCGCTTGTCGGCCGGGAACACGCCCGTCGCCGCATACCATGCCTTGAGCGCCTTCGGCGAGTGCAGGAACACGAGGAACTGCGCAGCCGCGTTCGGGTGCTTCGACCACTTCGTGATGAATGCGCTCGACGACTGCGTGGTGTCGTAGCTCCGCGCAAGCTTGCCCTTGCCCCAGATCGGGATGGCGCTGACGCCCATTCCCTTCGTGCCGCCGAGCACCTTGGCCGCGGCCGCGACGTTGCCATCCGTGATCCACGACATCGCAACCTTCTTCTGTCCGAAGAGCTGCAGGCCCTGCTCGAAGCTGATCGACGCGACGTCCGAGTTGAGGTAGCCCAGCTTCTTGAGGTCCTCGAGCGCCTTGTAGAAGCCCGAGAACTTCGGGTTCGCGAAGTTCGCCTTGCCGATCATCGCCGCCTTGAGCTCGTCGATGGAGTTCAGGTTCTGCTTGCCGATCAGGGAGAAGAACCAGGCGCCACCGTACCCGTCCTTGTTCCCCATCCCGAACGGCGTGATGCCCGCCGCTTTGAGCTTCTTGGCGTCGGCCAGGAACTCCGCCCACGTCTTCGGCCCTTTGTTCGGATTGAGGCCTGCCTTCCTGAACAGCGCTTTGTTCCAGACGAAGGGAATGCCGAGCAGATATTGCGGCATCGCCCACAGCTTGCCGCCCGACATGTTCTCGGCCGTCCCGATCCAGTTCTTGATCTCCTTCGCGGGCACGTAGTCCGAGATGGGCACGGATGCGCCGTTCCAGGCCGGGGTCAGCACCGGCAGAGTCGCCCACTGCGTCGCGATGTCCGGCCCGCTCTTGGTCTGGGCCGCCGTCGTGAACGCCGAGGTCAGCGTGTCGGTCGATTGGACGACGATCTTGATCTTGACCTTCGGATGCGCCTTCTCGTAGGCGGCGACCTGCTTCTTGAGCCAGTTGTTGGCGCCGGGCGCGTCGGGCTCGGCCCAGTACCAGTAGGTCAGGGACGCATCGTTCGGATCGTCGCTCGCGGGCTGCGCCGTCTTCGAGGCCGCCGTCGCAGCGAATGCCGCTGCGCCCACCGCGAGAACCGCGCCGAGCACTGCCAACACGTGTTTCCTCCTCATCGTGCCCTCCGCTCCTCGGATCAATGGCCTGCCGAAGACCGAGCTTTACACCCCCACTGTGTTTCGTGTCAACCCGAGGGTTGCGTTTGCTCGTCGCAACGGTGCGGATCGGACTCTCTCTTCGTTCAGCCTGAGCTCGGAACCGACAGCGTGCTGCTGCGTGCTCCTCCGCCGCCTACGATGGAGCATCACCAACGGGGCTCTGCAAAGACGCGGTCGAGTTGCACGATGGCGAGCCATTGTCAATGACGCCAGCCGAGGAGAACATGGTGTTAATCCTCACTGAATCCGAGATCCGTGGGCTCGTCGACCTCGACCGGGCGCGGACGTCGGTAGCCGACGCGTTTCGTGCGCTGCATCGTGGCGAGGCAACGCTCGCTAGCGTCATCTCCCTCCCCTTTGCGCACCCGCGGGGTGTTGCACACATCAAAGCCGGCCATCTTCACGATGACGCCGTATGGACGGCCAAAGTTTCGACGGATTTCTACCCCGACGACGGAAGCGGCACACGGCATGGCGGGCTCATGCTCGTTCTCAGTGCATCCGACGGCGACGTTGTTGGTGTCCTAGTTGACAACGGCTACCTCACAGAGTTGCGTACTGGTGCTGCAGGAGCGATCGCATCCGACTTGCTTGCACGTCGCGACGCTCGAACCGCAGCAATCATCGGCGCCGGAAGCCAGGCGCGATACCAGCTCGACGCCCTGCTCAAGGTGCGGTCGATCGAGACAGTTCACGTCGCATCACGCTCGCTTGACCGAGCTAAGGCTTTCGTTCACCAGATCGAAAGCAGCTATGGGCTTCCAGCGAATATGTACGACTCGGTGGAGAGCGCCGTGCGTGGCGTCGACATCGTGGTCACGACCACGCCTTCCAGCACGCCTCTCGTCGAAGCGGATTGGTTAGACGCGGGCACACACGTAACCGCTGTCGGATCCGATGAGCCCACCAAGCAGGAGCTGGCTCCTGATGTGCTCGCTCGCGCGGACGTTATCGCGGTGGATGACCGCGGACAGGCGGCACGACTTGGCGAGCTCCATCACGCAATTGAGCAAGGCTTGTGCGACGAGGCAGACGCAGTGACACTAGGCGAGCTCCTCGAAGGAGACGCGCGTGGGCGCATCGGAGCTGAGGACGTGACTGTTGCCGATCTGACAGGGGTTGGCGTTCAAGACGCTGCCATCGCCGCCTTGGTGGTGAGGGAAGCAACCCGCCAACAAGCCGTTCATTTGCACGTACGTGACGAGGAGGCCAAAGTCGGCGGCCCGTCGCCGAGGTCGCCTGCCGATTGAGCACCCGCGGACGAACGTTCACCGCCCAAACGGCATCAAAGTCGTCGCACACGCGAGGACACGAGAGGAGCCAAGAGTGCACTACCGGCGGACGCCCATCGAGGTCGAGTCACCCGAACAGCTCGGGTACGCCGCGATCAAGAACAATCTCGCCGAGAGCGCGTTTTCTGACCGCCGTCTGACCGACTACGGCATACACGCTGACGTGGGTGAGCTTCTCCTCCCTTACGGCGATCACCTGGGCTCAGAAAAGTTGCGCGCCCTCATTGTGTCGGGCAGCTCTGACCTTCGCCCGGATGACGTCCTCATAACGACAGGGGCCGCAGCTGCGCTTTTCATCGTTGCTTCGGCTCTTCTCGAGCCCGGCGCGCACGCGCTCATCTGTGCCCCGAACTACGTCACGAACCTCGAGACACCGCGAGCGATCGGCGCTGACGTCGAGCGGATCGAATTGCGGTTCGAGGACGGGTGGCGGCTCGATACTGAGAGCGTGGCTCATCGGCTGCGGCCGAATACCCGCCTAGTGAGCGTGACCTACCCACACAACCCAACTGGAAGCATGATCAGCGCGAATGAGCTTCGTGCCCTTGTGCGAATAGTCGAGAGCCATGCGCAAGCGAGGCTATTGGTCGACGAGACCTACCGCGAACTCGCCTACGAGCACCCCTTGCCGATGGCAACGAGCCTGTCCCCGCGTGCGCTCGGTGTCTCTTCCATGTCAAAGGTGTACGGACTCCCTGGTCTTCGCGTCGGCTGGCTGACATGCCGCGACGAGAGCCTGATGCAGACGCTTCTCGCCGCCAAAGAGCAAATCTTCATTTCTGGAGCGGTGATTGACGAGGAATTAGCAGCACGAGTTCTCGAACGCCGCTCGACCATCTTGTCGCTAGTGCAAGAGACCGTTCGCGAGCACCTTGCCGTCGTTCGCGATTGGATGCAGGCGAGCGACAGGTTCGAATGGGTTGAACCGCAGGCGGGAGTTGTCTGCTTCCCACGCATTCGCCCTGACGTCGGCGTAGATGTCGACGAGTTCTACCGGACGCTCTTCCACGAGCACGGGACATACGTTGGCGGGGGACACTGGTTCGACCAAGATCGTCGCTTCTTTCGTGTCGGTTTCGCTTGGCCGCCGAGAGCGGAGCTCACACGGGGGCTGGAGACGTTAGAGGCGTCAGCAGCAACAGCAGCCGATCAGCCGGTCATTAGTCACTGAAGCGCTATCGCTGCATCGCCATCAAGGGTAGTCGTTGGAGGGGCGGATCGGCATTACCGGCGATACTGCTCCCAGACGTCACGCGGGGCGACGCAGTACGCGGTGTACTCCTCGTTGCTGATCTGACACATGCCCGCGTGCGCGACCATGGCCATGAGGAGAGCAGCCTGCGATCGCCCAATCTCGTAATCCTCCACAACCCACTCGAGGAGCTCGCGAAACGCCAGACGCGCGCTCCGTTCAAGTGGCTTGCCCGAGACGAGCGTCGTCATGTTCTTGTCGGTCTCAATCCGTGGCCACGTCATAGAAGCCGGTCGCGCACGCGGCTCGGCGCTCGCGGTGACTAGTGCGCCAACCTCGGGAGGACCCACGATTTCTCCGTCACCCATGAGGGCTTTGCAGTCGCCGAAGTAAAGCCCACCGCCTTCGTGCTCTATGGGGAGCACGACGACCGCGCCAGCACGGATCTCACGGCAGTCGAGGTTGCCGCCGTAACGGCCCTGAAGGCTCGCGTGCATTTCGCCCTCTGCAGGCCTCGCTGCGAGGCACCCGATCAGTGGCCGAGTCTGTAGGGTCGTTCGCTCATCTACGACAATTGTGTCGTCTCCTACCTGGTACACCTCACACGCGCTCTCGTCGTCCCACCACTCGTATGGGTCGGAAGCGGTGTAGCTCCCGTAGACGACGACACCCGGGGTTGTCACTTCAACAGAGTGAATGGTTACGGCGACGGCACCTCCGGCAACTGCACCTTCCACGTCGATGGGCCCCGTTACCGCCCACTTGAGGGTCTCAGCTCGCGCGTAGCGTTCTGGAGTGAAGTCCGAGGCTGATGAGAACTCGTTGCCGAAGCCCTCGACTGACTCCACCTGGAAGGCCTCCCCCGCCTGGACCGAACCGATCGACCGGTGCTCGAGGCTGTATGAGTACTTGGCGTCAGCTTCGAAGAACCGCTGCATTTTGACCCGCTAAGCCCTCGTTCTGTGTCGGTGCTGCATCATTCGAGGCCCATGGAGTCGCGGACGGCTTGCACCATGATCCCTCGCCAGTCGGCAATGGTACGCATCGCTTGCGGCCCCTCGGGTAGCGCCGTCGCGACTCCGGGCTAGATGGAGGCCCCAGCTGAGTTGGCAGAGAAGTCTGACGTGAGACTGACGGTGGTCCCGTCAGCGCGCGCCACTCGGCCCTTGCTGGCAAGGCCGTTGTCGAGTACGGGAAGCTCCAGCTGCTCAGGCTCGACGAGATGTTGAACCGGCACGACGAAATCTCTCATGAATGGCAAGGTGCATACGTATGAGCAGAACACACGCAAGAACCGGCGCCGAACGAACGCTCAACCTTCTCGCCGGCCAGGTTGGAAGAACACTCGACGAGATCGAGACGCCGGTGGTCGTGCTTGACCTTGACCGGCTTGAGGCGAACCTCAAGGATCTCCAGTCGTACGCAGACCACCATGGCATCGCGCTGTGGCCGCACACGAAGACGCACAAGTCGCCGGAGATCGGGCTCATGCAGCTCGACTACGGAGCCCGCGGTCTGACCGTCGCGAAGACAGGCGAGGCCCAAGTGTTCCACGAGGCCGGTGCGCGCTCGCTCCTTCTCCACTATCCGCCGTTCGGCCGAGACAAGTGGGAGCGCCTCGCGGAGCTCGTAGCGGACGGGACGGAGCTCACGGTGGCGGTCGACAGCATCACTCCCGCTGAGGGCCTCTCCGACACGCTTTCACGCCGCGGGCTGAGCGCGTCGGTGCTCGTCGAGCTCGACCTCGGCCTCCACCGGACTGGACAGACGACAGCGGAGGGCGCCGTCGCGCTCGGGAAGGAGCTGTCTCGACTGCCCTCGCTCGAGATCGTCGGGATCTCCGGTTATCCCGGCCACTGCCGTGGCGAGGCGGAGACGATCCGCTCGCGACTCGCAGCCTCAGACGCCTTCCTCCGCGAGACACGCGACGCGTTCCTCGCCGCAGGAATCCCCTGCGATCGGATCTCCGGCGGCTCGACGCCGACGCGCTACCTGACCCACGATACGTGCGTGAACGAGCTACGCGCCGGGACGTACTCCTTACTCGACCGCACAGATGGCACGGAGGAGACGTCGGCCGTCCGAGTCGAGGTAACCGTCATCTCCGACGCCGTCCCGGAACAAATCATCATCGACGCAGGCTCGAAGACGTTCACCTCCGACGATCACCCTGACGGGGGCCACGGGACTGTGATCGGCTGGCCACACCTCAACCTTCACGTCCTCAACGAGGAGCACGGCTATATCGATGTCAGCTCGTCGTCCGAACGCCCGGCGATCGGCGATCGCCTCCACATCGTCCCGAACCACGCCTGCGGCTGCGTGAACCTCCACGACGGGGTGCTCGCCGTCCGGGGCGGCGTCGTCGACCATGTAATCGAGGTCTCAGCGCGCGGCCTCGTCCGCTAGTGCGTCAGGAGGAAAGCATGCGGATCGCGATCACCCAAGCCCACGTCGTCGTCGGCACCGGCGAGACGATCGACGACGACGGCGTCGTCGTCCTCGACGGCGACCGGCTGGAAAGCGTCTCCGCCGAAGAAAGTGCGTCCGGCCGCAACTACGACTTGGCGGTGGATCTCGAGGGGCGCGCGCTTATCCCCGGGATGATCGACGCCCACATTCACATGATCGGCGGCGACAAGAGCCTCGGCTTCGACGGCGAGCCGCTGGTCATGCGGACTCACCTCCTGGCCACCACGAGGCTCTCCTCGAGAGCATCGCAGCCCCGCACTACGCTGCGGGCGGGCTTTCACAACGGTACACAAGGTCGGCGGGTGCGATTACGTGGACGTCGCGCTCCGAGCCGGCGATGAAGAGCCTCGAAGGTCAAGCCGCGGTCGTCACCGGAGCCGCGAGTGGCGTCGGTCGCGGCATCGCGCACGTGCTTGCCGCCGAAGGCGCACGGGTAGCGATCGCGGACGTCAACAGAGCCGGGGCAGAGACCGTCGCAGCGGCCCTCCACGACGACGGCTACGAGGCACTCGCCGTCGAGGTCGACGTGACCGAGCGCTCGAGCACGGACGCGATGGCCGCAGCGCTGGTGGACGCGTTCGGCGGGATCGACATCCTCGCCGCGAACGCCGGGATCTACCCGATGATGCGGCTCGCCGACATGACCGACACGGAGTGGGATCGCGTGATGGGTGTCAACGTCAAGGGCGCGCTCCACGCGATCCAGTCATGCCTGCCTTCAATGCTCGCGCGAGGCACTGGGCGCATCGTCCTCACCTCCTCAGTCACCGGCCCGATCACTGGGTACCCTGGCTTCGCCCACTACGGGGCATCGAAGGCGGCGATGCTCGGGATGATGCGCTCGATCGCGCTCGAGCTGGCCCGGCGTGGCGTGACGATCAACGCAGTCCTGCCGGGCAACGTACGGACGGAGGGCCTCGACGACCTCGGTGAGGAGCACAAGCGGAAGATGCTCGCCGCGATCCCGATGGGCGAGTTCGCGGACCCCACTGACGTCGGCTGGGCCGTTCGTTTCCTGGCCTCGCCGGAGGCGCGCTACATCACCGGGCAAACGCTCGTCGTCGACGGCGGGCAAGTGCTCCCCGAATCGCAGGACGCGCTCGCCGAGATGCTCTGAGCACCGGTGCGCTCGTGCTCTCGCACAAAGGGCTGGTCACGTTGCGACTCTCCTCTGGGCACCCGGCCCCAAGTAACGATCACGCGTCCTCGGCTACGCGCCAAGTGGCCCACGCGGACATGTCTCGCCCACTGACGCTGCACGGCATGCGCTTGTGCGGCGAACTCGTCCGCGTGTCGGTCTTACGAGGCGTGCACTTCTCAACGTCTGCGGACCCGCGCGAGAGGGCCGAGGAGCTCATCGAGTCTCCGAGCAGGATCCCGTCGGTCCTCGCGTGCTGAACTGGTGCAGCTGCCTCTGGGCGACTAACGCTCACGGGCACCTCCCGCTGCGAGCTCGACGAAGCGGCACCCTGCATTCACGAGACGCATCTGCTCGACTGTCTTCACTCTCTTGACGGTTCCTTAAGCACTGCCCGGCAGCATGAGGCACGGATGAGGCGACTCTGGTGTGGATTCTGGCTCTCGCTTGCGATGACGACGATGGTCAGCGCCGGGAGTGCGACCGCGGAATCGAGCCGCGTCATCGCCGAGCCCCCGCCGGTCGCTTCGCTGGAGCCGGCCGCGACCGCCAAGCTGTGGCGGGACCTGGTCACAACACGGTCGCACCAGGCTCGAGCCCAGGCGGACTGCCGACCGCTCCGCGCGGTCTTCTACGCCGCGACCGATTACCTACGTCTCGCGACGAAGCTCGCGGCGAACGCTTCACCTTGCGCCCAGTACTACATCTCGATTCCCCCACTCGTCGCCGACAAGACCCAGCCGCGGCGAGATGCGGCGTCGCGCATTCGCGCCCTCGGCCCCAACTTCCACGCCATGGCCGAGTTCCACTTCGCGACGTGGACACGATGGGTCGCGAACACCGGTTTGAGCTGGTACATCGCCGGCACGACTGCTCGCGAGCGCATGGCCGCGGCCGGTTACGACTTCTCGAAGGGCGACACATGGGTGCTCAACGAGGTCACCTCCGCTGTCAGGAGGAACACCGGAGTGGCTCGGGCCAACCTGCGTGAGCTTCTCCGGGGACTCTACGAGGGGGACGGCACGCGGCCGACGCGCGGAGCTGTCTTCGTCACCGGGCTCGGCCAGCAGACCGGCGACCTCTCGCTGTACCAGACGAACCTCCAAAACTGGCTCTCCGACTCAGCCTTCTGGACGGACATGTCGACCTACGTCAGCGACTGGTCGCAGGAGGTGTACGGCGACGTTCGCAGCTGGGCCGTCCCCGGCGCTTCGACATCCACCCGCCGCGACTATCTGAACGACTACCTGCAGCACAAGCTCGTGCTCGCGGGTGCCGGGCCACCGACCATCGACATGGCCCGTTCGTTCCTCCTCTCGGCGTACAGCCCGCTCGCGAACGCGGCGTGGGAGCGGGACACGGCGTACGGCTGGACCATGGTCCCCGCCGAGCAGATGGCCGGCTATGTCTCCGGCCAGGTCTACGCGCTTCGCTACTTCAGCTCCGTGACAGGCCAGTCCGCCGACCACTGGGGGTTCGCGTGGGCACCGAGGAACGGTTCCGGTCTCTCTGCAGGCGACTTCGCCGCTCGGACCGGTCAGATCCTCGACCGACTCGGCGCAGCCATGCGCGACTCGGGCCAGACGGTCGACCCGGAGGATCCTGGGAGCGCGGCCTGCGGGCCGCCGGGGCAGAACGTCTCGTGCGTCGGCGACCTACAGGGCGCAGCATTCAACGAGGCCTGGAAGTCGTTCAGGGTCTGGACACAGCCGGTCCTCACCTTCGCGACCCCGCCTCAGACGATTCCTGCGGGGACGGCTTCGGCGCCGATGCGACTGACGCTGCTGAGTAGCTCTGGGCAGCCCATAACGACGCCGGTCCCGCTTGCGGTGACGTTGAGCTCGAGCTCGTCGGCCGGCGCGTTCTCGACGAGCCCCGCGGGCCCCTGGTCGAAGACGCTCGTGCTCGCAATCGCGGCCGGCACGGGAACGAGCGCGGACTTCTACTACCTCGACACTAGCGCGGGTAGTCAGCTCCTGACCGCGTCGGCGGAGGGCGCGACGAGCGGGACTCAGACCGTGACAGTCACTCCCGGGGCCCTGGCCTCGGTTGCGGTGACTCCGAGGTCCGCGATCGTTCGCACCCGAGGCACGTCGCCTCTGACGGCCGTCGGCCGTGACTCCTACGGGAACACGCTGGCCGTGTCCGCGACGTGGTCGCTGACACCGCCGACCTTCGGCAAGGTTTCGCCGAGGACCGGAAGCACGATCGAGGTAACGACCTTCCGCCAGACCGGGGAAGCTACGGTCACCGCCGCCGTCAGCACGGGTGCCGGGACGATCTCCGGCATTGCCGCGCTACACGTCAGGCCGGATCGGCTGAAGATCCGGTCGATCACCTACCGACCGCGTGCCGGGGCCGCCCTCGTCACCGTGAATGCCGTCGATTCCGGCAGCAGGCCCGTCTCCCGCGCCGTCATCTCGGTGTTCGTCCGGACGGACGGCCGACGCACGTTCTCCGCGCGCGCCACCACCGGCGCTGCGGGTAAGGCAACGTTCCGCGTGCCCTTGCGCAACGGTGGCTGTCTCAGGACGACGATCCGGGGACTCTCCGCCGCCGGCTTCACCTGGGATGGCCGCACTCCCGGCAACCGCTACTGCCGGCCCGTGTCGTAGCCAGCTAAGAGTGTGGGTAGGAGGGACAACGGAAAGTCTGTGCGCATTGCGTTGACACCAGGTGAGGCTGCGCAAGCAATCGGCTGCAGCCGAGACTTCTTCGAAGAGCATACCGAACCTGAGCTGCGATACGTGCGCCCGGTCGTTGAAGTACGTTGCCTCGCTGAACTTGACGACAGGTTTCGCCCGGAGCGCAGCGCTGACTCTTGGGCTGGAGTGCAGGAAGCGCCGGCTCGGATCGGCTGCTCTTCGATCGATGGCCAGCTCGCGTTTCGCAGCATGATTCGCATGCCGGACGAAAGCGGCGTCGGTACTGGAGTCGCGTCGTCGAAGACTGAGGAAGAATCGCTTGTGTGTTGGCGTCTTCTTTGATGTGCGGGTGAACCCTTATGGCGATGAACGACTCGCGCGCCTGTTGCGGCTCCTTCGTCCCTCGCGCTTGGCGAAGGGAGTGCGTTCGTCCAGCGCGAGCGGTGGGCGCCCACGCCTCGTAGTGACTCGCATGAGAATCGGTCGATTCACTCTCAGCACCAACTGATCAACTGGCGCTACGCCGTGGCAAGGCGAGCGCGCCCAGAATCGCGCCGGCCAGCAGGAGTTGCAGGGCTGCGGGGAAGCGACCCGAGCGGTGCCAGCCGAGGCGGTCGTGAAAGAGCTTCCTTCCGCCAGGGCGCAGGAATGGGAGGACGTGCTCGAGGTCAGGGGCGGAACTCGCCACGGCGCCAAGCGTCGCCGGATCGAGCGGGCCTCGCCGCGTGGTGAGGAGGAGGACGCCCGCGAGACCGCTGCCGATCTCGAAGCGACGCGAGCGGATGTCTCTATGCGGCAGGCGATCGCCCGCGAGATGGAGGATTGGCCCCAGGAGGAGCGCCGCGAGTCGCGACCCGCTCGCGGCGCCGGCCGCGGCGCCCGTAGCCACGTGGAGCACGACGATCACGGCTGCCCTTCCTAGCAGATGTGCACGCGGCGCGTGCAAGACACACCGCGCAGGTCCACGAGCGCGCTGGAGCCCACGTCCCGACCTCGGAAGTGACAGCTTGTGGGCGCCGACTGTGCGTTCAAGCGATGCTTCGCCCGGTAACGTCCATGGCTCGGCGAATGAGGTAGCGAGTGAGAGCGGTGGTGTATTCCCAAACGGGCGGGCCCGAGGTCCTCCGCCTCGTCGAGCGACCTGTGCGCGAGCCGGGACCTGGTGAGGTGCGAGTGAAGATGCAGGTCTCGGGCGTGAATCCCACCGACTGGAAGGCACGCCGTGGGAGCCGTGCCGGCGCCGAGCTTCCCTTTCCAGAGCTCGTCCCCAACCAGGACGGCGCCGGGACGATCGACGCCGTCGGCGATGGCGTCTCAGCAGGCCGAGTCGGGGAGCACGTCTGGCTCTGGGAGGCGGCATGGCAACGCGCGGACGGCACGGCGCAGGAGCTCGTGGTCATCCCGAGCCGTCAAGCGGTGCGACTGCCAGATGCAGCCTCGATGGACGTTGGAGCGAGCCTAGGAATCCCCGCTCTGACCGCGCACCGCTGCCTCACAGTCTCGGAGTTCGGCCCGCGCAAGCTCGCACCAGAAGCTCTCCACGGTCAGACCGTGTTGGTGGCGGGAGGCGCAGGAGCGGTAGGCCATGCGGCGATCCAGCTCGCGCTCTGGGCTGGCGCTCGCGTGATCGCCACGGTCAGCAGCGACGAGAAGGCGAGACTCGCCCTGGCCGCTGGCGCCGGGCAGGTCGTCGACTACCGGACCGGCGAAGCCTCGGACGAGATCCGGGCGCTCGCGCCGAAAGGCATCGACGTAATCGTCGAGGTCGCGCCTGCCGGAAACGCCGTCCTCGACGGGGTTGTGCTCGCGCCGAACGGCACCGTTGCCGTCTACGCGACGGACGGCGGCAGCGAGCTCGAATTGAACGTACGTGAACTGATGTCCCGCAACCTTCGCTACCAGTTCGTCCTCGTGTATACGGTGTCCGCCGCGGCGAAAGATCAGGCTGTCGCCGACGTTGCTGCGGCCGTCGCAGACAGAGCGCTCGACGTCGGAGAGCACGCTGGGCTTCCAGTCCACCGTTTTCCCCTCGAGCGGACGGCGGACGCGCACGATGCCGTCGAGCGCGGCGCCATCGGCAAGGTCCTGATCGACATAAGCTGACCGCGCCAGTGCACCAAAGGAGCCCCACGAGCGTCGTTGCGGTCGGGGCTCGAGCGAAGGTCGATGATCTGGGATTCAAGACCCCCGGGTATTCCTGCCCGGTTCGACTCAGAGTCAGGGGGCACCGGCACCCCCGCGATCGTGCCTTCGGCGGCGATCCGTCGGAAAGTCGGGCGAGGTCGCCACCGGCTGGCTCCAGTTTTCGTGGTCCTACCCGTCGAGACACTCCTTGGCGTGCAGCAAGAATTCGTGCTCGGTCCGACGAGCGGCTGCAAGGGCAGGCAGGTCATCGCGAGTGGGAGTTCGGTGAAGGCTTCGCTACGCCTCACGGCGGGCTGTCGTCCCACAGCCCCGCACGGACGGATGATGACGGCGTGCCGAGATGACCGACACCCGCGAACGAATACGGCGCTTCCTAATCCGTGCCATGTCTCGCACGCACAGCAGCGTCTACCGCATGAGCCGCGGCCGCCTCCTCGGGCGCGTGGCCGGGATGCCGGTGCTGCTTCTCACGACGACCGGGCGGTGGTCAGGCAAGCCGCGCGCGGCCGCGCTCACGTATTTCCGCGATGGCGCAGACCTCGTCGTGATCGGATCCTTCGGCGGCTCGGACCTGCCGCCCGCTTGGTGGCTCAACCTCCAGCGCGATCCCCGGGGACATGTGCTGATCGGCGGGACGACCTCGAAGGTGACGGCGAGGGCTGCGACCGCCGACGAGCACGACCGGCTCTGGCCGCTCGTAACGAAGACCCACCCTGGGTACACCCGGTACCAGCAGCGCACAGTGCGACCAATCCCGATCGTAATGCTGACGCCCGAGATGGAGTGATCTCAAGAGATGCGAGCGCAAGCCGGATGATCTCCTCGTTGCCACCGGTGCGGGCGCAACCTTCGAAAAGAAGCAGGCTTCACGACTCCTAAGCGGAGTGATGGGAGGAGCGGGAGTTCGGTAGTTCCGGGTAGGCGGCCAGCCAGACGAGTTGCCGACCACCCAAACCGCCGATCGGACGATTCCCCGTGGCGACGCACCGGGGAGACGATGGGCTGGTCTGCTGGAACTCAGCTACGACCACGAAGAAAGCCGAACATGACAACCCAGGCCACCGCGAAAGGGCGCACCATATCCGCAGGCCGTCGCCGCCGGAACACGGCACCGGCCATGGTCGGCGTGGTCTATACCGCAGCTTGGCTGCTGGGCGTGGCCGTCTGGCCCTCGAGCCAGCGAGAGGATCAACACGTGGTGCGTAGCACCCGCTGCGTAGCTGGACGCACATGCGACAGTGGTCAATGGTCCGCTGTTGTCTGATGACAGAAGGAGAAAGCCAGATGAAAGTCGGAGTCTTGGGAACAGGAATGGTCGGCCAGGCGCTGGCGGGCAAGTTGGCCGCACTCGGCCATGACGTCGCCGTAGGAACACGAGATCCGCAAGAAACACTGGCGAGGACCGAGCCCGACTTCCTGGGCAACCCGCCCTTCGCCACGTGGCTCGATGCGCACGCGGGGGTCCGCTTGGGAACGCCGGCCGAGGTAGCCGCAGAGGCCGAACTCATCGTGAACGCCACGAATGGCTCGGGCTCGGTCGCGATGCTCGAGTCCGCCGGCGAGCAGAACTTCGCCGGGAAGGTGCTGGTGGACGTCACCAATCCGCTCGATGCCTCACACGGGATGCCGCCGACGCTCTTCGTCTGCAACACGGACTCGCTCGGCGAGCAGATTCAGCGCCGCTTCCCGGAGGCGCGTGTCGTAAAGACACTCAACACCATGAACTGCCAGGTGATGGTGGACCCGGCGAAAGTGCCAGACGAGCACGACGTCTTTGTCTGCGGCGAGGACGCCGACGCCAAGCACCAGGTCATCGAACTGCTCGAGGGCTTCGGCTGGTCCGCCGAGCGAGTCATCGACCTCGGGGGCATCTCCTCAGCGCGAGGTACGGAGATGTACCTCGCGCTCTGGGTTCGCCTGTTCGGAGCACTCGGGACTGGCCACTTCAACATCTCCATCGTGCGAGCGCCCGCGAACGCTTCGTTGTGATCGAGCGACGTCAGCGCTCGCTCAGCCATCGGAGCACGGGCAGCGGGAAACCCGACGTCAGAGGGGTCCGTAACGCCCGGCGCGAGACGGGCGACCGTAGCGGCGAACCAAAGGGCTCAAGCGTACGGACCGTTCATAGGAGTCGCAGCGACGACACCTCGGGCCTCGATTCGTGTCTGGGTCAGATCCGGGTCAGATTCCGTCGCAACGGCGACGGCCGTGCCGGAATCGTTCACGCGCCGCGTCTCGGCTTCTCGTGACGGATCGCCCGTTATCCTCGGAGGTCAAGCGGCTGAGACTCGTTCGGCGCACGGAGGTGCTTCGTAATGGCTGAGAGGAAACATGCAAAGAAGAGCACGCAGGAGTCCGCCAACAGCACCACCGCGAGCGGCAAGACGTCCAAGGGATTCACGGACGAGGAACGAGCCGCGATGAGGGAGCGCGCGCGAGAGCTGAAGGCGGAAGCGCGCGCGAACAAGAGCAGAGCGGACGGGGAAAGCGACATGCTCGCGAAGATCGCCGAGATGCCGGAACCGGATCGCGCCATGGCCAAGCGGCTCCATGCGATCGTCAAAGCGAGCGCGCCAGCCCTCTCGCCGAAAACCTGGTACGGGATGCCCGCGTATGCCAAAGACGGCAAGGTCGTCTGCTTCTTCCAAAGCGCGCAGAAGTTCAAGTCGAGGTACGCGACGTTCGGCTTCAACGACGCGGCGAACCTCGACGAAGGCGCCATGTGGCCGACCTCCTTCGCGCTGACGGAGTTGACCGCCGCCGACGAGGCAAGGATCGCCGCGCTCGTAAAGAAAGCGGTCAGCTAAGGACCTCGCGAGGTGGTGCCGGACGAGGTGGACGCTACGGAGATCGAGGAGTCCCGTCCCGAGCTGCCTGGTTGACCGATAGATAACCAGCGGACGCCGCGGGTTCAGTGCGGTCGGGCAACCCCTGCGGCGGTCTCGGCACCCGTCGGCGGAGGCGGTCCCATCTGGATGATCCACCGATCAGCCGATTCCAGCGCCGCGACCCGGAGCTTACGCTCGATGTCAGAAGCTCAGAATTTCGACGATCGAAGGAGGTCATCGTGGCAGTAGGAGTGCTCATGTCGATGCCAGGCGTGAAGCAGGAGCAATACGAGCAGATCAACAAGAGGTTGTTCGGCCACTATCCGTTCGACTCGAGCGATGCGCCGGACGGGTTGCTCGTCCACAGTGCCGGCCCTGCTCCTGACGGCTGGTACGTGTACGACATCTGGGAGACGAAGGACAAGTTCGAGCGGTTCGGCGAGAAGCAACTCGGCCCAGCGGTGCGCGACACGATCGGAGCCGACTTCGACGAACGCCGGCCCGACTTCTACGAGATCGCCAATCTCGTACCAGGTCAAGACGCAGGCATGAAGCGCGTGCTGACCCGCATGTGACGACACGGTACTGCCGATGTAGACAGAAAACCGCGCGCGCTCGACCATAAGCGCGTGCAGAACACCAGGCCCCAAGGCATCTGGAGCTGACATCCCCAACCAAAGGAGCAAGGTTGACTCGCCGCAAGTTCATCGTCTTCCTCGCGAGCGCGGCGACGTTAGCGTTCGCCGCGTTGGCCGTCGCCGGCTGTGGGGGCAGCAGCGCGAGCGCGTCGGCGGCACCACCGACGACGATGAACGGACGGCCGGCGACGCTCGGCGTCGCGAGCGGCAACCTCGGGGAGATCCTCGTCAACTCGCAGGGCCGCACCCTCTATCGGTTCCAGAGGGACTCGGGGACGAAAAGCGCGTGCACCGGCGCCTGCGCTAGCGACTGGCCGCCGCTGCGATCGCACGGCATGCCGACGGTCGGAAGCGGAGCGGATGCCTCGATGGTCGCAACCTCCACGCGGTCCGACGGGAGGCAACAGATCACGTACAGCGGCCACCCGCTCTACCTCTTCGTGGGCGACAAGAAGCCCGGCGACACGAACGGCGAAGGTTTGACGGCTTTCGGTGGCCGTTGGTTCGCGGTATCTCCAGCAGGCAACGAGGTCTCCGGCCCTGCGCCGAACCCGGGCGGGGGCCAGGGCTATTGAGCCGTTCGAGGTTGCCGCCCGGACCAGCTGTCTTGCATGAAGGCAGCCTGGGCTGGATGTCCTGCCGTCGAGAACGTGACCTTCCGCTCGACGAACAGGCGAGACGCCTTCGGCACTTCGGGATGCCGCGCATGTCCGTGGGCGACGACGAGTAGGCGTTCTCGGCCGGTCGATCGGGCCCGGCAGCTCGGGTGGCGGATCCAGTATCGGCGACGGCGTCTCCGCCGGCAAGCTGACATCAGCTCTCAAGCGCCCGTAGGGCAGGGCCGAGGCGCTGCTTCGTCTTCAGCACGCCCTCATAGAGGTCGCCGTGGCGGTCGAGCCGGTCGAGCACCGCCTCCATGGTGTAGATCGACGGATTGAGCTTCT
>Ga0184625_10000241_pt1 | contig 18669 bp, 18 predicted proteins | sample PLM3_30_b1_FD_133151 | JGI IMG/M metagenome (GOLD analysis project Ga0184625, IMG submission 133151) | Groundwater sediment microbial communities from an aquifer in East River, Colorado, USA - PLM3_30_b1 | ecosystem: Environmental > Terrestrial > Soil > Riparian zone | place: USA: East River... | reverse complement strand
TGGCACCGAGCAATTCGGTCAGGCCGGTACGGCCGCGCTCGTCCGACATTGTCGAGACGACCCCGCGGGGCTTGTTCAGCGCGAGGTAGACCATCCGGGTATCAGTGACCACCCGCTCACCGTCAACATGAATCACCGAGGTACGAGAATAGGCCCGATCCCCCAGCGAGGCGCGCTGACCGTCCACAGTGACCCGACCCGCGGCGATCAGCTCCTCGCAGGCTCGGCGTGATCCGATCCCGGCGCCGGCTAGCACCTTCTGCAGCCGCTGCGGGCCGAGCTCGTTTTCGTCAGCGCCGGCGTTGGTCGGGCGATCAGCGTTGCGCAAGGTCGATCTCGTCGATGTTGTCGGGCAGGAACGGCGCCAGCGACGGCAGATCTGCGACGCTGTTGATGCCGAGCTTCTCCAGGAACAGCCGCGTCGTGCGATAGAGGTGAGCGCCGCTCTCCAGTTCCGTGCCGCACTCCTCCACCAGCCCTCGGGTGACCAGCGTCTTGATCACACCGTCGCAGTTGACGCCGCGGATCGCCGCGACGCGCGAGCGCGTCACCGGCTGTTTGTACGCCACCACGGCCAGCGTCTCCAATGCCGCCTGGGTGAGCCGGATCTGCTGGCCGTCGAGCACGAATCGCTCGACGTACGCGGCATAGGCCCCTCGCGTGTAGAGCCGCCACCCGCCGGCGACCTGGCGTAGCTCGAAGCCGCGCCCCGTGGCCGCGTACTCCCCGGCCAGCGACTGGAGCGTCGCATCTACCCGCATCGTCGGCTCCTCAAGCACCTGCGCGAGCACGACGTTCGTCACCGGCTCGTCAACCACGAGCATGATCGCTTCCAGCGCCCCGCGTAGGTCGGCGTCAGCCAGCCCGGGCTCGAAGTCGTCGGGGTTGGGTAGGTCGTCGGGGTCGGCGTAGGCGAACCGCCCAACTCCGAGCTCCTCGGGCGTGTAGTCCGCGGCTGGTTCGACGATGAGCTGCGGCAAGGATCGCGCCCACGGCGGCACCCACGACGCCGCGAACTCCTCGAAGGCCGTCCCCGGCCCGCGTTCACCCCCCGTCTCCGGCTCGCGTTCAGCCTCCGGCTCGCGTTCAGCCTCCGGCTCGCTTGGCTCGTTCTCCGGCCGGGGCGCCGAGCCGTTCTCGTCCTCGGTCACCCTCATGTCTCCTCTCCCCCGCGACTGTCCTCGACCAGCGCCGCCTCCAGCAGTTCCACGCCCTCGTCGACGTCGACCTCCTCCGCCGTCTCGTCCTTCGGCTCGTCGTCCCCGTACTCATCGATGGCGAGTTCGGTGACGACCGCGTCGTCGCCGGTCCACTGGATGGTGAGCTCCCCCAGCGCGGCCATCTGGTCGAAGGCGACCAGACCCTCTCGGTATAGCTCGAGCAGTGCGAGGAAACGGGCCACCACCTCCAGCACCGATTGGCAGTCGGCACACAGGGACCGGAACGTCGCGGTACGCAGGCGCAGCAGCTTGTCCCGCAGGATCTGGGCGTGCTCGCGGACGCTGACCCGAACCATGTGGATGTGGTCGATCGCGACGACAGGGATCGGCTTGGGGCCAAAGGCCTTCACGGCCAGTTGGGCGAGGCGGTCGGCGCCAATGCCGAGTACGAGATCGGGCAGGGCCTCGGCGTAGCGGGGCTCCAGCTTGACCGCCCGGGGAAAGCCCTTTCCCGACTCCGCGTCGAGCGCGGCGATAACCGCGGCCAACTCCTTGTACGCCTTGTACTGCAACAGCCGGGCGAAGAGCAGATCCCGCGCCTCGAGCAGGGCGAGGTCCTCATCGTCCTCGATGTCGGCCTGCGGCAGCAGCTTGGCCGCCTTGAGGTCGAGCAGCGTCGCGGCCACGACCAGGAACTCGCTCACCTCATCGAGATCCCACTGGTCGCCCATGGCCCGAATGTAGGAGATGAACTCGTCGGTGACCTTGCTGAGTGACAGCTCGGTGATCTCGAGCTTCTGCTTGCCGATGAGTTGCAGCAGCAGATCGAACGGGCCGGTGAAGTTGGTCAGGTTGACCTGAAACCCGGACGCGACGGCAGCACCGTCGCCGGCACCACCGGCGGTGCCGGCTCGAGGTGTGGCGCCCTCAGGCATGGTTGCGTCGGGCTGCGTCACCCCCGCAACGTTACTCACGTCGGCCGGCTCACCGTGCTCGGTGGCGGCCGTGCCAGGGGCGGACACGGGTGCGCTACCCCAGGCCAACGGGGTGCGCGGCAATGACCTCGCGGGCGAGTTGGCGGTAGTTGCGCGCACCGGATGAGGCCGGGTCGAGCGAGGTGATGGGGGCCCCGGCCACCGTGGACTCGGGGAACTTCACCGTCTTCGTGATGACCGTCTGATAGACCTTGTCGCCGAACGCCTCCACGACACGCTGGAGCACCTGGCGGCTGTGGGTGGTGCGGCTGTCGTACATCGTGGCGAGAATGCCCTCGAGCTCGAGGTCGAAGTTGAGCCGTTCGCGGACCTTGTCGATGGTGTCCAGCAGCAAGGCGACGCCGCGCAGGCTGAAGAACTCGCACTCGAGCGGCACGAGCACGCCGTGCGCACAGGTCAGGGCATTGATGGCGAGCAGCCCGAGCGAGGGCTGGCAGTCGATCAGGATGAAGTCGTAGTCCTTGTACACCGGCCGCAGCAGGCGGGCCAGGGCCATCTCCCGGGCGACCTCGGTGACGAGTTGGATCTCGGCCGCCGACAGGTCGATGTTGGCGGGTATCAGGTGCAGCCCGGCGACGTTGGTCTTGATCAGGATGTCGTCGATGGTGACTTCGTCCTGCATGAGCAGGTTGTAGATGGAGAGGTCAAGATTATGGGGATTGACTCCCAGACCGACCGAGAGCGCTCCCTGGGGATCGAAGTCCACGAGCAGGATCTTGCGGCCGTACTCGGCGAGCGCCGCGCCCAGGTTGATCGTGGTGGTGGTCTTCCCAACGCCGCCCTTCTGGTTCGCCATCGCGATGATTCGGGCCGGCCCATGTCGCTCGAGCGGCACCGGATTGGGAATGGGGCGGCGGGTCGTGTATGCGGTAGGGTCGGCCGGACCAAGATCCGCGCCGAGATCAAGCGCGGAGTGCTCGGTCCTGGGACCAGTGGTCCAGGACCCGCCCCGCTCGTCGATGCTCGCCATCTCCCGCTACGACCTTTCCCGCCTGACGCGCCGACTGTACGACACCATCGGCCCCCGGACGTGCCTAGCGTTCGGCGTGTCGCAGCCCAACCCGCGCGGGTTTCAGCGAGCCCGGGGGTGCGATGTCGCGTAGACCTCCCGAAGCTTCTCCACCGTTACCAACGTGTAGATCTGGGTTGTCGTCACGGACGCGTGTCCAAGTAGTTCCTGGACGACCCGCACGTCCGCTCCTCCGTCGAGCAGATGGGTGGCGAAGGAGTGCCGCAGCGCGTGCGGCGAGATCTCCTGGCTCAACCCGGCCCGGCTGGCCGCCTGCCGGAGTATCCCCCAGGCGCCCTGACGGGTGAGCGGCCCGCCACGGGCGTTGCGGAACAGGATGTGCCCGTCCCGTGCGCCGATACCCGCACCGATTCGTGCGCCGACTTGTGCGCCGCTGGCGGTGCGCCGGTGTGCGAGCAGCGCCGGTCGCGCCCGTACCAGATAGGCCGCGATGGCGTCGCGGGCGTAGCCGCCCACGGGGACCAGGCGGCTGCGGCCGCCCTTGCCGCGCAGCAGCACGCTGCCGTCGGTCAGGTCCAGATCATCGACGGCGCAGCCGACCGCCTCGGACACCCGCGCTCCGGTGCCGTACAGGAACTCCAGCAACGCGGCATCTCGAAGCGACGCGGGGTCCTCACCGCGGGTGGCCTCGAGCAGCCGGCGTACCTCGTCGACACCGAGCGCCTTCGGCAACCGCCTCGGTGGGACCGGCGGCCGGACCTCACGGGTCGCGTCATCGGTGATGAGTCCTTCGCGGGCGGCGAACCGGTGCAGGCCGCGGATCGCGCTGATCGCTCGGGCCGCCGAGGCCGCGGACAATGGCGGATGCTCTGCGTCGCCCTCGCGCAGCAGCCGCAGGTAGGCCGTGACGTCGCGCTCGTCCACTGTGTCCAGCCGGGAATGCCCGGCCGCACTCAAGGTTGCCGCGTAACGGTCCAGATCCCGCCGGTACGACGAAACGGTGTTGGCCGCGAGACCACGCTCGACCGCGAGGTGGTCAAGGTACGCCGCCACCTCGCGCACCACCTCGCCGCTCAGGCCAGGACCTCTTCGAGCTTCACGCAGGCCATTCCGTGCGCGTCGGCCACCGGGCCGTACGTGATGTGCCCGTCATGGGTGTTGAGGCCGAGGGCGAGCGCCCGATCCTTGCGCAGCGCCTCCCGCCAGCCGTGATTGGCCAACTCCACCGCGTAGGGCAGGGTGACGTTGGTGAGCGCGTATGTGGACGTGTGCGGCACCGCACCGGGCATGTTCGCGACACAGTAGAAGACGCTGCTGTGCACCTTGTAAACCGGATCCGCGTGAGTAGTCGGCCGCGAGTCCTCGAAGCAACCGCCCTGGTCGATGGAGATGTCCACCAGAACACTGCCGGGCAACATCCGAGCCACCAGCTCGTTGGAGATCAGTTTCGGTGCCTTCGCTCCCGGGACGAGGACGGCGCCGATGACCAGGTCCGCGTCGAGTACGGCCTTCTCGATCTCGTACGCATTGGAGGCGACCGTCTGCAGGTGACCCCGGTAGATCGCATCGGCCGTCCGCAGCCGGGCGATGTTCTTATCCAGCAGCAGCACCTCGGCCTGCATGCCGAGCGCGATCGCAGCGGCGTTCATGCCGGAGACGCCGGCGCCGATGACGACAACTTTCGCCGCGTACGTGCCGGGGACCCCGCCCATCAGGACGCCGCGGCCGCCGCCTGAGCGCATGAGATGGTACGAACCGACCTGCGGCGCCAACCGGCCGGCCACCTCCGACATCGGGGCGAGGAGCGGAAGCGAACCATCGGTGAGCTCGACCGTCTCGTACGCGATGCCGGTGACCTTGGCGGCGATAAGGGCGTCCGTGCACTCCCTCGACGCGGCGAGGTGCAGATACGTGAAGAGGACCTGCCCCTCGCGCATGCGCGGGTACTCCTCGGCGATGGGCTCCTTGACCTTGAGGATGAGGTCGCCCTCGGCCCACACCTCGTCCGCGGTGGGCAGGATATTCGCGCCGGCAGTGGTGTACTGGTCGTCGGTGATCGACGAGCCGAGGCCGGCAGCGGTCTCGACGAAGACCTCGTGACCGTTGCGGACGAGTTCGTTCACGCCCGCCGGCGTGATCGCCACCCGGTATTCGTGGTTCTTGACCTCGCGGGGGATGCCAACCTTCACAGTGACGACACCTCTTCCAGCGGAGCCGGCGCCGGGCGGCGCCTCGTGCCCGGCGCTGGGCGGCGCCATTGCCACCCAGGCGAACGCCGGTCGCCCCACCGGGGAGTCTAGATCCGAGTCGACGGGACTACGTGCACCGAGGAGGCGATGTAGCGTCGGCGCCCATCCTCCCGCCGATCATGACCTGGAGAGGTCACGATCGGCGCCACCCTCCATCGCGACATCCTCTACGAGGTGTGGCGGGTGCGCCATGCTGCAAAGAAGGTTCATGCCGGACGCAGCGGTGCCCAGCCGTCGTCCCTGGCCCGAGCCGCGGCCAGGACGCCGGCCGTGGCGATCGCGTTGGTGATCTCGCCGCGAAAAGTCATCGCAACCGCCTCGTCCAGATCGACGCGGCGCACGATCATGTCCGCCTCCTCGTGCTCCCGCTGGTAACGGTCGTGGTCGGGCACCGGCGCCAGGTGGCGCGCCAGGAAGACCCGGACGCATTCGTCGGAGTACCCCGGGCTGGTGTGGATCTCTACGAGCAGGTTCCACCGCTGCGCAGTGAGGTCGGCCTCCTCGGCCAACTCCCGCGCCGCCGTACGTGCGGGATCTTCACCCGCGACGTCGAGCAGGCCCGCGGGCAGTTCCCAGAGGTACCGGCCGACCGGGTGGCGATACTGCCGTACCAGCACGACCCGGCTCTCGTCATCGAGGGCGACCACGGCGGCCGCGCCGACGTGGCGCGTGTAGTCGCGCTTGGCCGAACCACCGCCGGGCATCGCCACCTCGTCGGTCACGACGCTGAAGACCGCGCCCCGGAAGCGTTCGTGCCGGCGGAGCACGCGGTAGTCGTGTGCGGGGGTATCGGCCCCGTTCACGAGACGGACGCCGGAGCACCCGCCGGTGCGGGCGCCTCGACCTCAACGGGGAGCCGATCCGCCGCGTTATAGGTCAGTGCCGCGCCGATGAAGCCGGCGAAGAGCGGGTGCGGACGGGTGGGACGGCTCTTCAGCTCGGGGTGGGCCTGCGTGGCGACGAAGAACGGGTGCAGATCGCGCTCAAGCTCGACGAACTCGACCAGCCGACCGTCAGGCGAGGTCCCGCTGATAGTCAGGCCGGCCTTGGTCAGGGCATCCCGGTAGGCGTTGTTGACCTCGTACCGGTGGCGGTGCCGCTCGTTCACCATCGTCGTCCCGTACGAGTCGGCGACGATCGACCCGGCGAGCAGCTCCGCCGGGTAGGAGCCCAGGCGCATGGACCCGCCGAGGTCACCCTTGCCCGCGACGATCTCTTCCTGGTCCGCCATGGTAGCGATCACCGGATGCGCCGCGTCGGGGTCGAACTCCAGCGAGTTCGCGCCCTCGAGGTCGGCCAGGTGGCGGGCCACCTCGATGGTCATGCACTGTAGGCCGAGGCACAGACCAAGGGTGGGGATTCCTCGCTCCCGCGCGTGGCGCACCGCACCGATCTTTCCCTCGATGCCGCGCACCCCGAACCCGCCGGGGATGACGACACCGTCCACACCGGACAGCGCCGCAGCGGCTCCGGTAGCGCTGACGCACTCGTCGCTCGGCACCCAGCGCACCTCTACCCGGGCCCGGTGGGCGAATCCGGCCGCCCGCACGGCCTCGCTCACGGACAGGTAGGCGTCTGGCAGGTCGACATACTTCCCGACGATTGCGACGGTGACCGTCTGCTTTGGATGGTGGACCCGATCCAGCAGGTCGTCCCACCGGCTCCAGTCGACGTCGCGGAAGCTCAGACCCAACCTGCGTACGACGTATGCGTCCAGACCCTCCCGGTGCAGCACCTTGGGGATGTCGTAGATGCTCGGGGCGTCCGGCGCGGCGACCACGGCCTCACGATCCACGTCACAGTAGAGCGACAGCTTGTGCTTGAGCTTGTCCGGGATCTCGCGGTCGGACCGGCAGACCAGGGCGTCGGGCTGGATACCGATGTTGCGCAGGGCGGCGACGGAGTGCTGGGTCGGCTTGGTCTTCAACTCGCCGCTCGGCGCGAGGTACGGCACGAGCGACACATGCAGATAGAAGCAGTTATCCCGGCCGATGTCATGGCGGACCTGCCGGATCGCCTCCAGGAACGGCAGCGACTCGATGTCACCCACGGTGCCGCCGACCTCGGTGATCACCACGTCCGGCGAGCGTCCGTCCTCGTCCGGCTCGGCCAGAGCGCGGATGCGCGCCTTGATCTCGTTGGTAACGTGCGGAATCACCTGCACCGTGTCGCCGAGATACTCGCCCCGGCGCTCCTTGGCGATCACGTCGGAGTAGATCTGGCCGGTGGTCACGTTCGCCTTGCGGGACAGGTCCCGGTCGAGGAAGCGCTCGTAGTGACCGACATCGAGGTCGGTCTCGGCACCGTCGTCGGTGACGAATACCTCGCCGTGCTGGAACGGGTTCATCGTCCCAGGATCGACATTGAGGTACGGGTCCAGCTTCTGCATGACCACGCGCAGACCCCGCGCGGTGAGCAGGTTGCCCAGGCTGGAGGCAGTCAGCCCCTTGCCGAGCGAGGAGGCCACACCTCCGGTGACGAAAATGTGCTTGGTCGTCCGTGGCGAAGGGGCCAATGCATGCTCCCGTGGTGTGCAGGCTAGCGGCGTCAGGCTAGATCAAGTGATCCACGGGACTTCACGGTAACACGCTCGGTGCCGTAGGTGGCTGACCGGCCGCCGTGTCGTGTCGGAAAGCACAGAACACCGCAACAGCGTGAATGGGCTCAACAGTGGCCGAACCCCAGCCAGGGCTCCGGAGATCACCGTTACAACGACCCGGCGGGCCCGGCAAGCTCGGCGTAGACCGCCGCTACCTGGTCGATCGTGTCCGCCTCGGAGGGCCAGGTCTTGGCCTGGATCAGCCCCGCTGCCGCGTACGCCGCCCGTCGTTCGGGGTCGGTCAGCATGCCCCGCACGGCCACGTCCACAGCATCGACGTCGCCGGGCGGTACGAGCACCGCGGCATCCCCGACGATCTCCGGGATGCCGCCCACGGACGTGGCGACCAGCGCCACACCCGCGCCGAGAACCTCCTGGGCGAACAACTGACGCGCCTCGCCGTCGCTCGTGACGACCGCGAGGTCGGCGGCGTGTAGGAGGTCGGTGATGTCGTCGCGGTGGCCCAGCAGGATGACGGGTGCCCGGGCAATGGTGATCTGGGCCGCCAACTCCCGATAGGACGGCCCGATGCCGGCAATGATCACCGTCGGCATGGGACGCAGATACCGCCACCGAGCCGCGGCCGCGACGAGCACGTCGTGGCGCTTGTGCGGGTGCAGCCGCCCGACCGACAGCACGAGCGGCGCGTCGGCCGGCAAGCCAAACTCCTCGCGGACCTCAGCCCGGCTCCGGACCGGCTCGGGCAGGGGCGGAGCGGCGATCATGCACAGGCGGGCGCTTCGGGCGCCTAGCCGCGTGGCCGTGGCGACCAGTTCGTCGGAGGCGCACAGCGCCACATCGGCAGCGCTGGCGACTGTCCGGGCCAGGGCCCGGTGCGCCACCCGGCGCAGCCCGCGCTCCACGAACGTGTTATGCCAGGTCACCACGAGCGGGACCGGGCCCGGCCGGGCGAGCGCGGCGACGAACCCGGCCCGAAGGCCGTGGGCATGCACGACGTCCACATCGGCGACCCGCAGCGCCCGGCGCAGTTCGGTGACCGCGCCGACGTCGCGTGGGCCCGGAGTGGGCGGAATGTCCAGCGCGGTCACCCGGACACCGGTCGCGGCGTAGTTGAACAGGTCCGCCGTGCCGGGCGGGCAGAACACCTCGACCGGCATCCCCCGTGCGATCAGGCCATGGATCAGTGAGCGCACATGCCGGCCGATCCCGCCCGTGCTCGAGCCGAGGACGAGGGCCACCCGAGGCGATCCGTCGGCCACCGTCGTCCCCTCCTCGCCGACACCGTCATTTCCGGCACGGTCAATTCCGGCACGGTCAATTGTCGTCCGCAGCCGACCCGCTTGCGGGCCGGCCGGCCGGGCTCGACGCTCGGCGGGTCAGCCAGGCAAGCAACGGCCGGACGTCGCGGCGATCGAAGGCGATCGCCACCCCACCGAAGGCCGCCCCGACCACGACACTCGCCAGCATGCCCGCCACTAGAGCACCGCCGACACCCGGGGTGAGCGCCATGGTCACCGCGCTGACCGCCCAGCCCAGCCCGCCGGCGAGCGTGGCGCCGCCGAGGCTGACCAGGAGAGTCCGGACAAAACCCGCCAATGCCGAGCTCCCCCTGCGCCGTACGATCGTCGCCACCATCGCCGCCCCGAGCACCGTCATCCCGACCGAACTCGCGGCGGCGAGGACGGGCACACGATCCTCGGCCGGCGTGGTAGCGGCCAGCACCAGTGCCGCCCCAACCGTCGCCGCCCAGCCGATGACCGCACCGGTCGTGGCCCGCCTGGCCTCGCCGGCCGCGTTGAGTGCCCGATTGAACAACGCGAACATCGCAAATCCCAACAGACCCGGCGCGAACGCGACGATGGAGATGGCCAGCGTCGCGGCCGGCGGGTGCGTGGCGGTGATGGCCGAGAGCAGCCGGCCCATCGGCTGGGCCAGCCCGACCAGCGCCGACGTGCCCAGGCCCGCGGCGAGCAACACCGCGCGAGTGGTACGGGCGAGCGTGGCGTCGAACCGCCGCGTATCCCCCGCCGCTGCGGCCGCCGCGAGGATCGGGAAGGTCGGCGTGCTGAGGGGGACGACCAGCACCGCCCAGGGCAGCAGATAGACCGCCTGCGCCAGCGTGTAGAGGACGAGTGAGCCGTCCGGTCCGCCGTTGGCGAGCCTGATCAGGTACGCCGTCGCTAGCTGCTGGGCGGCGACGGTGACCACCGCGGCGGAAGCGAGAGAGACCGCGCGGCGGGCGGTCTGCGCGCCGAGCGCGAGCCGGGGACGAAAAGCGACTCCCACCGCGCGGATCGGGATCACCAGGCATCCGGTGAGGACCGCCACGCCGAGCGTCGTGCCGACCGACAGGATCAGCTCGCCGGCGGGGCTGACCCGGGCGATGTCGGTGCCCGGATCGTCCACCAGAGCGAACATGAGATACGCGGCGATCACGGTCAGGCTCGACAGCAACGGCGCGAGCACCGGCCAGATGAAGCGGTGGTGGGCATGCAGCACCCCGGTCAGTACGACGCCGACACCATAGAGCGGCACCTGCACCGCGAACACCCGAAGCATCCGAGCACCCACCTGGACCGCCTGCGGGCTGGCGTCGCCGGCGAGCAGCGCGACCACCGGCGACGCGAACAACGCAAGCAGCAGCGCGAGCGGGACAAGCAGCAGGACGGTCCAGGTCAACAACGCCGAGGCGATGTCGGCGACCTGCCGCCGGTCGCCCTCGGCGGCCGCGCCGGCGAGCAGCGGCACCAGGATCACCGCGAGCGCCCCGCCGGCGACGATCTCAAAGAGGATGTTGGGGATCGTGTTCGCGGTCTGGTAGATGTCACCGAGGTCGGTGGTTCCGACCGCTCCGGCGAAGACCAGGGTACGGGCGAAGCCCGCGAGCCGGACCACGACGGTGAACACGGCGATCACCGCGGCCGTGGCCGCGATACGCCGACCCGCTCCACCCACCATGGCCGCCATGGTCACGCCCGACGGCCGAACCGGTCCAGTTCCCGCAGGCCCGGCGTGGCGTCGATCACCGCGGTGAAGCTGACCTTCTCACTTGCCGCGATGAGCGCGCCCAGGCCGGCGAGCAGCGCCGTCCGTCCAAATAGGCCGGTGCGGACGGCCAGGGCCACGCCCAGGAGCGCGCCGAGTGCGTTAGCCCCCGAGTCGCCGATCATCACCCGCTCGTCGAGATCGTCGACCAGCACCGCGGCGGCGGCACCGACCGGGCCGGCAGCCGCCGCGCCGGCTGCTGCGGCGGCGGAGGAGGCGACCAGCGGGACGCCCACGATCAGGCCGACCTTCAACGCCCGTCCAGGACGCAGGTCAAGCAGGTTCACCACGTTCGCCGTACTTGCGATGACGCCCGCGCCCAGCGCGACGTCCACGACCCGACCGAATCGTCCGCGAGGGCGGCCGCTCGACAGCAACGCCCCGGCCACGAGGCCGACCACGCCGATCCCCACGATCTTCACCAGACCGCTACTGACCCGTCCTTCGCGCAGCGCACCCAGATGGCCGCGAAACCCCTTCGCTGGTGCGCTTCGCGGCCCGACCACGTCGTCGAAGAACCCGACGGCGCCGGCACCCAGACCCGCGACGAGCGCGGCCGCCGCAAGCTCGCCGTGGCCTTCGACCGCCGCCCCAGCGCCCGCACTCAGGCTCGCGGCCGCGGCGAGAGCCGGACCGGCGGCGAGGCTCACCGAGCGCCCACGGTAGTTGGTGCGCTCAAGTCTGGCGGGCCGGCCCGTCGACGCGGCCGCCGGAGACGCGGCCGCCGTGGACGCGGCCGCCGAGAGTACCGCTCGGGCGAGTCCGGCACCCATCCCGGCGAGAAGCGATCGCCGTACCAGGACGCCCGGGCCGACCGGCGTCCTGATGTCGCGCCTCACGCGAAGAACACCGCAGTAAGGCAGACCACGTGATATCGAAAGATGATCACTAGAAGAGCCTCTGCACTCCGACTATCAGGCTGTGCCACCACTTGCTCCGCCGGTAGAGCCGGCTGACACCCTTGGCATCCACCAGCTTGCCGCCGACCTTGAGGCGGGTGAGGAAGGTCGACGCCATGCCACTGCGGCCCTTGTCCAGGAACTCCACCAGGGTCGCGTGCGTGCCGACCGCGACGATGAGCGAGGCACCCTTCTCGTCGGCGAGCAGCATCGCGAGATCTTCGCTCGTCGCCGCGGCGGGGAACGTGACGGCAGGTACGTTGAGCTGGTTTAGCCGGGCCAAGCCAGGCGCGTGCCCGTCGGGATAAGCGTGCACGACAATCTCCGCGCCGCAGCGCAGGGCGTCGTCCGAGACCGAGTCCATGTCTCCGACGATCAGGTCGGGTGTGTACCCCGCCTTGATCAGCGCGTCGGCCCCGCCGTCGACCCCGATGAGCACTGGCTTGAACTCCCGGATGTACGGCCGCAACACATCGAGGTCGGCCTTGTAGTCGTAGCCACGCACGACGATGAGACAGTGCCTCCGGGCGAGCTTCGTGGTGATGTCGGGGACGCCGACGCCGTCAAGGAGGAGTTCGCGCTCCAGCTTGAGGTACTCCATCGTGTTGGCGGCGAACGCCTCGAGCTGCACCGACAGGCCTTCTCGCGCGTCGGCCATGGCCTTGGCCACGCTCTCGGCGTCGTGGCGGACACCGTGGGCGATGGCTTTACCGGCGACGAGCACGGTGTTTCCGGCGAGCGTCACCTCATCGCCCTCCCGCACCTGCTGGAAGGTGTCCTCGCCCAGGTCATCGATGAGCGGTATGCCCGCCTGGACCAGAAGTTCAGGTCCAAGGTTCGGGTAGCGGCCCGAAATCGATGGTTTCGCGTTGATGACCGCCAAGACGCGGGCCGCCACGAGCGCGTCCGCCGCCACCCGGTCGAGGTCGAGGTGGTCAATGAGCGCGATGTCGCCCGGGCGCAGGCGACCGATAAGACGCTTGGTTCGCCGGTCCAGCCGTACGATTCCTTTGATCATGCCTGGTTCGGCACCGCGCGATCGGCGCATGTTGGATAGAAGGCGCATCGGGAACCATCTTGGCACTTCCTCGCGGTGGGTGGGCTCGCGACCTCCTCATACCGCGCAGCTTAGGACAAACGAGGCGACGCCTGGGTGTCGTGGGGCTCGGGTGAGTCGTGGGAGTTCGCTCGCCAGCCGGCGACGGGTAGCGCGAACTTCGCCACGAGCCGGTCGGTGAAGGGCCGCGGTCGCAGCTGAGCGACCCGTACGGGCAGCCTGCCGCGCCGGACCGTGACGACACCTGCCGGCGGCACGTCGAACACGCGCCGGCCGTCACAGAACAGCACCGCGGCTGGCGCGTGCGGGTCGACGATCACGGTGATCGTGGACGATGGCGCGGTCACCAGGGCGCGGCTGAACAGGGCGTGAGCGGAGATCGGCACGAGCAGCAGGGCCTCGACCCCGGGCCACACCACCGGACCGCCGGCGGAGAATGCGTACGCGGTCGAGCCGGTCGGCGTCGCGCAGATGACGCCGTCGCAGCCGTATCGGGACAGGGGCCGCCCGTCCACATCGACCCGCACCTCGAGCATGCGCTCCCGCGCGCCCTTCTCCACGCTCGCCTCATTGAGCGCCCACGACTCGGCCACGATCGCGCCATGGTGCGCGACCGTGACGTCGACGGTGAGTCGTTCCTCCACCGTGTACTCCCGAGCGACCGCGTGACGCACCGCGGCGTCGAGGTCGCCGATCTCCGCCTCGGCGAGGAAGCCGACCCGGCCAAGGTTGATGCCCAGCAGCGGTACCTTTGCCGGGCGGGCGAGCTCGGCGGCCCGCAGCAGCGTGCCGTCACCGCCGAGGGCGAACACCAACTCCGCGCCCTCGGCGGCGGCCGGTCCGGCTACCGGCACCACACCGGGCAGGCCTAGATCACCCGCCTCGTCCGCGACAACCCGCACCGTAAAGCCGGCCTCGATCAGATCGCCGGCGACCGTCCGGGCGTGCTCAGTGCTGTCGCGGCGCCCGGTGTGCGTGACCAGGAGCGCGGTCCGGCTCACGACTCATCCCCGCAGACCGCGCGAACCGCCACCTGGTCCACGCCGGGCGCGCCCCGGCGAAGCCACAGGAAGAACTCGACGTTGCCCGACGGTCCCGGCAGAGGGCTCGCGACCACGCCGGCGACGCCCAGCCCCAGCGTCGCGGCGGAGCTGGCCACGCCCAGTACCGCCTCCGCGCGCAGCGTGGGATCGCGCACGACCCCACCCGTACCCACGCGGTCGCGCCCAACCTCGAACTGGGGCTTCACCATCGGGACCAGGTCACCATCGGGCTCCGTGCACGCCGCCAGCGCCGGCAGCACCAGACGCAGCGAGATGAAGGAGAGGTCGGCGACGGTGAGATCGACCGGTCCGCCGATCGCCACGGCAGTCAACGACCGCACATTGGTCCGCTCAAGCACTGTCACCCGGGCATCATTGCGCAATGGCCAGGCAAGCTGGCCGTACCCTACGTCCACGGCCACCACGCTCTTCGCGCCCTCTCGTAGCAGCAGATCGGTGAAGCCACCGGTTGACGCGCCGGCGTCCAGGCAGCGACGACCCTCGACCCGTAGTGTGCGGAAGGACCGCAGCGCGCCGGCGAGTTTGAGTGCACCTCGGGAGACGTACTCGTCGCCCTCCTCCTCGATCACCCGTACCGCCTCCGCGGGGTCCACCATGGCCGCGGCCTTGCTCGCGCGCGCACCGCGCACCTGCACCCGTCCCGCCGCGACGAGTGCGGCAGCCTGCTCCCTCGAGCGGGCCAGACCGCGGCGAACGAGCTCGGTGTCGAGGCGGTTGCGGCGCGCCATCGGCTCAGACGTCGCCGATGGAGTCGAGCGTCTCCCGCAGCGTCCGGTGGGCCTCCGTCAGCGGCGCCACCTGGTCCGCGGGTGGGGCGTCCCGCGCCGCGGCCAGCGCCCCGAGAGTCTCATCGATGCGAGGATGCCCATCGCCCGCGGTCGGGTCGACGTTGACCGGCGCCCAGTCGTCGTCCGGGGCGCTCACGCTTGAGCCTTCTTCGCGGGAGCCTTCTTGCCGACCGTCTTCTTGGCCGTTGTCTTCGCCGTTCTCTTTGGTGTGGTCTTCGCTGGCGATGCCGTGCTGGCCGGCGCGGTCCTCGCCGCTGCCGCGGTCTTCTTAGCCACGGCCTTCTTGGCCGCGGACTTCTTAGCCGGTGCTGCGTTGGCTCGTACGGCGTTGGCTCGTACGGCGTTGGTTCGTGCGGCGTTGGCAGGTGCGGCCGCCCGCGCCTCACGAAGCTGACGCTCCAGGTCCCGTACCCGCCCGGTCAGCTCGCTGACCTCCTCTGCGGTAGCGAGGCCGACCACGCCGAGCGCCCGGTCCACCTCGAACTTCACGAGCTTCGCCAGGGCCTCCCGATTGGCCGTGTTGGCCGCGAGAAGATCACCCGTCATGGTCCTGACCTGGTCGGCGGTGACTCCGCTCTTGCCGACCGCGTCCTTGACGACCTTCCTCACCCTCTTGCGGGACGCGTCGGTGATACCCATCGCCAACTCCAAGTACGTCCGTAATGCCTCCTGCATCGCGCATTCCTTCCTCATCCGCAAACCGATTCAACGTCTGACCATCCTCACGCTACCGGCCCGCGACCGCACGGCCGTGCGGTACCGTGCGGCACGTCGGGTGCGGATCCGCCCAGGACAACGCGTGGAGGTGCGATGGCCACGGTAGACCAGTGTCGCCAGGCACTGCTGGACCTGGCGGCCCGGCTCGCCGCCGACCCGGATGCGGCTGCGCGAGTGAAACTCGACCGGTCGCTCGCCTGCCACATCCGGGACCTCAACGTCTACTTCCATGGCCGGCTCCGCGGCGGCACCTTCGTGGATATCGCCGACGGCGACGACCCGAGGGCGCAGCTCCGGCTCTCCCTCAGCGGCGACGACCTGCTGGCCCTGGTCGCCGGCGAGCTCAACTTCGCCGGCGCGTGGGCGTCCGGGAGAGTGTCGGTGAAGGCCGGCGTCACCGATCTGCTTAAGCTGCGGAAGCTGCTCTGATCGACCACGCCGTGAAGCGGTCGAGGCCAAGGACCTCCAGCGTGTGCTCGGCGGCCACGCCCACCGCTGTGATGCCCGTCCAGTCCGGATGAGCCCAGGCTCCGGCCGCAAGTGCGCGGACCGCGTCCACCGGCTGTGGTGTCGCGGTGCTGGCCGCGCCGTCATCGCTTGCAAGGACTAGCCGGCCGCCATCGTGTGTCACCCGCCATTGCCCAGCGCGAGCCTCCACTGTGTCCCACTGCGGTACGCGGGCGGCGTCGTCTGGATGAGCCAGTGCCCCCAGGTCGGCCGCGATGTGGGTTGGTCGCTCGTGCGCGGCAGCTCGAAGGACATCCGCTGCCGTACTCACCCCGGTGAGTACGAGCATGGAATCCATCCCTGCCCGGGCCGCGCCCTCGATGTCAGTGTCCAGCCGGTCACCGACAACGAGAACTCGCCGCACCCCCCGGTGCCGGGCTGCGGCCACGAAGAGGGCTGGATGAGGCTTGCCGACCACAGTGTCCGGTACGCGCCCGTCGAGCGCGGTTATGAGCGCGGCCACCAGACTCCCGTTGCCCGGCAACGCTCCCCGAGCCGATGGCAGTGTCGGGTCGGTGTTGGTCGCGACCCAGCGGGCTCCGGCCCGGATCGCGACGCACGCTTCGGCGAGCTCGGCCCACCCGACGTCTGGGCCGTAGCCCTGGACCACCGCGAGCGGTCGTTCGGCGGCGCCGTCGACCGGCGTCAGCCCGACCGACCGGATCTCGTCACGCAGCGCTGGAGCGCCGACGACGAGGACAGGAGCCGCACTGGGCAGATCGGCGGCCAACAGCTCGGCCGCGGCCCGCGCCGACGTGAGCACCTCGTCCGCGCCCGCCGGTACTCCCATTGATCTCAGCAGCGACGCGACCTCCTCCGTGCTGCGGGACGCGTTGTTGGTGACGTACGCGACCGGAGTCCCGCTGTCCACAAGCGTCCCGATCGACTCTGGGGCTCCGGCGATGGCCTCCGCGCCGACGTACACCACTCCGTCGAGATCGAGGATCACCAACTCGTAGCCGCTGGCGAGACTCACGGCGCCGCGGGTTCCGGCTTGTCGGGCGGCTCATCGGTGTCCGCGTCGGCAGCGCCCTCGTCGTCGTCCTCGTCAGCTACCTCGTCGTCCTCTTCTGCTAGGTCGTCGTCTTCGTCGTCATCGTCGCCTTCGTCGTCGTCCTCGTCGTGTGCGTCGTCCTCTTCTGCTTCTTCGTCGTCTTCGTCGTCTACATCGTCCTCTTCGTCATACTCATCCTCTTCCACATCGTCGAGTGCGCCCTCGTCGTCGAAGTCGGCGTCGTCCTCCTCCGAACCGTCGGCGCCCTCGTCCTCGTCCTCCTCAAGGGCATCGAAGTCGTCGCCCTCATCCTGGTCGTCGAGAACGACACCATCGAGTTCGAGCAGGCGCTCGGTCGCGTCGGTAGCCGCGTCTTCGTCCACTTCGGCCGCTCGCGCGAACCACTCCCGAGCCTCCTCGTTGCGGCCCACCGCCAACAGCGCGTCCGCGTATGCGTACCGCAGGCGCGCTACCCACGGCTCGTCGGTGGTCAGCTCACGTACCTGCAACATCGCTACCGCGGCTTCGCGCTGACCCAGGTCTGCGCGGGCGCCGGCGGCGACGATGAGCAGCTCGATCGCCTCCTCCGGGGAGAGCTGGTCGCGGTCCGTGGCACGGAACATGTCGACCGCCCGCTCCGACCGGCCAAGGGCTCGCTCGCAGTCCGCGAGTACCGCCAGGTGAGTCTGGCGGCCAGTCATCCGGTGGTATGCCCGCAACTCGCCGATCGCGGTCTGCCACTGTCCGGCCCGGTAGGCCGTCAGCCCAACCGCCTCGCGAACCGCGGCGATCCTCGACGCGAGCCGTCGGGCGACAAGCGTGTGGGCGAGCGCGGTCTCCGGGTTGGAGTCGATCAGTTCGCCGGCGGCGACCAGCCTCAGCGCGACCTGCTCGGCAATGCCCCTGGCCAATGCCCGCAGCTGATCCCGGACCTCGCCGTCGAGGCTTCGCGGGTCCAGGTCCTCCGGCAGTGTTGGACCGTCCGACTCGCGGGGCAGTCGCGGAGCGAAGTCGTCGTCCGCGCGGTCGCGAACCGGCCGGTCACGAGACGCCCGGTCACCAAACCTGTCGCGCTCCCGGCCACCTTCACGATCGCGGTACCCCCCACGCGCGCCGTCGCGCGGACGGAACCCGCCAGCCCCGCGGGGCCGGAACCCGCCAGCCTCGCGCTCGCGCGAGCCGCCGGTGTCCCGACCGCGACCGTCCTCCCGATCCCGCGACGGTGCACCGCGATCGCCGGTCGGCCGATCCCGGAAGCCTCGGCGGTCATCATCTCCGGCGCGGGGACGATCACGCGGGCCGCCGCGGTCTCCGCTGACCGGCCGGTCGCCACGAACTCCCCGATCACGATCCCGGTCTCGGAATCCAGCACGGTCACCGCCGCTGGGCCGGTCGCGGTAACCGCCCCGATCTGTATCGCGGTACCCGCCACTTGCGCGGTCCCGGGATCCGCCCCGATCACCACTGGGCCGATCACGAAACCCACCCCGATCGCCGCCGGCCGCTCGGTCCCGGAACCCACCCCGATCACCGCCACTGGTGCGGTCGCGGAATCCAGCCCGATCGCCGCCACTGGTCCGGTCGCGGAATCCAGCCCGATCGCCCGTGGGCCGCTCGCGCCGGTCGCCGCCGGAGGGCCGGTCCCGATAGCCGCCGCGGTCGCC